>ENA-ORTQ01001305-ORTQ01001305.1-human-gut-metagenome-genome-assembly--contig:-NODE-1305-length-26823-cov-3.967723_pt1 | contig 26823 bp, 20 predicted proteins | sample MGYA00241912_ERZ509188 | MGnify/ENA primary metagenome ERZ509188 (study PRJEB26280, sample SAMEA2338849) | human gut metagenome | biome: human gut; feature: human-associated habitat; material: faeces...
CATAAATTCTCTCTTAAAGTTTAACTTTACATTAATTGTTTCTTTACTCTAACAATTTGCAAATATATTAATAAATATGAAACTAACAATTCATTTAATAAAAAAAGGTTGCAAATATGGCATTCTGTTATTCAATTGCTAATATTTATGCTAATAAGCATAGATATTGGCTGCAAAAGTTTTGATTTCAAAACTCAGAAGCGACACTTTGCAAAAGCAAAATGCTCATTTTAATATTTCACATACTCATTTTTAGTCACAAAACACCTCTATTAACAAACCTTTTTGCTTATTTTGAAAAAACATCAATAAAAGAGTGGCATTTAATTTAAAGTTTTGTGAATACTTCATTTTTGAGGATTTATTTTTTTAGAGATATTAATGCATATTCAACCCTGGCGTAGCACAGAACTACGTCTAATTTGTTCTATTATTAATTAAAAAACTGAAGTATGGAAAAGATTAGTTACAACCTTGTGTTTAACAGAAAAAAAAGATTGAATAAAAAGGGAATGGCATTAGTACAGGTAGAAGCTTATTTAAATAGAAGAAAAATATATTTCTCTACTAAGATATACCTTAAACCTGAACAGTGGGATACGAAACGTAGAATGGTAAAGGGACATCCTAATGCAGACGTATTGAATCGTATGTTATACGAGCACATTGCGGCTATTGAACAAATAGAACTTGGATTATGGCAACAGGGGAAGAGTATTTCTTTGGAGTTATTAAAGGATTCCATCGATAAACCTGTAAGCAACGGTAGATCGTTCTTAACTTTCTTCAGAGAAGAAGTCGCTAATTCTTCTTTGAAAGAAAGCACCAGACAGAATCACCTGTCTACTCTGGAGCTACTCCAAGAATTTAAGAAGGAAGTACAGTTCACGGACCTGACATTTGAATTTGTGTCTTCATTTGACAATTATCTGCAATCCAAGGGATATCACCTGAATACGATTGCCAAACATATGAAACATTTGAAACGTTATGTTAACGTCGCTATAAATAAGGATTATATGGACGTGCAGAAATATGCATTCAGAAAATATAAAATAAAAAGTGTAGAAGGCAGACATAGTCATCTATCACCGGAAGAATTGAATAAATTGAAGGATTTACAGCTAGGAGGAAAATATGCTAAATTGCAAAAGACAAAAGATTCCTTTTTATTTTGCTGTTACGCCGGATTACGATACTCCGACTTTACCAGTTTGACATCTGCAAATATTGTTGAGTTTCAACAGGAAACGTGGCTTATTTACAAATCAGTCAAAACTGGTATTGAGGTACGTCTACCATTATATCTATTGTTTGAAGGGAAAGGTATTCATATATTGCAGCGCTATAAGGATGATCTTAATCGTTTTTTCAAATTGAAAGATAATTCGAATATTAATAAGGAACTGAATATATTAGGGAAACTGGCAGAAATTGATAAACGTATATCATTTCATACCGCCCGCCATACAAATGCTACCTTATTAATATATAGTGGTGCTAATATCACTACTGTACAAAAGTTGTTAGGACATAAAAGTGTAAAAACGACTCAGGTATATGCGAATATTATGGATATAACTCTTGTACGGGATCTTGAAAAAGCAATCTACTCAAAAGCCGGTGGCAAACATAAAGGAAACTAATCCTAAATCTTCCAGGATTAAGCTCTCCGGATACTATTAGTTAGTACTCGTTATGCATAGCTTTATTCGTCTAACAACTGTTAAACTTTCGTCTGACAGTTGTTTCTCTTTCGTCTAACAGTTGTCAGACGAAAAAACAACATCTGTCAGACGAATAAAATTATGCAATAACAAAGATTGATTTATTAAGTACGAGAAGTAGATAGTTACTAACTTAAAAATAATCCACAACCGTACGGAAAGAAGTAAATCATTTTAATTTATAAAATAAGATACCACATAGAATAAATAAAACCTATTTTTATTAACATCTGAGGAATATTCTCAATTAAGTAATTCTAGTATTTGCATTCAATGGAAATTGTTGTGGAACAAAATAACAAAGTCAAAGTGGGTTCTTTTCAAAGTCTAAACGATTATTTACTAAATACTTATCTCTTTTTCAAGTAGATATTTAGTAGCACAATTTCTGTTTTTATATCATTGCTACTATAAATAATAAGCTATAAATTAAAGATATAGGTTGTTTTTTATTAAGAAGAATGACAAGATACTTATGTTTTGCAAATAGTTATAATCTATTGATAATAAGAGCAATATCGAACGACCAAGTTCTGCAAAGACTTTGCAGATTTCGTATATTGGAATGCAGACTCAGGAAGTCATTATTAAACCGACCTTAAAAGTCATACTGAAAGCTGATGCACAAAAATTAGATGAGATAGTTGTGACAGCAATGGGTATCTCACGTGAGAAAAAAGCATTAGGATATGCTGTACAAGATGTAAAATCAGATGTACTGACACGGGCGGCCAATACGGATTTAGCAGGTGCATTACAAGGAAAAGTATCAGGTATTGACATCACTCCTTCATCGGGTATGCCGGGAGCCTCTTCTAAAATAACCATTCGCGGTTCCCGTTCTTTCACAGGAGATAATACCCCTTTATATGTAATTGACGGTATGCCAATTGCTTCTACTGCCGATGTTAGTACATCTCTTACTGACGGAGCATATGGCACAGACTATGCTAATCGTGCAGTCGATATTGATCCTAACGACATCGAAAGTATTAATATACTGAAAGGACAGGCTGCTTCTGCATTATATGGAATGAGGGCCTCGAACGGTGTTATTGTTATCACTACTAAAAGTGGTAAAGGAGCAAATAAAGGGAAACCAAACATCACTTTTAGCACCAACCTTTCATTCGATAAGATCTCAACCCTGCCAGAGTTACAACAAGAATACGCACAAGGCTCTAAAGGAGTATTTGATCCCTTATCACCTTTTGCATGGGGTCCTAGAATCTCAGAATTACCTAATGATCCTAACTATGGTGGAAATACTAATAATAGTTACACCAATAAGTATGGTAAACAACCAGACAGGTATTACGTTCCTCAGCTTGCAGCAGCCGGTATGGACCCTTGGGCTACTCCAAAAGCATATAACAACATGAAAGACTTCTTCGAAACTGGTGTATCGTGGAGCAACAATGTGAATGTAGCCCAAAAATTTGATAAAGGGAACTACTCTTTCTCTATGGGTAATACCACTACCAATGGTATTGTTCCCTCAACAGGTATGGATAGATACAATGTAAAATTATCAGCAGAAGCACAACTGCACCCCAACTGGACTACCGGATTTAATGGGAATTTTGTGACTTCAAAGATCACAAAACAATCTACTGCCAACACAAGTGTAGTTGCTACTGTTTACAATGCTCCTGTTAGTTATAATATGGCAGGCATTCCTTCCCATATAGAAGGTGACCTATATACTCAAAATACCTATCGTAGTGATTGGATTGACGATGCTTACTGGGCTGTCGATAATAATCAATTTTCAGAACGTTCACAACGCTTCTTTGGAAATGCCTTTGTGAAATACTCCACTAAATTCGGGACCGACAACCATAAACTGGATATTAAGTATCAAATAGGTGACGATGCTTATACAACTAACTATTCTGAAATTTATGGATATGGAAGCACTTGGGCCGCTACAGGTGAAGATTCGGAATATCACTATACTGTTAATGAGCTAAACTCATTACTGACTGCCTCTTACACATGGAATATTAATGATGAATGGGCATTAGACGCTTTAATCGGTAATGAATTTGTTGATAAAAAGACAAAATACGAATATGCGTATAGCATGAATTTCAACTTTCCGGGCTGGAATCACTTAAATAATGCTTCTGTATTTTCCAATGAAAGTCAATACAATAAAAAACGAACCGTAGGTAATTTTGCAAATGTATCAGTTGCATGGAAAAATATGCTCTACTTAAGTGGAAGTATACGTAATGACATCGTTTCAAGTATGCCTCGTAACAATCGTTCTTTCACTTATCCATCAGTCTCATTAGGATTCATTTTTACAGAATTGGCACCGTTAAAGAACAATATATTAACTTTCGGTAAAATACGTGCCTCCTACGCAGAAGTAGGTATGGCAGGAGATTATACTCAAAGCTATTACTACACTCCCGCTTATGGTGGCGGTTTCTATATGGGGAATCCTATTGTATACCCAATAGCCGGAGCAATGGCTTATGTACCATACTATAAAGTATATGATCCCAACTTAAAGCCACAGAATACAAAATCATACGAGATAGGAGCTGATCTTACTTTCTTCAACGGATTGGTCACATTGAATTATACTTACTCACGTCAGAATGTAAAGGATCAGATATTTGAAGTTCCTTTAGCTGGTTCAACCGGAGCCTCAAGTATGATAATGAACGGAGGTAAGATACATACTAATACTCATGAAGTGACCTTGGGCATTTCTCCGGTAGATACAAAGAACTTTAAACTTGATTTTGCCTTCAACTTCTCCAAAATCGACAATTATGTTGATGAACTGGCTCCAGGAGTAGAAAGCATTATGTTAGGAGGTTTTGTTACTCCACAAGTACGTGCCGGAATTGGTGACAAATTCCCTGTAATCTATGGAAAAAGCTATATGCGCAATAATGAAGGTAAGATAGTTGTAGATCAAAACGGGCTCCCCATGCAAGGAGAAGATGCGGTCATCGGAACTGTATCTCCCGATTTCCGCCTGGGGTTCAATACTAATATTGAATTATACAAGTTCCGCATTTCAGCTGTATTTGATTGGAAACAAGGCGGTCAAATGTATTCCGGTACCGCTGGCGAGATGAACTATTACGGTGTGAGTAAATTATCTGGAGATATGCGTAAAACTGATTTTATTGTAGAAAACTCAGTTAAAGAAACGGGTAAAGATACCAATGGAAATCCGATTTATGCTCCTAATGACATAAAGGTATCTGATGCTCAATCCTATTTCACAAGAAGAAGGTCTATTGACGAGTCTTATATTTATGACAACTCTTATATTAAGTTACGTGAATTATCCATAAGTTATCCGGTCCTCTCCAAAAAATGGCTAAACGTAAACGTAAATGTCTTTGCACGTAACATATTAGTTTGGTCAGAATTTAAAGGATTCGACCCAGAGGCTTCACAAGGCAATGACAATATGGGAGGCGCATTCGAACGTTTCTCTTTACCCGGAACGGCCAGTTATGGCTTCGGATTTAATGTAAAATTCTAATTAGCTAAAAAGAAAGATGAAAACATATACTATAATTAAAGGATTTTTTGCCGTTGGCGTTTTATCAGTTGTCCTTTCCGGATGTTCGGAAGATGCAATGGATAGAATAAATAAAGATCATGGACACACACAAAGCGTGGCTGGAAGATTTATCCTAACTGATGTAATAACCTCTACCGCGTTTTCAAATGCAGGAGGAGACTTAAATACTTATCTATCTTCATATATTGAATATGAAGTAGGTGTTGACAATCAATTGTATTATGCAGAAACCAGAGAAAGTGAACCGACATCATCTTCCACTTTCAATAATACATGGAACAACCTGTACTCAACATTAAAATCCGCCCGTATCATAATTAACCAATGTAGTGATGGAGGGATAGATTACGGCAATTATACAACCAAAGGCATGGCCGAAGTATTAGCAGCCTACAACTGTGCATTAATAGCAGATATGTTTGGCGATGCTCCGTGCAGCCAAGCTGCCTTAGTTGACGAAAATGGTTCCCCCGTTTATCTAAATCCCAAAATGGATAAACAAGAGGATATTTATAAACAAGCAATGCAATATCTGGATGACGCTATTGCAGACTTACAACAAGAGGATTTAATAGATCCATCCAGTCAAGATTTACTTTACCAAGGAGATGCAGAAAAATGGCTCAAATTTGCATATGCCCTGAAAGCACGCTATACGATGCACCTACTTCAAAGGTCAACTAATAAAGACGCTGATATGGAGAAAGTGTTGGAGTATGTAAGCAAGTCTTTTAAAAACACAGAAGAACAGGCAGCATTCAGTGTATATGATGTCAATAACATAAATCCACTTTATGGTTTCTTCAAAGCACGTGCAGCATTGGGAGCAAGCGAAAGCATGAGAAGCAAACTAGCTGAATATAATGACCCACGTCTGTCCAGGGCATTCATTACAAAACTAGACAAAGAGAAAGAAGGAAAAGCACAAGCTCCGGGGACTCCTGATACTGATGTATATGCACCTAGCGGAACACCGGAACAAGGAACCAGCAAATATGGTACATCTCTGTTTATGTATTCAGCAACAGCCCCTACTCTTTTAATGAGCTTCCATGAGTTAAAGTTCTTAGAAGCAGAAGCTTTATGCCGATTGGGACGTGATGCAAAAAGCGCCTTGAAAGAGGCTGTGGTAGCCGGATTGCTAAATGCAGAGAACAGTTTTAGTATTTCCAGAAAAGAATTGGGAAACACATTACTAAACCCAGCTAGCGCTATCACGGAAGAAGAAGCGAATAGCTATTTTGACAACACTGTAGAAGCTACATATACGAATGAGCCTCTGAAAACTACCATGATACAAAAATATTTTGCACTATGGGGAGCTTCCGGAGAAGCTACAGAATCTTATAATGACCTCCGTAGAATGACAGCACCTACTGAAAGTTTCATTCAATTACAGAATACCAAGCCTTTCCCCTTACGTTGTCCATATGGCAATAGTGACACAACGACAAACGCAGAAGTGAAAGCTGCTTATGGAAATGGACAGTATGTTTATAACGAAAAAGTCTGGTGGGCAGGCGGTAACAGATAATTCATTCATCTGCAAACAACAAAAAATCGGGTAGTGAGTAACTTTTCCACTACCCGGTTTTTCACTATTCTTATTTTAAGACACCAACCATCCCTTCTCTCACTATATCCACCAATATCGGTTTCAACCCACTGACGAAACATTCTACTGCGATCACCATTAAGATCAATCCCATAAGACGCATCATTACATTATTCCCCGTCTCTCCCAAGACACTCACCAATTTCGTGGAAGCACGGAGAATAAAGAAAGTCAGCAGATAAATCAGTCCGATAGTTCCTATCAAAATCCCTTTCATTTCGAAGTTGTGAGCATCCTGCATCAAAACAATAGCATTCGCTATCGCTCCGGGACCACACAACATTGGTATCCCGAGAGGAGTAATTGAAATATCATCAGCATAAGTTTTTATTTCTTCATCCTTCAACTTCATCGGCGTGTAGCGGGCTTGAAGCATATCAAAACCGATTTTGAAGATAATCACCCCACCGGCAATACGAAATCCATCAGTAGAGATCCCGAAAAACTTAAAAAGAAACTGACCGGCAAAAACAAAAACCATTAATGTGACAAACGACACAATGGTGGCACGTTGCACGATAGACTGACGTTCCTTATCCGTCATTCCATGAGTCATTGTAAGAAAGACGGGCATTGTCCCCAAAGGATTGGTCAACGTAAAGAACGAAGTGAAACAAAGCAAGGCAAACGGGAGAAGTGTACTATCCATGGCAGTATCGCATTTTTATGCATTTATTAAACACGACAAAAATACGACTTAATCCATAAAATCTATAATAAATCTATCAAATCTTTCAAAGAATAAATGTGATAAGTAGGCTGAAAAGGAAATGAGGTACGACCGGTTACATTGTAAAAAGCCTGGTGCATCCCTATTCCATGTGCCCCGGTTATATCCGCTTCCCAACTGTCACCAATCATCAATGATTCGCGCAGTTCGGACTGAGTGGCGGAAAGAGCAAAGTTGAATATTTCAGGCCACGGCTTCAGTACCCCGAGATCTTCGGAAAGGATAACCTTTTTAAAGTAGATGTCTACGCCTGCTGAACGCATTTTACGTGATTGTAATTCCCGAAAACCGTTGGACAGTATATAAAGATTATATTTCGGAGCCAGATACTCCAACACCTCTTTCGCATAAGGCATCAAACCGCTTTTGGTAGGAATAATTGCGAAGAAATCTTCCGAGAACTTTTCAGCCAAGGTCTCATCCTCCACTCCTACCGCCTGCAAAGGATAAGAAAAACGTTGCCGGTTCAGTTCATCCTTCGTTATCTTCCCCTCACCATATTCAATCCAGAGTTCGGTATTCCGTTGCTGATAAATCGTATAATAATGATCGAACGAATCAAAATAACGTTCGAATGAATATTTCCGATAGACTTCTTCAAAAGTATCGCGAGCATTACGGGAAAAAGCCCAGATAGTGTCGTCAAGATCAAAAAAAAGATTTCTATATTTCATCAACAGTTACGGGGGTATATATAAGAAACAAAAAGCCAATGTGCTAATTTCTTGCATTCAGGAATCAGCACATTGGCAATTCAAAAGAGGTGTCTACCTTATTTTACCTGAATAACCAAGTATCTGGATATACTCCAGAATTCAGTAGGATTCGTAATCTTCAAAGTCAACTGACCTTTGTCATCTTTCACCAATTCGTAAGAACCGGCAGGATGAGTAGTCAACAACTCAGCACGTTTAGAGTACAACTTGATTTCTTTTGTTGTACGGATATCAATCTGAGTGAAATAATCCTTGTTGAAATCAGCGCTTTTCAGCACATCACCACTTTGAAGAATTTTCTGGGCTTTCAGTTCGGATTTTGTTCCGAATACAAACCATGCAGCATTCAGGCTCTTATCCTGTTCAGCAACTGTCTTAGCTTTCGCTTCGTTTTCGGCAACCAGCGTTTCTTTGGCAGCAGATAGATCGCTTACAGCAGCATCCAGTTCCTGAATACGGATATTCTTGGAAGCCAGTTCGGTTTGAAGTTCTTCGATACGTTGTTGTTTAGCATTCAATTCAGCAGTCAGAGCGGCAACCGCCTTTTTCATCTGAGCAGAATTATAACTGCTATTTTTCAACTGAGCCTGCAATTTAGCAATCTGAGCTTTGTTTTCCTCCATCTGCTTGGAGATGAATTCAATATCAGAAGCGATTTGTTGTTTGGCACTAGCAGAATTTTCGGTAATAGTACCGCGCTGCAAGTCTACACGACTTTCGGCAGCATTGATCTTACGGAAACCTTCCTGAACTTCATTGAAAGTTCCCATCATATCATCCAGTTCAGCATTGCGCTGGTTCAGTTCCATCAACAGAGAGTCATTTTCAGCTTTCAGGTCCTTACTTCCACCTTTAAAGCCATCACACGAAGCCAACATGGCTGCGCATACAAATAAAACTGCTAACTTTTTCATACGTTTACGTTTTACGTTTTTAAATGAAGTTATTTTAATCGTCTATTCCTGCTAATACTATCACAATCTCGCCCCGCGGTTCGGTAGCGGTAAAGTGTTCTATCAATTCCGCCAGACTGCCGCGAACCGTCTCCTCATGGAGCTTGGATATTTCACGCGACACGGTTACCTGACGTTCAGCTCCGAAATACTCGGCAAACTGAGTTAATGTCTTCAACAATCGGTGAGGCGATTCATAAAACACCATTGTACGATGTTCTTCTGCCAATGCCTTCAATCGTGTCTGCCGTCCTTTCTTCTGAGGCAGAAACCCCTCGAAGCAAAACTTTTCATTCGGCAATCCCGAAGCTACAAGTGCCGGAACAAAGGCTGTCGCCCCCGGCAAGCACGCTACTTCGATACCGTTACGTACACATTCACGAACGACAAGAAATCCGGGATCGGAAATTCCGGGCGTTCCAGCATCCGAAATTAACGCAACTGTTTCACCTGCCTTTATTCTATTAACAACACTTTCCACCGTTTTATGTTCATTAAATTTGTGGTGGGACTGCATTGCGTTCTTTATTTCAAAGTGTTTCAGCAAGATACCGGAAGTGCGCGTGTCCTCTGCCAGAATCAAGTCGACCTCTTTCAGAACTTTGATAGCCCGAAAGGTCATGTCCTCCAGATTTCCTACCGGCGTAGGTACTACATACAACTTTCCCATATATTTTTTATTACGCTGATTGGTTAAAATACTTCTTTAACAACTCCAGAAAATCAATTGCTGCTTCATTTTCTTCGTTCATATCGGCTTTCGAGGAAAGAAATGCAACAGCAGTCTTGTAGGAGCTCATGACTGATATTTGTTCGATCACACGATTCATCAAGTCTGTATCTCCACCAAACAACTCGCGTGAGAAACGGAATGAATCATTCAGACTGATAGATTGACGTAACCCTCCGGCGGACAGTTTGATACTTTCTCCCAATACGGTCGGTTTACTCACCTCATCCTCAATAAATACAGACTCCTCTGTCACTGATTCATCAGCAACAGGTTCTTCCTCTTCCTCCTCAATTGTTTCTTCCACAACAGGAGGTTCCGGTTCCGCTACAAAAGTGTCTGATTCTTTATATTCTTCTACGATAGGAGAAGGCGGCAAACTTTCACAAACAGTATCCACATCCTGCAAGAGTTCATCCAAATGTCCCTGCATCCGTGTAATACTCCGCTTCAACAGTTCAGACAAAGTCTGAGTCGACTCCTTTGAGAATGACTCCATGAGGTATTTCAACTCATGAACATCCAACTCGATATCTGTTAATAGCTTCTGTTTCATGTCCGTCTATTATTTAATATGGTGCGAATGTAGGAATAATTTATGCAATAACTTAAAATAATGGATAATTTAACAGTTCTTGCATATTAAATTATGTACTAAAAAACATCCCCGAATGTACTTTTCGGCAATGCAAAAAGATACATTCGGGGATATTATCCATATTATCAGAATCGACAGTATCTATTACTTATAGAAACCCAGAATTTTATCAAATAAGGATGAGTTTTCAGCAAAACCGCAGAAATACTGTGAACAGGGGCCATAAGCATATAAAAGCGTTGGAATCCCTGTATGGTCATTCGTAAAGAAATTCCCAGTTACAGTTCCGGTTTTATAATCACCGTCCAATAAAGTCAATCCTCCCGTCTCATGATCAGAGAGTACAAGTATTAATGTTTCTCCGTTTTGATCGGCATATTCGAGAGCTTTCCCCACCAAGCGGTCAAAAGACAGATATTCGTCCACCACTGTATACAAATCATTAGCGTGGCCGCCTTTATCAACTTTTGCTCCTTCTATCATGGTGAAGAAACCTTTCTTACCTGCCGAAAGACGGGTTATCACTGTATTGAAAGATTCTTCTATCACCCGAAAATTCTTTCCATAGTCATCTCCTTGCAAACAGATAACACGCTGGTTTAAAGGAACCTGACTCAGCTGGGGCAATTGGTTACAGACTGCTATATTCTTCTCCCGCAATTGCTTCGTCAACAGACTATCGTTTGCTGCAAAAGCCTCCACCGGTGCGGCTATCACCAGATCTGCAGGCGAAGTAAGCAAATCTTCCGCTATCTCTTGCCCCATGTCCCGTTCCGGTTGATGAGCATAGTAAGCGGAAGGAGTAGCTCCCGTGATTCCGTCATTACTGATGATTCCTGTCTGAACTCCTTTTGCGGCCAAAGCTTCCGTTATGTTTTGTATTTTATTACCCAGAGAGTCGGTACCGATACGGCGGTTACGGGTTTTCTGCCCGGTAGCCAATGCAGTTCCAGCTCCAGCCGAATCAGTCGTATAGTCATTTGTCGGATTCGTTTTCAACAGTCCGATATTCTTCATTTGCATCAGATTCAGCTTGCCGCCATTAGCCGTAGCCGCAGCCCACATCTGCCCTTGCCCCGCACCGCCGTCGGAGATAAGCACAATGACATTCTTAGGCATTTTCTTGCTTCCGTCATTTTTATAGGTGGGTTGATAAATCTCATGAAACTTTCCCTTGCTGGTATAAAAGTTCTTCGGATAACGTTTCAGGAAATCATCCAGCAAAGCAGGATGGTCGGTATTCAGATAGTCCAATCCTAGTTTCATAAAAGTATTCCAAGCCGTTTTGGTATCGGGACACCCCCAGAAACGTGCCGCTTTCCCTTCGGCATGAGCTTTATCTATAAACGCTTTTACCTTGTTGTAATCGGTTTCTACCATTCTTCCCAATCCGTTCCATTGAGTCAATGTCCGGAAAGAAGTACTCATCATAGGTATACGCAGGCTCTGTTCCGGCGTATAGATGAATCGGGGTCTTCCGTCGAAGAAAATAAAATCTGCGTAATTGGAAAATTCTTCCGGTGAAGGGAGAAAGCCACTGACAACCACCCGGACTGCCAAAGGATTCTTCTTTACATCAAAACAATCCCGATATTCCAATAGTTGCTGTTCCAACACCTTCATTGTTTCCTTATAATCTGTTTTCAAGTCAATCAGTAGCTGGAAGCTCTTTCCGTTCGGGTAACCGGAGCCGCCATTCATTTCAAATTGTTCCCTGATCGGATTCAAATAAAGATTCCGGAGTTTACGGGCTTTATTAATTTCATTCTCTTTATGAGCCACATACAACTCTCCGTCTACCAGAAACACATCAGCTTCGATAGAAGCACACCGTGCGGAGTATGCAGTATAAAAAGGTACATTCTGCAAATAATCATTATGAGAATGTACATTCTCGACTGAAGAATAAACACGTGATTGAGCCGACAATAAACAAAAGGCCGACACGATCCACATTCCTACGATACTATATAACTTTTTCATTCTATCTATCATTTATCGATAAACATTTGTATTCCATTTCTGAGGTTGAAACCATACCATATCTGTTTCATTCACCATGCGTCCGATTTTCTCATTTGTCCATGAAATCAGATTCGGGTTGTTCTGCTCGTTATCCGAATAGATATAGCGCACGGGAATAGCACTTGATACCGATGTACCGACCTTCAACTCCGGATACCCGGTACGCCGCCAATTTGCGAATGCCTCAAAACCATTCAGAAAACTATCAATCCATGCCTGTGTACCTATTTGTTTCAATGCTTCATTCTGAGCTGTATTCAATGCCACATCCGGACGTGCCAGATAGACGTCCACGTCATCAGAAGAAATAGCAGCCCACTTCTGCATAGAAGCTCTGATACCTTTGGCATATTCATCGGCTGCATTCCCTGTTATCATACCTCGGATAATCGCTTCCGCTTTCAGAAACTGAAGTTCAGCAAAAGTCATCACGAAAGCACGGCTTTCGCTTCGGATCGTACTGCTCAATACTGAATAATCATCCTTATCAATCTCATTCTGCTCTGCCGCACTCAGTCCCGCCGGTTGCCCGCGATAGACAAAAGGTACAGAAGCATTTGCCCGATGTGCTTCAAAAGAATGCTTTGTCGGAGCAACATAAACCGGTAAACGAGGATCATCCTTGGTTTGCAGAGCATCTACTATGGCTTCACTTACCCGGAAATTATCTCCGAATATAACACCCGATCCGTCAGAAGGCAGGTTTTTAGGTTGTATATACCACTTGTAGAAATCAACGGTATTGTTATACACCAGTGTTGCCTGGTCGTCAATAGAAGTAAAGACGGGATATTCCTGTGCATTGTTGAAGATCGCAGCTATATCGGCAGACACATCTTTCTTCGCCGACTGGCGCATCAGGATACGTACTTTTAAAGAATTTGCATATTTACGCCATTTCACTGCATCTCCATTAAAAAGAATATCGTCACTAATAGTAGCGTCAGCCTTTAATGACTTCAATAGCTGATTTGCAGTTTCAAGGTCGGCAAGCATTAATCGATAGACTTCCTTCTGTTCCTGATAATGCGGAAATTCCAATCCGCTGACATCTCCTTTTCCAGCTTCATTATACGGAATATCACCATACGCATCCGTCATCAATGAGAGAACATATACTTTACAGATCAATCCCAATGCCTTATACTGAGGCTGATTGTTTTTCTCTGCAATATCAAGGATCTGATTAATATCCTTTACACTACGCATCGGAGCATTCCATTCTTCGCGGAAAGAAGCCCCGGTTATATTGAAACGCCCGAAACTTTCGTTACTTCCTCCGATATAGTTAATGTGTTGGATAAACTGTCCGGCAGCTCCATTGCCACTACCCGTCATTGAAGAAACAGCAGTACTGATAACAGTCGGCAAAAGAAGATTGGCAGGAACAGTCGGGGGATTATTGGGGTTGACATTAATCTCTTCGAAGTCACTACAACCACACACCAGTAGAAATGCGGCAAGCAACAAAGTTATTTTATTTCTTTTCATGATTTCTGTTGTTTATTAGAGAGTTACGTTAAGATTGAATCCAAAGCTTCTGGTAGAAGGTAAAGACATTGTTTCTATCCCTTTCAGTTGCCCATCGTAAGAAGCAACTTCCGGATCAATGTTGGGGACATCCGTCCAGATAAAGAGATTACGTCCGAAAGCTGATACAGAGACGTTTTTCAACGGAGTATTCTTCAGCCATTTCTTTGGAAGGGTATATCCGATTTTCAGTTCACGCAGCTTCACGTAAGAAGCGTCGAAGGTGGCAATCATATCGTTGTCATAGTACGCCTGCACGTAGTTTCTCACCGGTACAGCCACTGTATTCTTCTGTCCCGTTTCCACATCGATACCGTCTGCTACAATCATTCCGGCTCCGTCAGCATCACGCCATGCCAGAGATTCTTTCAACGAACCATTTCTCATCCCTTCAATATAAGTACGTGAGTAAACAGAACCTCCGTGCTGAAATCCGAAAAGCGCACTGAACGTCCAGTTCTTATATTTGAAATCCGTACCAAGACCACCCGTCCAATCAGGATTCACATTTCCCAAATATCCCCAGTCACCGTTTTCTTCTACCGGCAGGCCGTTTTTCAGTTGCAGTTGTCCGTCTTTGTATACCAGATAATCACCGTAAAGAGAACCATAAGAACCATCGCCCTTAGTGTTTTCAGTACGTAATTCCAGAGAGGCCCACCGTTCAATTTGGCGAATACGTGAGATTCCTTTATCTTCCGCCAAAGCAACTACTTTGTTCTTATTCTTGGAGAAGTTGAAGTTCAAGCTCCATTCAAGGTCTTTGGTACGCACAGGAACCACGTTGACCATTAACTCTATTCCCTGATTAGTCATCTTTCCAACATTCATCAGTTTCGTATCATATCCGGCAGACGGATTCAGCGTGATCGGAATAATCAAATCAGTAGTAATACTTTTATAGTAAGCCACATCGATCCCTACGCGGCTATTGAAAAAGCGAAAATCACCACCAAACTCGTAGGATACTACTTTCTCCGGTTTGATATCCGGGTTTGGATAGTTATTATTGGCAGTTGCAGTAGAGTTACCTCCCCACCCTTGAGAAATGATAAAGTTGGAAGCCGTCTGATAAGGTTCCAAATCCCGACGTACCATAGAGGTACTTGTTCTTACTTTGGCAAATGTCAGGATATTGCTCCTTATATCGAACAAGTCTGTCAGCACAGCACTCAGAGAAGCCGAAGGATAGAAATAAGAATTATTTTTCTTGGGCAACGCGCTTGACCAATCGTTTCTTCCTGTCAGATCAAGAAACAATCCGTTCAAATAGCTGAACTGTGCCGTTACATACAAACTGTTCACCTTCTTCTGTGTAAGAGAATTACCCGCAAGAATCGGTTTAGCATTATTTGTCAGGTTGTATACCCCGGGAATAGTCAGTTCCGGTGCAATGGCCCCCAGTCGCTTGGATATCTGGTTCATCATATTTCCTCCGGCAGAAATACTGAACCCGAAGTTTCTTACAGCCTCATCCGGCAGACGGTAACTCAACAGAAAGTCATTGTTTATTTCCATAAAAGAAACGTCATCTTCCTGATAATAACCGTTGAAGAAAGATTGTGAAGTTACGGCATGACGCATCGTTCTCTTGTCCGAATATACATCAAGCCCCGAACGGATTTGTAAAGACAGCCCCTTGAGAATATCATATTTCAAACGAAGATTTCCGTAGACACGATCGCGGGTATTTCCGTTGAGATTATTGTAGACCACAAAATAAGGGTTGTTGATTCCTGTAGACGTTTCATCACCGATAGGTGTATTCTGGGCTACATTTTCTTTTCCATCACGCCACTGCTGCTGCAAGGAATTCAGACTGACATTTCGCGGCATTTTCAAGAAAATAGCCATGATGTTGTCAGCGTTCTTCGCTCCCGTACTTGCCCGGTTGTCGCTGTTGGTATGTACATAGTTCATAGTCACATCGGCACGCAACTGTGGAATGATCTGATATCCGGCAGACAAACCTATCGTATTCTTCGCCAGCCCGGTATTAGGGACAATACCCTTCTGCTGATTATTAGTATACGTCAAGCGATAATCCAGTTTATCGTTCGAGTTACTCAGCGTGATTGTATTAGAGATATTATGTCCCGTCTGAAGGAAATCTTCCAATTGATTACCTCCGGACACAAAAGGGATTGCAATCCGGTTTCCGTTATCATCCAACGGAGAGTCAAACTGAGTAATAAGCTGCCCGTTCATTGCGGGGCCCCAGTTGGCTACGTCCTTATCGTTCACACCACCTCCGGCACCGTCAACATAAGCGTATTTTCCTTCCATCCCCTGGCCGAAACTGTTCTGAAATTTCGGAAGCCGAAGGGCAGTCTCAAAAGAAACGGTAGAGCTATATGTCACTCCAAGTCCTTTTTGCCCTTTCCCGCTTTTGGTGGTAATCAGAATCACTCCGTTAGCGGCACGTGCACCGTAAAGAGCCGAAGCGTTCGGACCTTTCAGAATAGAAACACTCTCAATATCTTCCTGATTTATCTCTCCGGCAGCGTTTCCGTAGTCTACTTCAGCTTCACCTGATGTAAAATTAGGATTATTGTAGTCCTGGCGTCCGGTGAAACTTCGAGTAGACTGCTCATTGTTATTACTAATAGGCACACCGTCTACCACAAATAAAGGAGAGTTGTTATAGTTGTATCCGCCCACGAAGTTTTGACCACGTATCTGAATACTCGAAGAAGCTCCGATGCCACCAGAAGAATTCGTAATCTGCACACCTGCAATACGGTTGCTCAACGCGTTCACAAAATTGGATTCGTGCGCTTGCACCACTCCGTCACCTCCCAACTTCTGTACCGAATATCCCAATGATTTAGCCTCGCGGGTGATACCCAGGGCAGTAACCACGACTTCCCCAAGCACTTTGGTATCCTCTTCCATTATCAGACTGACAATCTCTTTTTCCGGTTTAAACACAACCTTTTTGAACCCTACACAAGCAGCCTCCAGTTCGCCTATCTTGTTCATAATCTTCAATACGAAGTTACCATTGACATCCGTTATGGTACCATTAGTTGTTCCTTTCTCAATAATAGTAGCTCCGATAACGGGTTCTCCGTTCGGCGTTTTAATCGTACCTTTCACCTTTTCAACAGGCACAGGGGGATTTGCCATTGCAGCAGCCACACTGCACAACAGCATCAACAAACAAACTTTTACCTTAAACATTGTTTTCATTTAATTATATTAATAAATAAATCCTGATTTACGGCTGCAAAAGTATCAGAGCGGATTTACAAAAGCGAGACAAGAAAGTTACAATGCCAACACTATTTTATTTCAAAAAAGTTATGCTACCTTTGTACACACATTTATTTAATCAAGGAAGCACGAAATCATATCATGGTATTATTCTCAGAAGATCATATACAAGAGACTAAAAGAAGAGGTAGAATCGAAGTTATCTGCGGCTCCATGTTTTCCGGAAAGACGGAGGAACTAATTCGTAGAATGAAAAGAGCCAAGTTTGCCCGCCAACGTGTGGAGATATTCAAACCAGCTATCGACACCCGTTATTCGGAAGAAGATGTGGTTTCACACGATAGTCACTCTATCGCTTCTACTCCTATCGACTCATCGGCAAGTATCCTGCTATTCACTTCCGAAATAGATGTAGTGGGTATTGACGAAGCTCAGTTTTTCGACAGCGGACTAATTGATATCTGCAACCAGCTTGCCAATAATGGTGTACGTGTCATCATCGCCGGACTGGATATGGACTTCAAAGGGAACCCTTTCGGACCAATGCCTCAGTTATGCGCCATTGCAGACGAAGTATCAAAAGTGCACGCTATCTGTGTGAAATGCGGACAGTTGGCTTCTTTCTCGCATCGCACGGTGAAGAATGACAAACAGGTTCTTTTAGGAGAAACAGCAGAATATGAGCCTCTCTGCAGGGAGTGTTATCTCCGTGCGCTCGAAGAGGACGGACAAAAAATATAAACTAACAATTACATATATGGAAAGGAAAAAAATAACATTCGACAGTTTTATACGTGGTGCCATCGGATGTGTATTGGTGGTAGGAATATTAATGCTGGTGGAACGACTGAGCGGAGTGTTATTGCCCTTCTTTATTGCGTGGCTGATCGCTTACATGGTTTATCCGCTGGTCAAATTCTTCCAATACAAGCTGAAGTTGAAAAGTCGTATCGTCTCTATCCTCTGTGCATTATTCCTGATTACAGTTGTCGGAGTATCCTTATTTTATCTGTTAGTACCGCCAATGATTTCGGAAATCAGCAGAATGAATGACTTGCTCGTGACTTACCTCACCAACGGTGCCGGCAACAACGTCCCTCAAAATCTTTCCGAGTTTATCCATGAGAATATCGACCTTCAAGCGCTCAACCGTATATTAAGCGAGGAGAATATTCTTGCAGCTATCAAGGATACCGTGCCCAGGATGTGGGCTTTGCTTGCAGAATCTCTCAATATTCTATTTAGCATTCTTGCGTCCTTTATTATCTTATTATATGTTATTTTTATATTGCTGGATTATGAAGCAATAGCCGAAGGGTGGTTGCACCTGCTTCCGAACAAGTACCGTACATTTGCCTCCAATCTGGTTCATGACGTGCAGGACGGTATGAACAGATATTTTCGTGGTCAAGCTTTGGTGGCATTTTGCGTAGGTATCCTGTTCAGCATAGGTTTCCTCATTATTGATTTTCCAATGGCTATCGCTCTGGGACTTTTCATCGGTGCTCTCAACATGGTTCCTTATCTGCAAATCATAGGTTTCCTTCCCACTGTATTGCTAGCTATCCTCAAAGCAGCGGATACGGGGCAGAATTTCTGGATTATCATTGCGTGCGCATTAGCTGTCTTTGCTATCGTACAAATTATACAGGATACTTTTCTCGTCCCCAAAATTATGGGAAAGATTACCGGCCTAAATCCTGCCATTATCCTTTTATCACTTTCTATCTGGGGCTCATTAATGGGAATGTTGGGAATGATTATTGCTTTACCGTTAACAACTTTAATGCTCTCTTACTACCAACGCTTTATTATCAACAAAGAAAAGATAAAATATGATGAAGTAGAAACAACTGATAATCAAGAAACAAGCAGTAAAAAGGAAAAATAATTGGAACTTTTTTCCACGAAACGCTTGCAAATTAAATAAAAGTCACTACCTTTGCACCCGCAATCAGGAAATAACTGATTTGCAAATAAGGATTGATTCGCTAGCTCAGCAGGTAGAGCACAACACTTTTAATGTTGGGGTCCTGGGTTCGAGCCCCAGGCGGATCACATAGGAGAAATGAAAATACTCCGACAATCTAAGACAAAGCTCTTTAAACCAATGGTTTAAGGGGCTTTTTTCTTACCTGCCTACGACAGAAAAAGAACCTCAAAAAGCCACCCTGTGAAGATGAATCGTTACTAATTCGTTACGGTTTTCCGTTACGATAAAAACCGTAACGAATTTATAGCTAAGTCGCTCATTTGTCGAATATTGGCAGTCGAAAGTCATAGCCGTTACGGAATGAACAAATTAACTTTGCAACAAGAAAGGAGTTACGGTATGAAATCGACATTCAAGACACTCTTCTATTTAAAGAAGAACGAACCGAAGAAAAACGGTCATGTAGTAATAATGGTACGTATCACGGTGGACGGTGATCAGGTGCAATTCAGCAGCAAGTTGGATATACACCCCGATAACTGGGACACGAAAACGGGAAGAGCCGTCATCAACAAACAGAGTGCGGACAAGAAAGAAAACCTCAGGGTATCCTCACTTAACAAGACACTGGACGAGATACGTTCGGCCATCACCATGCACTACACACGCATGATGAACGTGGACGGTTACGCACTGCCGGAAAAAATCAGAAACGCATTCCTGGGATTGGAGGAAAAGGAGAAAACACTCATCAGTTACTTCACCCAGCACAATGAACAGTATGCAAAGAAGGTCGGCAAGACTGCCACGCAAAAGACCTATTCCCGCTACGAACTGACCAAGCAGCGGATGATAGAGTTCTTGCAAAAGGAATACAAGTTGTCGGACATTCCCGTGAAGGAAATCACCGTCACCCACATCGAGAACTTCTACCTTTATTTGCGTCAGGAATGTGAGGTAAGCAACAATACCGCCATGAAATTTGTACAACGTTTCCATACGATACTGTTGTTTGCCCAGAAAAGCGGATTGAGCTTCATTGATCCCTTCGGGAATTTCAGGTTCAATTTTGACAAGACCGACAGAGGGTATCTCACGCAGGAGGAAATTGACACGATCTATTATAAGGAGTTCAAATCAAAGCGGTTGGAACACGTGCGTGACGCTTTCATCTTTAGCTGTTATACCGGTTTGCCCTACTGTGACATCTATACGCTTTCAAGCGAGGACATAAAGATCGGGGTGGACGGCAAGAAGTGGATTATGAAAGACAGGGGTAAAACCGGCGTGGAATCATTCATTCCCCTACTGCAAATACCGTTGGATATTCTCGCCAAATACGAGGGCAAGTTGAAAGATGGAAGATTGCTTCCGGTAATCAGTAACCAGAAGATGAATGAATATTTGGCGGAGATAGCCGCAATTTGCCAAATCAACAAACGGATCACCTACCATCTCGCAAGTCATAGTGCTTTTTCTTTCTAGTTAAAACACAGATACTTACAAGTGTTAGCAACTTGAAAGGTAACGATTTAGAAACTAGCGATATTCTGTGTTTCGCTCAATAATGCATCAATCAAAAGAACGCTTTATACTACACAAAAGTACAATATAAATTCGATATTCATATATACATACCATCAATAAACACAGAACATACAGTTTTTTCATACTATAATATTCTACTTTTTACATAATTTTAAAAAGGAATGTCGTCATCATTCACTATAATAGGAGGCTCTTGTCGATTATGCACCGCCTTTATAAGACGAGAAATAATAGAGCCTGATTCTTTTCCGTAGTATTTGCGCATATATTCGTCAATCATGACTTTTTGCGCCCCAGAAGAAAAATTACGGCGGTGGGTATCGTCCACTTCGGAGTGACATTTAATACACAGACATTCAAGGTTGCCCTCACGATTGTCGGTCTTAACTCCATTTTTGTGGTGGGTTTGCATATAGTAATGGTCGAAGCCGTCCTCCACTTGTGTGCCACATCGTTCGCAAGTAAATTGTTTCTTTGTACGGTAAGCAAGTGAAATTTGCTCCCAATTTTTGACATAGCCGAAAATATCCACATCATACTCCGTGGGTTCTTTCACATCACCCGCTTCTTTCAGGATTTCCACAAAGTCGGTTGAATCGTTCACCCGTTCCGCTTCTTCGTCCATCAGCATACGTTTGCAATAACCGCATAGCTCCATGCCCTCAACTTCCACTTCTTTGTGAGCATTACGCGAATAAACTTTAATAGGCTCTGCATTGGTAAAACGATAGGCATCACGACCGAAGTTTTCAATGGCGGTGCATTTACAGACGTGAAACTTGGGTTGACTTATGCGTCCCTGCCACTCGAAATAGAAAGCAGCCTTATACATAAAGCCACGGCGTTTCACCCCCTCGTCATCAATATAGAAGATGCCTCCGTCTTCAAAAAGAATGCGTTCACCGATGTCTTCGGGCAGCACATCGACCGTTCCGACAGAACGCCATGCTCCCGCTAGTCCAATCTGTACGCCCATATCGGTCAGGCGTTTTTTTAGATTGGGGAAGTCATAAATGGGGGCGGAGTCATCGAACCATTCTTCTTCAGCATCTATGTCAAAATCGAAACTCATTTGGTGTTCTCCTTTACAAAGTTTTCAAGTATCTCATCGCCAGAAGTGACAATACGGAACTCTACACGGCGAGAAAAAGCACGGTCAATCGGTTTGTTGGAGCGGATGATGAAATCTCCGTCCGCATCAAGAGCCTTACCATAAGAAAGACCGTTTGCAGTGAACCAATATTCAAGCAACTGCTTCTGTTTATCCGAGTATTTAGTAAACTGCGACATAGAACGGAAGTATTTTAGAACAGACAAAGCACGCTCTTGCGAAAGCTTGGCATTAGCAATATACGGGTCAGCATCGTATATTGGCATAGGCACATCATCAGTGTGTCCCTCAATGCGTATTTCTTGAATGTTAGAGCGCAAGCTGTCATTCAAGAGAATACTGAAATAGCGAGGGAGAAATTCATCAAGGATTTCTTTGAAGCGCGGAGTTAGTTCTGATGAGCCGGTGGCAAAAAGCACGGTCGGTTCTTTGAATTTCATAGTGAGGTCTTTACCGATAGCCATTTGCCATTTGAGCGTATCGCCCGCAAATTCTTTCACAAGTTTATTATGAAGTTCGTTCTTTGTTTCCACATAGTCTGTAAGTACAGACTGGTTTTTCTGCACACGACTAATATAGGCAATGGCGATAAAAAGGAATATCACCATTAACCCCGTCATCAGGTCGGAAACAGAAATCCATACATTAGGTTTTGCCATAATTATCTACGTTTACCGACTTGTTCCACCATCTTAGTAATACAGTTGTCAAGTTCAGCAAGAGTTGCGCTCAAGCGACCATAGAACTGACGGTCAAGAGAAGTGAGCTGCGAATTGAGCGTCTGCGACCCACGTGTAAGGATTCCGACACCTTCCTCCATTTTATCTTTCGTACCTTTCCAGAACTGGTCACCGTAATCACGGATTTTGTTAAGTTCCTCCAACTTGGCGATAAGGAGTTGCACACCGTCTACAAAGTTGCGCTGTTTGCGTACCCACTCATTGAGTGTCTTGGTGGATTCATTGAACGATTCCATATTGGATTTGGAGAGATTGGCAGTTTCATGGAGTTCCTTCGTAACTTCTATGAAATGTTCGTCCTCGATGATAACTTGATTAAGCGCATCAACAAGCTGACGAAGCTTGCCACCCTCGCTGACAAGCGAAGCCGTGTCGTCCTTGACACGAGTAAGCGAAGTAGACGTAGCCTCGAAGTTGTCGGACATTTCCCTGTACTGATGAGTGAGCGAAGCAATCATCTCCTTGTTCTCCTGCTGCCATTGATTGAGTTTTTCCACCGACGTGTTGAGTTGGTCGAAATTTTCTTGAATGAGCTTGTTAATAAGCGAGTTCATTTGCTTTTGGAATTCCTCGGTGACTTTTTTCATCACTTCCACAAGGGCTTCCGTATTGCTCTTTTTGAGCAGCTCGGTAAATTCATCGAATTTGCTTTCCAAAAGTTTATTGGTCTTCGCCATATTATCTTCAATCTCGATAACCTCTCCGTGAATAATCTCTTTAAGTTTGCCAACCTTTTCATTGATTTCGTCTTCCGTTCCGCTCATGCCAGAAATAACATCAAGGATTTCGCCGAGATGATGCGTGTATTCGCTAACCTCTTGCGAATACTTAGCCACAGAATTGATAGCCACGGATTGTTGCGTAGTAGCTTCTTTAATATCGGCAAGGGAATTTTCTTGGCTACGTTGTAACACCACCAACGAATCAATGGCGGAAGTAATGGACTTTTGCGTATCGGATATCTTAGACATCACTTCTCCCACAGTGCGGTAAAACGCCTTGCGGTCCGCTTCCTGTTCAGTGAGTTGTTGCTGAATTGAGCGCATAGTTTCGGTATTAGCATCGCTCATTGCCTTTACAGACTTAGTAATTTCTCCTGCTGCTTGATTAATGTCGGAAATGCCACCATCTCTTTCGTCCTGTTTCTTACTGATAAAAGCAGAGAGGAACATAGAACCAATCATACCTGCCAATGAAGTAAAGAAAGCCGTTTTCAAACCATCAAGCAAGCCAGGAATGGATTGGTCAAGATCGGATGTGTCAAAAGCCATCAAACCTTTTGTGATCCCCCAAAAAGTACCCAACACCCCGAGGGTGGAAACCAATGTTGGAAAGTATTCTATTATTCTGCGGTTAGCCTCCATTTTTTCGCTGTTCTTGAACTTGAGTACAAGGATAAGACAAACGATAAAGGCAACGACAATAATACTCAAGCAAACCCAAGTATCTGTTGAAATAGACAAGTTCATGGTGATGAATTATTTATGGTGAAAATTCAAAGTATCAAGATTACAAACATAAGTAATACCTTGGTTAGCCACATCGTGGATATCTGTAGGTTCAAAGCAGGTTGCTTGTAAAATCTTTTGTGAAACAGTATTTGTCTTATCGGCAGTAGCGTAAACTTGAGATACACCAAGCTTTGTCTTCAGTAAATACAATATTCTACCGAGCGATGCCGTCATTAGTCCTTTGCCTCTCATTGAGGAAAGCATAAAGAACGTAAGTGTCCATTTATTTAGTCCAATTCTTTCGTTAACAATCGGAGTATCTATAAAAATAAATCCTATCGGCATATTATCAGCAGTGATAACATATGCAATGGAAAGTCCTTTTTCTGTAAGAATGGGTAGGTTAGAAAGAAACTTAAGAGCAGAATCCTTCGTAGAAAAATCCATATTCGGCAGATAACGTTTAATGACATCATCTGACAGGATGGAGAGAAGTTGTGCATCGTTTTCTCCTAATTCAAAATAGCGTTGTGCATCATATGGGGCTAATATTAAACCTTGCCCCAATTGCATTGCTATTAAATCTTCAAGTTTGTAAATAGACAAGTTATGAGTTTGAGCAGATTTGATACACTGTTTTTCACCTTGTGAATTTATAGAATCCATAAGGTGAGTAACATGAGACGATTGCCCCATGTTGTTATTGTTCTTTTTCGTAAATAGGTCAAAAAATCCCATGACTGTATATATTGATATAATTGTTATCTCCCTCTCTTGCCAAGAGACGGACTATCTTTCTTATCTTGTTGATATATAGCCGTGTTTAGCTTTTACATGAATTACTTTCACAAAACATTAGGCTCCTCCTGTAAAACAAAAACAGAGTAACGTTCAAGATTTTCAGTGTTTTATATCCTGAGAATCATTATTTTGCTTAATTTTGCACTTAAATATCCGTCTCTTGGCAAGCGTTGGACAGATTCGCTAAACATCTATCACTTCACAGCAAATCCAGTATCTTCTTATTGGCTTTATCCACCACAGTAGTATCCAACGATGCAAGATAAATCTGCGTAGTGTTCTCTGAATCATGCCCCATCCCCTCGCTGATGACAGAGACAGGCACATTACGGCTCTTGGCGATACTTGCCCATGAATGCCGACCGACATACATCGTTAAGGGTATTGGCAAATCCAAAAGTTTCCCGATTTTCTTCAACAAATAGTTTACGTGGTGAAGTTTGTTGGCATATTGCTTCCGATAATCTTCGTCCTGTTTTGTAATGATGGGCAAGAGGTATTCCGTTTCGTTTACCGGATATTTGTCAAGAATATCTTGCATACATTTTTCCCATTTGATGAACAGTTGTTGCCCTGTCTTACGTCTGCGATAGGAAAGAGTACCATTCTGCAAGTCTTTCTTTCTCAGATAAGCCATATCAATAAACGACATTCCCCTTGTATAAAAACAGAACAGGAACATATCGCAAGCGTAGTCAAGATTGGGCTTCAATGACAAGTCCAGTCCTTTGATACGTCTGATGTCATTGAGCGATAAGGCTCGTTTCATGGTTTTCTCCACTCCCGTATAAACAGACTTGAACGGATACTGTTGCTCAGTCAGTCCATCTTCCACGGCACGGTTATAGACGGCTTTCAGAATACGCATATAGAAGGATATAGTGTTGGGCGTATTTCCCCTGCCTTTCAAATAAACCTCGTACTCTGCCAACAAATCCGCATTAAATTGGTCAAACAAGGCCTCTGTGTCATTCATAAAACCGCTAAAACTTCTGAGTGCAGCTGTATAAGTTTCAGAAGTGCGTATCTTCCCCAAGCGTTTCAGTCTCGCTATCTGCTGGCTGATGTAAGCGTTAAACGACAGTTCTTGCCTGTTGTCATGAAAGCGCATGATTATATCGTCCGTTACGAATGTGCCGGATTGGGATAACGTGTGTATGATTTTGTTCAGTCTCTCCTTTTCCCACTTGATACGTGAACCGATTGAAAGCAGATAATTGTTCCTCTCTTGTACTGTCGATATATGATGTAAGACAACCGTTTCAGAATGGCAGTCCCATTCCGAAACGAAAAGTTTATACTCTGTGTTTATCTGTCTGACCACACGGTTGTGGATGACCTGATAGTAGAGTGTACCCTCCCTGCCGTTTACGGTGGATGGGCGAAACTTGACCTTTACCGATGCCATATCAGTCGGATTTGGATTGGTAACACTTCTCCATCTCCCTTGAAAGCTCCACAATCTCCCGGCTCAATTTCACAAGGTCGATGGTATGTTTCTCCAACTTGTAGAGCAACGCCATCGCCTTCTTCTCCGAAAAATGGATGCGCAACTCTTTAACGACCTGATTGTAGTTCGTACCGATGGCACGGAACTGGGCGTGGAAGTCCGACAGTTTGGTGTAGTAGTCCACCAGCGTCTTGTCCACCTTCAGCACCTTGAACTTCTGTCCGAAGAAGTGCGCCTTCAGAAAAACAGCTTTTGCATACACCTGTGATTCTTCGTACATCGTGAGAAATTTGTTCCATTCCTCATCATCGAAGCGCACCATCACGCAGTGCGTCTTTGGATTCAACTTGGGATTTCTCCCATACTTGCTCTTCTTTTTCATTCTTCTTA
>ENA-ORTQ01001306-ORTQ01001306.1-human-gut-metagenome-genome-assembly--contig:-NODE-1306-length-26788-cov-3.465193_pt1 | contig 26788 bp, 41 predicted proteins | sample MGYA00241912_ERZ509188 | MGnify/ENA primary metagenome ERZ509188 (study PRJEB26280, sample SAMEA2338849) | human gut metagenome | biome: human gut; feature: human-associated habitat; material: faeces...
TGTGTGTGCTAACAAATCGAAAGGGGGAGATAATGTTGGCAGAAAAAGAAAACAAAGAAATCAAAAAAGCAATGAACACATTGGATTATATAAGTGCAGACCCAAAAGAAAGGGAAAGACATAATTCAATAATAATGGCAGAATATAATAGACTTACAAGTGAACAAAACTTTTTTGAAGCCGGAAAAGAAGAACGGAATAAAAAAAGGAGCGAAAGCCGAAAGCATTAAAATTGCAAAAAAATTATTAAAAATGGAAATGAAAATTGAAGAAATAATAAAAGCAACAGGACTAACAAAAGAAGAAATAGAAAAAATAAAATAAATTACATAGAATATAAAAAACTGTGCAATCTCAAAAGAGAAAAGCACAGTTTATTTATATAAAAGCGTAATTTTATTTCCATTTTTCCTAATAAAACCCTCATCCTTCAAAGACTTAATTTCACGCATCATAGCACTTCTATCAACACTCAAATAATCCGCCAAATCAGTTAAAGAAAAAGGAAGAGTAAAAGTTTTACTCAAATTTCTAGTAGACAAAATATTAAAATAGCCACGAAGTTTTTCACGAATAGAACGTTTTGTTAAAATTTCAACTCTAGTATTCAAATCCATAACTTTATTTAAAATCAAACTAGAAAAATTCTCAGACAAAACCTGATGGAATTTACAATTATTTCTGCACTTTTGATGAATATTATCATAATTAAAAAACAGAACTTCACAACTTTTTTTAGCCTCAACTGAAAGTTCATTGTTTGTGGTTACAATATATAAAGCCTCACCAAAAATATCATTTTTAGTAAAATGCTCAATTATAGCCTTGTCACCATTCATATCATATCTAACCAAATCTGCTTCACCACTAACAAGAATGCAAATTTGATTCCTTTTTTGTATATATGTAGTTATTGTTTGATTTTTTTTATAAGATTTCTTTTGAACACTTTTACAAGTTTTTGCAAAATCATTTAAAAATAATTCTACATCCTTTATGTATTCCATTATATTCACTCCAATACTATATCTTGCTATAATTTATCAATCTTTAGTAGAATAAATAAGACTTTAATGGAAAAATCTTGTATGCACATTATACAACAAAAAAGTTGCAATTGCAACAAAAATATCACAATAAAATATTAAAAAAATTTTCACTTAGAGAATAGCGGATTTACAAACATATTATAAAAATTGTGATAAATGCAACAGAAAATGAATGAAATTGATATATAATAAGAACATAAATATGTCAAAGAAATTAGAAAAAAGGTAGAAAATTTAAATTATCTTAAAGCGTTTAGGGGGGACAAGAACAAAATGAAAATTATAAAAAGAGATGGAAGAATAGTAGATTATGATAGGCAAAAAATAGCAGTAGCAATAGAAAAAGCAAATAGAGATGTTATTGGAAAAGAAAAAGCAACAAAAGAAGAGATAAAAGAGATTATAGATTATATAGAAGGACTAGGAAAAAGAAGAATCTTAGTTGAAGATGTTCAAGACATAATAGAAGAAAAATTAATGGACATGGGAAAACATAAGTTAGCCAAAGAATACATAGTTTATCGTTATAACAGAGCATTAGTAAGAAAATCAAATACAACAGACGAATCAATTTTAGGGCTAATTAGAAATGAAAATAAAGAATTAGCAGAAGAAAATTCAAATAAAAATACAATGCTTGCATCAACACAAAGAGATTATATAGCGGGAGAGGTCTCAAGGGATTTAACAAATAGATTACTATTACCAGAAAAAATAGTAAAAGCACATCAAGATGGAGTATTACACTTTCATGATGCAGACTATTTTGTTCAACCAATATTTAATTGTTGTTTAATCAATATTGGTGATATGTTAGACAATGGAACAGTTATGAATGGAAAACTAATCGAAAGTCCAAAAAGTTTTCAAGTTGCATGTATTGTAATGACTCAAATAATTGCATCAGTAGCAAGTAACCAATATGGTGGACAATCTGTTAACCTTAAGCATTTAGGAAAATATTTAAGAAAAAGTTATAATAAATACAAAAAACAAATTGAGGAAAAATATAAAGGAAAATTATCAGGAAGCACAATTGAAGAACTTGTTGATGCACGAGTAAGACATGAATTAGAGGCAGGAGTTCAAACAATTCAATATCAAATAAATACATTGATGACAACAAATGGACAAACTCCTTTTGTAACATTATTTTTGCAATTAGAAGAAAATGATCCATACATAAAAGAAAATGCAATGATAATTGAAGAAATTTTGAAACAAAGAATTCAAGGTGTAAAAAATGAAGCAGGAGTTTATGTAACACCAGCATTCCCAAAATTAGTGTATGTTTTGGATGAACACAATTGTCTAAAAGGTGGAAAATATGACTATTTAACAAGACTTGCTGTAAAATGTTCAGCAAAAAGAATGTACCCAGATTACATATCAGCAAAAAAAATGCGTGAAAATTATGAAGGAAATGTGTTTAGCCCAATGGGATGTAGAAGTTTTTTATCACCTTGGAAAGATGAAAATGGAAACTACAAATTTGAAGGAAGATTTAATCAAGGTGTAGTAAGCATTAATTTACCACAGGTAGCAATAATAGCAGAGGGTGACGAAGAAAAATTTTGGAAATTATTAGATGAAAGACTAGAATTATGCAAAGAAGCATTAATGTGTAGACATTATGCATTATTAGGAACATTATCAGATATAAGCCCAATACATTGGCAATATGGAGCAATAGCAAGACTACAAAAAGGTGAAAAAATAGATAAATTATTGTATGGTGGATATTCAACAATGTCACTTGGATATATCGGAATATATGAAATGACAAAATTAATGAAAGGAGTATCACATACAACACCAGAGGGACACGAATTTGCATTAAAAGTTATGAGACATTTGCGTGAGACGACAGACAAATGGAAAAAAGAAACAAATATCGGATTTGCATTATATGGAACACCAGCAGAAAGTTTATGTTACAAATTTGCACGTATTGATAAAGAAAAATTTGGAACAATTGAAGATGTAACAGACAAAGGATATTATACAAATTCATATCATGTAGATGTAAGAGAAAAAATAGACGCATTTGAAAAATTGAAATTTGAAAGTGAATTCCAAAAAATATCTTCAGGTGGAGCAATTTCATATGTTGAAATACCAAATATGCAACATAACTTAATAGCATTAGAAACGGCTGTTAAATTTATTTATGATAATATTCAATACGCAGAATTTAATACAAAATCAGATTATTGCCAAGTTTGTGGTTTTGATGGCGAGATTATTATAAATGATAATAATGAATGGGAGTGTCCAAATTGTGGTAATAAAGACCATAGTAAAATGAATGTTGTAAGACGTACTTGTGGATATTTAGGTGAGAATTTCTGGAATGCAGGAAAAACTAAGGAAATTAAGCAAAGGGTTTTACATATGTAAAAAAGGAATTTTTGGGACTGGTCTTTAATCCCTAAAAATTTTTTAGGGATTAAAGACCAGTCCCAAAATCCCATTTTTTAGGAGAATGTTTATGAATTATGCAGATATAAAGAAAATAGATGTTGCAAATGGTGAAGGAGTTAGAGTTTCACTGTTTGTAAGTGGATGTAATCACCATTGCAAAGGATGTTTTAACCAATGTGCTTGGGACTTTAATTATGGTGATAAATTCACAGAAAAAGAAGAACAAAAGATAATTGAATATATGGACCATGACTATATAGAGGGGCTTTCACTTTTAGGTGGAGAACCTCTTGAACCTAAAAATCAAGAGGGGTTACTGCCATTGGTTAAAGATATAAAAGAGAAATTTCCAGACAAAAATATTTGGTGTTATACTGGGTTTGATTTTGAAAAAGATGTTATGGGAAAGATGGCTCAAAAAAGTGAAACAACAAGAGAATTATTAAAATATATTGATGTTATAGTTGATGGTAAGTTTGAAGAGGATAAAAAGGATTTAAAACTTCAGTTTAGGGGTTCTTCAAATCAAAGAATTTTAGATGTGAAAGAATGCTTGAAAAGCGGAAAAATTGTAAAAGAAGAGCCATACTTATAAAAGAGAAGAGATATGTGGTCAACATATCTCTTCTTTGAACAATTTTTAATTTTTTCCTAAAAATCTATTTAATAATTGTTCTCTACACAAATTTTCAAACTCATCGTTTAAAGGTACTAATTCAATATTTTCATTATATTTTCTATTCAAACAATATTTGATAATAAAATCACAAAGTTCAGGATTCTTAGAAAGAAGCGGACCATGTAAATAAGTTGCAATAACGTTATTCTCAAAAAATCCTTCTTCAGAATCACCAAATTTATTACCATTTCCAAACAAAACATTTCCAAAAGAATTAGAAATATCAAAAGTTTGACCACCATGATTTTCAAAACCAATAACTTTTGTTTTTATATTTGAGTCACTAGAATCTGTATCGTTATTTGAATTTCTCAAATTAGCATCTATAACAATATTTCCAATACACCTTTTCTTTCTATCAGGATTAGCAACCGTATAGTAATCAAAAACTTCAAGACCTGGAATAATGTTACCCTCAACACCTTTATAGTATTTTCCAAATAATTGATAAGCACCACATATAAGTAGGAAGAACACACCATTATTAACAGCCTCTTTTATATTATCTTTATATTTTACCAAATCTTCTGCTAAAATGCTTTGCTCATTATCTGCACCACCACCAGCGAAAACAATGTCGTAATCATTAAAGTTTGGAGCAGCATTGCCAATAGAATATCTATCTATAATTGCTTTGTATCCACGAGATTCTATTCTATATTTTAAAACTTGGATATTTCCATAATCACCATATAGTTCCAACATATCAGGGTATAAATATAAAATTTTTATTGATTTATCTTTATTATCTTGATTTTCTGAATTATCAGTATTATCAACACTTTGAAGAGCCTCTTTTGTATCTATCTCAGTATTTTCAATATTTGCTTTTATTTCTTCTTTTTTAGAAGTATCACTAGTCTCAACATCAGTTACATTATTATTTTTATTCGTCTCATTAAACTTTTTCAACTCATGTCTAGTAGGTTGCAAAGATGTATAATTTGCAATAACATATTTTTTAACATCAGTTTTATAAAAAGCATTAACGGCATCTTCTAAATTCAAATATGGTTCAATTTTTTCAGCAGGGAAGCCACTAGTTTTAATTCTAATAGCAATATCATAAGCACGAGTTCCAGAAGTAATAATTCTAGAAACATTATTTAAATTATTAAAATTAATATCCCAAATCCAAGAGACATCAAAACCATCAGCAATATTATCATTTAAAACAAAAAGCAATTCTTTTTTTGAATCGTCTTCATTTAAAATACGCAAACTAACATTACTTCCAGTTGGATTTTTTGCTAAATTAATTATAGTAGGAACACCATGTATTTTAATTTCTTCCAAACGGCCATTATTCAAGGCAAAAGTTGAAAAAGATTTTTTTACAATATCATTTGAAATATCATATAAACTGCAAACTGAATATACTGCAGTATAATTATAAATTAAATAAATACTATTTCCATTTATTTTGTAGGTATTTCCATCAATATCAAAACATCTATTTTTTAAATCAACATTTGTTGCTAATTTATAAATTTCATTATCACCAAAATTACAATTTGGGCATTTGAATTTTCCAACATGTGAATATTGATAATATTCATATTCTAATCTTGTTTTACAGAAAGGACAGAACTTACCTTCGCCAGCTTCTTTGATTTGTTCTGTTGCAAATTTATATTTATCAACACTAAAATAATAAACATTTGAATTGTCTGGGTTGGCATGTCCAAGTCGTGCAACATTTGGGTCATCATTATTTAAAATTAAATTTCCATTATAAGTTTTCAAAAATTCATTTATTCTTAAAATTAAAGATTCAACTTCCCCATTTCTATCTAATTGGTCGCGGAAAAAGTTTAGAATTACCAATGTATCCAATGTGAAATCTTTAAATACAACAGGGATGTAACTTTCGTCAACTTCAAAAACTAGATAATCTGCTTTGATTTTTCCAGTTAGAGTACAGTTTTTTAATATAGTTGAAAGTATACCTGTTTCCATATTGTTTCCTTCAACGTTACTTACAACTTTATTTCCTGCAGTTTTTAGAGTGTAACCTATGCAGTTATTTGTCATTGTTTTTCCGTTTGTGGCAGATACCGCGATTACTGGACAGTTGACTTTAAAGTATTTGAATATTTCTGGATTCAAGTCAAATGCGATTTTTCCTAAAAAGTTTCCTCCGTTTTTATGACATATTTTTAGTATTAAATTTAGTATTTTCATTGCTAAGATTATGAAAAAGTTTTTCATTTTTATCAGTCCTTTCAAATCTCGATTTTTATAATTTAAAAGATTATATCATAATGAAGAGGAGGCTACAAGAGAAAAATGAAAAATGTAAAAATACGTTGTTTAAATACTCAAGACCAATATGCTGTAACAAAATTATAAAATATTATTTGAAAAGATAAACATATTCCTAGACAAACCACCAAAAATGTGATAACATAAGTAAGAAAAAATAAGAGAAAGACGGGAAAAGCAAAACAAAAAAGAAAGCATCCCAAAAGTAAGGAAAGAGGTAAGGAGAATATGAAAAAAACATTTTATGTAACAACACCAATATACTATCCAAGCGGAAAATTTCACATAGGAACAGCATACTCAACAGTAGTAGCGGACTCACTAAAAAGATATAACAAATTAAAAGGAAAAGAAAGTTACATGTTAACAGGAACAGACGAACATGGACAAAAAATAGAAATAAAAGCACAAGAATCAGGAGAAACACCACAACAATATGTAGACAAAATGGCAGCAATGGCAAAAGAACTATGGGCAAAAATGGACATACAATATGACGACTTCATAAGAACAACAGACGAAAGACACGAAAAAGTAGTCCAAAAAATATTTGACAAATTCATGGAACAAGGAGACATCTACAAAGGAGAATACGAAGGACTTTACTGTGTACCATGCGAAACATTCTTTACACAAACACAATTAGTAGATGGAAAATGTCCAGACTGTGGAAGAGAAGTAGTTCCAATGAAAGAAGAAGCATACTTCTTCAATATGAAAAAATATGCAGACAGACTTTTAAAATACTATGACGAACATCCAGACTTTGTCAAACCAGAATACAGAAAACAAGAAATGATAAACAACTTTATAAAACCAGGGCTAGAAGATTTGTGTGTAACAAGAACATCATTTGACTGGGGAATAAAAGTATTAAAAGACCCAAAACACGTAATATATGTATGGGTAGATGCTTTAACAAACTATCTTACAGCACTAGGATACATGTCAGATGACGAAACACTATTCAAAAAATTCTGGCCAGCAGATGTACAAGTCGTTGGAAAAGATATTGCAAGATTCCACTTAATATATTGGCCAATATTCTTGATGGCACTTAATTTACCATTACCAAAAACAATATTCGTTCATAACTGGATAACAATGAAAGACGGAAAAATGAGTAAATCAAAAGGAAATGTAATTTATCCAGAAGATTTAATAGACAGATATGGATTAGATGCAACAAAATATTTCCTATTAAGAGAAATGCCAACATCACAAGATGGATTATTCTCACCAGAAGAATTTGTTGAAAGATATAATTTTGATTTATGTAATGACTTAAGTAATTTGTTAAACAGAACAGTATCAATGGTCAACAAATATTTTAATGGACAAGTACCAGAATACAATGGAAGACCAAATGAAGTTGATGAAAGTTTAGAAAATGCATGTACAGAGAAAATAGAAAAATTTGAAAAACTATTTGAAAACTTCGAAATTGCAAACTCAATTCAAGAAATCTGGGCACTTGTATCAAGAACAAATAAATACATTGACGAAACAATGCCATGGCAATTAGCAAAAGAAGAAGACACAGAAAAATTAAAATCAGCAATGTATCATTTAATAGAAAATTTAAGAAAAATAGCAATATTAATAAAACCATTTATGGACGAAACATCTGAAAATATATTAAGACAAATCGGAATTGCAGACGAATCTTTAAAAACTTGGGAAAGCCTTAAAGAATATGACAAAATTAAAAATGCAAAAGTAATTGAAAAAGGTGAACCAATATTTATGAGATTAAATGCAGAGGAAGAAATTGAATATATAAAACAAGCAATGAAAAAATAGAGAATATTAACAAATTTCTGATATTGTTAGAATAACAGAAATTTGTTAATTGTAGCAAAAGGAAACGAAAAAATAAAAGAGGAATTTAAATGGGAATATTTAAGAACAAAGATCAATTTGAAGGCTATAACATTTATAGCATGAAAAAATATGTTGATAAAAAAAGAATGATATTTACAATAACTGCAATAATAGTTGTAATTTTAACACTAGCATTAACAATTTATTACCTAGTAGATACAAATATAAGAATAAAAAAAGGAAAAGAATTTGCAAATCAAATTACTGAGTATGAACAAAATCAAAAGAAAATAGAAGAGCAAAAAGAAGCGGAAAGAAAGGCTAAAATTCCGCAACTTACAGAAGCGGGAAAAGAAAACCTAAAAAACATATATCATTCACAAGAAAAAACAGCCTATTTAACATTTGATGATGGACCATCAAATAACACACACGAAATTTTAGACATACTAAAACAATACAATATTAAAGCAACATTTTTTGTTTTAGGTAGCCAAGTACAAGTATTTCCAGAAACAACAAACAGAATATATAATGAAGGACATTATATAGCAAACCATGGATATTCACACAAATATTCAAGTATATATCTGTCACCAGAACAGGTCTTAAATGAATATAATCAGTGCAATGAAATTGTAGCAAAAACAATAAATGTACCTGAATATAATTCACACCTATTCAGATTTCCAGGAGGTTCAGTAGGGGGAAAATATGCTGATTTAAAAAAGCAGGCAATAACACTACTTGACCAAAATAATATTTTACATATAGACTGGAATTCTCTAACTGGAGACTCAGAAAAGGCAAATCCAACAGAAGAATATTTAATGGACAATTTACAAAAGACGACAGAGGGGAAAAATAATTTGGTAGTTTTAATGCATGATGCACAAGCAAAACACATAACTGTAGAAACATTACCAAAAGTAATTGAATATTTACAACAACAAGGATATACATTTAAAAATTTCTATGAAATTATTAAATAAAATGTGTTTAAGATAAATACACGAAAACGTGTATAGAAATATGGAGGAGAGAAAATTGCCTAGAAAAAAGAAAGAAGTAGTAGAAGGAATAACAGAAAAACTTGAATATTTAGGTTTAGACTTAGATAAAATACCACAGAATCTAAAAGAATTTGAACCTTTAGAATATAGAGTTTCAAGATTTTACGATGAAAAGCAATATAGACAATACAGATACATAGATGTAAAAGATATACAAATTTTATTATCACCAACAAACAGATTAACAGACTTAGATGAAAAATACAAAAAGGCAAGACCACTTTATGAATATTTAGATAGTAAAAATGAAGAAAATATCATAAAATATACAACTTTTTTGAATATGTTAAGAAATATGGATATAAATGAGGTAGAAAAAGTTGAAAGAGAACAAATGCAATTAAGTAGAGAAATACCATTTAAAGTAAAATTCCAAGGAAACTATTTATGGCAAATTTACTATTCAGAAAATACAGACAAATATTTTATGATAGTACCAACAGAAGATACAGACTATTCAACATTTTTCTATTTGTTGAAAAGACAAATAGAAAACAAAAGAGTAGGCAAAGTTTTTGTACCAGTAAGTAATGTAAAATATTCAAATAAAATTCTAAAAAAATCTGAATTTGAAGATATAGAAAATTATTTATGGCTATTTACAAAAGACTGGCCATTAATATACGAAGTATATGACAAGAAAAATGTAATGTCAGTTCAAATTATAGGTGAAACAAATGTATACGAAAAAATAAAAACAACATATAAAATTCAATTAGAAGACGAAAAAGAGGCAAGTGAATTTTATAAATTGTTAAAAGCACTATTTATATTGCAAACTGAAATTCCTGATTATTATAAATTTGATACAAATATAGATAAAACAGGGAAATTAGAATTTTACTTAGATGGACAAAAGATTGAATATAAACATATGGTAGAGTTTATAAGAGAACAATATAAAATAGGACTAAAAAGAAGAAAAGAACTAAAAAGCAAAATTCGTGCATTTAATAAAAGAATAAAAAAATTACAAGAATTAGCAGCAACACAAGAAATTGAATATTTAGCAAAAGAAAAACAAATATCAACATTCTTAGAATGCAAAAAATCATTTTTTGGAAAAGTCAAATATTACTTTAAATATAGTAAAAAAAGTAATAAAAGTATAAAAAATGAAGAAGTTGAAGACGAAATAATAGAAGAAGAAAATACACAAACAGAGGAAGTGCAAGTAACAGAACCTGTAAAAAAAGAAAAGAAAAGAATTCCAATTAAAAAGATATATACATTAGAAGAATTAATAACAAGTTACAAAGAACTAGAAGAACTAGAAAATCAAATGAAAAATCTTTTAATGGATATAAATGCTTTAAAATTAAAAACAAAAAATATGGCAAAAAAAATAGAAAATGCTTCAAAATATATTGAAGAAATAGATAGCCATAAAAAGAGTATATTCGAATTCTGGAAATATAGCAATAAAGACGAAATGGAAGTACTTCCAGAGGGCGAGCAAGAAGAAGTAAATGTAATAAAGAAAATAGAAAAAACATTTAATTATGAAGAAGATTTAGAAGAATTTGGCAAAAAAATTGATAAAATGCAAAGAAGAAATCTTGATAGAGAAGATACAGACAGTGTATTTATTGCAACAACTAATTTGATAAATACTTTAAATAAAATAAAGACCAATAATATAATGCCAGAAGAAATAGAAAAAGCGCTAAAGGACTTAAAAGCAGAAGCAAAAGAACTAAAATCTTTAAATGAAGAAGAATATGATATTTTTGGAAACATTATTCAAGATACAACAAAAGTTAGAAAGATAAACAATAAAAGACATAGAGAATTACCAAAAGATAAGTTTAATATTTTGGAAGTTAACAAAAATACAAAACAAATTGGCTTCAAATTAGTTTTACAATCAATTGTACAAAATATAACAAAGGCACTGGATAAGGGAATCATTCCGGAATCTCTACCAGTATATAAAGCTATTAACGGAGAACTTTTGAATAATAAGGAAATTAATATTTTCAATATCAACCCAGAAAAGGAAATGCAAGAGGCAGTAAAAGCTGACGGAGATAAAATTAATTTATATAAAATACATATTAAAGAGGGAAGTAAAGGTATTGCTTTTTCAAATATAATTTTTTATGATAATCAAAACAAGACTTTGCCTGTTGGCATGGATTTATCAACTAAAATGATTGTTGATATGTCTAAGTTGCATTTGAAATTGTTAGATAAAAAGAATTTTAATGTTGCTAGTTTTGAAGATAGCAATGATGATTTTTCAGATTTTATTATTAAGAATATTACCGTTTTTGATTATGAAGTTGTTGAGTTGGAAGACTTGGAAAAAGCAGGTATCGAAGAATAAAATATTATTTGAATTAAATTGTATTTCTAGTTTTTTATAGAATCTAGTGAATAGTAATAGGAGTAAAGAATTTTCAAAATTCTTTGCTCCTATTACTTTAGGGGATTTATTTAATTTCTTTTATAAACTGCTCTAAAGTAGTAAAGTTTTCAAAGCAGTTTTTATGTGTTACTTTTTCATTTAAAAATTCAAAAGATGAATTTTTTACATCATCAATTGAAAATTTTCTGCCACAACATGGACAAAAATCTCCAAATTGTGGAAATGCAAAATCTTTGCTATAAATTGAATCTGTTTTTTTAAAGGAATTTAGCAAATGTTCAAATTTACTATTTTCCATAATATTTGGAAATACAACGGAAGAACCAAATGAATAATTTCTAAGCAAAAACTGTCCATCAGAACTTAAAAGATATTTACCAAAAATTACGAATTCATTTAAAGCATTGCCAGATATGGTATGAAATATTAAACGATTATTTAACATTTCAGTAAAATCCTTTAAACTATTTAAAGATTTTTTAATTCCTTCTTTTGAATCAAAACACTCCGTTGGTATGTCAAAAGGTCTTTCTTCATATGAGACTTCTGCTTTTAATATAAAGTCTTTTTTACCATTTTTTATACGAATTTCTTGTTCTTTCCAGTTGTAATATTCTACTAATTCTTTTGGAAATTCTGGTGATCCGTATATGTCATACGAAGTTGGTTTGATCTTATCTCCGTTAATTGTTATCCGTATTGATTCCGGATTTGCTAAATTGTTAAGTTTTATGTGCCCGAATATTTGATTTCCGCTTTTTACGGTTTCAATCTTTTTTCTTTCAGTACGTCTCATTTTGTTTACCTCCTTGAATTGTGATTATACTGATTTTACAAATATTTTTAATCCCCCTTTGATTTTAACTTGTCATTTGACAGGTAATATATATATTTGCTTGCATCCTATTATACATCAAATTAACATAATTTGCAATATCTGCTATGGTTCATATATACAAATCATAAATAACAGCCTTATAAATATTGATATTTCAATATTTATAAGGCTGTTAACATTTGGTACCGATGGTGGACACTAATAAAATTAATGTAACCGTTATGTATCAATACTTTTATCTTATTATATTTTAAATTTGGGAAAATTTTGGGAAATCTATTTTAATTAAATAGAGTCAAAATTTTCTGTAGTTTTTATATCAAGAGCCTTCAAAACATCAGCATAAGTATTTAATGTTGTTTGAATATCGGAGTGTCCGAGCCTTTCTGAAATAGTTTTAATGTCTGTGTGTATAAATAGAAGAATAGTAGCATGAGTATGTCTTAAATCATGAAATCTAATGTTTTTTATGTTGTTCTTATTTTGCCACTTATCAAACCAACTTGAAATACCATCTATGCTTAAATAATCGAAGATATAAGGCTCTTTATATTTCAAACTATCAAGTAGTTTATAATATAATGTTAAATAGCTTAAAATTGATTTTGGTAACGGTTTATTTCTAATGGAAGAATCGTTTTTTGGATATTTTGTTATTTTCCCTTTTTTTGGTATATAATGTCTGCTTTTATTAACATCAAAATAAGCATATTCAACTGATAAATCCTCTCTAGTTAATCCAAAAAGTTCAGAACGGCGCATACCTGTTTTTAGTGCAAGTAACACCATGAATCTTCTTCCAGTCTCTCTTAATCTCTTTTCATTATCAATATCATTATTATAATAATATTCTAAAAATTGTTTTTCTAATAGTTCACAAACAGTTTTAAATTCTTCCATGTTATAATAATTAATTTTTTCCCTTTTGAGTTTTACTAATTGTTTAATTGTTTTTTCATCAGTTGTAGTTGTAAATTTTATTCTTATTTTGTCACACGGATTTTTAAATAATAATTCACATTCTACTGCATATTCTAAACAAGCATGAATAATACTTTTCCATTTTTTTACTGTGCTTGGTTTTACAGTGTTATTTTCTTTTCTACTTTTATAGTCAGTTTTTGAAAGTTTTACTGTATTAAAATATTTTTCTAATTTTTTTCTTGTTATTTCTTTAAGCTTTAAGCTACCGATATAGGGAAGAATACGATTATTTAGATAGTTGATATATTTTCTTACACATAAATCTCCAGCGTTTGGTCTAACTTTTTCATCAAGCCATATTTGTGCAAACTCTCCAAAAGTATAATTAGTATTGATAAAATTACCTTTTTTAACATTTTCAACAAATATATCTAATTTTTTCTGGGCTTCTTCTTCATTTTTGGCATCTACAGTAGTTCTGTATTTTTGCTTATTTAATGTGTAATATAATCTAGCCCTTCCATTTCCGTATAATTCAAAAGACCCTTCTTTTCTTTTTTTAGTTTGATTTGCTGCAAATTGTTTTAATAATTGTTGCAAAACCTCTTCATCAATTGTTATTTTTGACATAATAAAATACCTCCAAAATTCTTTAATTTATTTTTAATAAACTATTGAAAAGTGAAAGTATTTTCTGTATAATATTAATACATTCACTTTCGATAGTGTTTGTGTGTGAGAAATATGTACCTTGTCGCAAACTTGTAGCATATTTCTCTTTTTTATTGTATTAAATAATTTCCTAAATCTCTAAAAATTATTCCTGTTACAAAAGCATCTTCAGTTGCTCTATGAGCATTAGTTCGATATAGTTCCATTTCTTCAGCAACAGTATCAAGTTTAAAGTTATATAATTTGTTTTTGTATAATTTTCTTGCTAATTCTAATGCATCAAAAAAGTATCTTTTTTCATTAAATAAATTAATATTATTTACATATAAAAATTTCAAATCAAATTCTAGATTGTATCCTACAATATTGAAACCTTTGCAAAAATCGTTAAAGCTAGCTGCTATATTTTCAATTTGAGGAGAATTTTCAACCATTTTATTTGTTATATGATTAATATTACTTATATCTTGTGATATTTCTTTTTTAGGCTTTACTAGCGAAGTTAAACATTCAACAGGTTCACCTTCAATAAATTTTACTGCAGAAATCTCAACCAATTCATTTGTAGAAGGATGTAAGCCAGTTGTTTCTGTATCTATTGCAATAAAATTTTGCAATCTATCTATAGGTGTGTTTTTTCGTACCTGTGAAAATTTATATTCTGGCATATCTTTTAAAAAATTTCTTTTACATTGAGTATTTGTATCAATAGTAGGTGATAGCATAGTGATACTATTTAATAATTTTATATATTCTTCTTTTCTTTTTATTATATGTTCATTTCTTTTTATATTCATTATGCTATCTTTTTTTACTATTGATTTTTTTAAATCAGATAGTGAAAATTTATTTATTGAATTATTTCCATTGAATTTGTCACATAAATATAAACAATTTCTACAAATAAAAGAGTTGTCTTTTTTTAGCATTAAAAACTTAAAATTGGCTTTATTGCATATAGCACAGTTGATTTTTAAATTTTCAAACACAATTACCACGTCCTTTTAAAAATCTCTTTTTAATTGTTTTACTATACCAATAATTTCAACAGGTATAGTTTTCATTTCATCGTAAGTAAAGATAAGTGGTTCATAAGCAGAGTTAAGTGGTTGTAATAAAATACTGCTATCACTTTTTTTACCCTTTTTTATTGTTGCTTCATTACCATTTATTATAGCTACAATAATATCTCCATTTTCAAAATCATTTTGTTTCTTAATAATAACAATATCATTTTCAATAAGAACAGGGGACATACTGTCGCCGTGTACTTTTAATGCAAAATATTCATCACCATTACCGACCAATGAAGTTTCAATATCAATTGTTCCAATCCAGTTTTCTTGTGCTAAATAATCATAGCCTGCTTTAACTGTACCGTAGTATAGGAATAGATGTTACAGAATTACCGAATTTATCAATTTTATATGTATTTAAATTTCTTTCCATAGGAACATCATATCCCATTAGCCATACTTCGTTAACATATAGAGCGTCTGCTAACTTAGTAAGTTTTTGTTGGCTAGCATTTGATATTCCAGATAGATATTTATTTATTAATGTCTTGTCTAATCCTGTTTTTTCTACTAGTTCTACTTGTTTTATATTTCTTATTTGCATAGCCTTATTTAATCTATTTTGAAAAGTTTCTATAATTTGCATGATATACCTCCAATAATTAAATTATAAAGAAAAATTGAAAAAAAATCAATACTTTTTGGTAAAAAATACAAAAAAGTTGAAAAAAATTCAAAAAAAGTATTGACATATTTTTTTATATTTGATAATATAACCACGGAAGTTGAAAAAAGTTCAACAAAAGAAAGGAGGATAAAATTGATTAGATATAATTTCGATAAACTTAAAGGAAAAATAAAAGAAGTGTTTAACACTCAAAATGAGTTTGCAGAAGCATTGGGCATAGCGCCCAATACATTAAGTAGTAAATTGAATAATCAGTTTGATTTTTCAAGCAATGAAATAAGTAGAGCAGTAGATTTACTAAATATTAGCTCACCAATAGAAGCATGGAATATTTTTTTTACACAAGAAGTTGAAAAAAGTTCAACAAAATAATTAATGAAATCTATTGACAAATAAAAACTTTGTTTTTATTAAATAAAAATTTCATATGTAAGATATATAAAAACGAAAATTGCGACAAGGTACAAAAAGAGAGGAAGTGATTTAATGCTCTACACAACAAAAGAAATAGCAGAGATGTATGGAGGAGAACAGAAAAATGTAACACCATATATGATAACCCACACATGGATACCAAACGGACTTAAATATGTAAAAGGAAAAGGTAGAGGCTATTTATTTAAAAAGGAATGGATTGAAGAATATTTAGAAAATCCAAAAACAAAAGTAAGAAACAAAACAATGATAAGAAGAAAACAATTATTAAGTACATCAAATTGTTTTGTTCATTAGAAAGAAGGTGAAAACAAATGAAAAGAAAACTAAATACAAATAAAATATACAACTTTATTGGACGAGCAGTAGTATATAGCAGTCTATATATAGCAACAGTAGGATTTACAGTATGGGGATTTTTACAAGGAATGACTTATTAGGAGGGAAAGAAAATTGAAAAATAAAAATAAAGAACTATCAAAAGATAATCCTTTTAAATATTTTTGGAAATTAACATTAATTGCATTATTCTTTATTGGAATTAGTATTGTTTTTATTACATATATCATCAGAGTTTTCTTTAGAGTTTGAAATTTTAGTAAAAACAAAATGAATATATAGAATAAGAGAGATAAGACCAAATGCAAATGTAAATAAAAGCAATAGAGTCATAAAAGCATCAAACCAAGAAATATTCATAATAAAAACCTCACTTTCGAGGGTATTATACATTATTATTAAAAATTTTACAAGAAAGGAGTTGAAAGAGATGTTTAGAAAAACAAAAGAATTACAAAGTTTAGTTGATGCAAGTAGAGAAAATTTAAAAATTGCAGAAGACAAAATCAAAAAGATGAAAGAAAGTCAAAAAGAGTTAAGAAGTGAAATTGAAGAAGAACATTTAGAAAACTACAGAAATCACAGAAAATTATTAGCAATAAGAAAAGTATTACAAGAGCAAGATTACAACAATATTGATAACTTAAAAAAGAAAATAACAACAATACTAGATAAAAAAGAACTAGTCGACCTACCAAAATCAAACTAGTTCAAAAATAACATATAAAAGCTACTCTACTATTATATTAACACAATTTTAGTAGAGATGCAAGAGGGAGAAAAAAATGGAAACATTAGAACAACTAGAGCACAAATATTTTTTATTAGAAATGAAAGACAAATGGGACAGTGAAGATTATAAATATGCAAATGAATTAAAAGAAAAAATTAAAAAATTGAAGGGAGAAAATTAGATGATTAAAGACTTAATAGAAGTAAAACAGTTGCCTGTAATAGAGGAACAATTAAGAAGTGTAAGTACAGTTGTAGATGAAAGAGTGAAAAATGCAACAAGTTTAGTATGTACAGAAGAGTCAGTAAAAACAATAAAAGAAATAAGAGCAGAATTAAATAAAGATTATAAAGAATTTGAAAGCAAAAGAAAATTAGTAAAAGAACAAGTATTAAAACCTTACAATGATTTTGAAAATGTATATAAAGAATGCATATCTGATAAATTTAGAAATGCAGATTTAATCTTAAAAGGAAAGATAGACAATGTTGAAAATGAATTGAAAGCAAAAAAAGAAAAAGAAATAAAAGAGTATTTTGAAGAATATAAAACAGCAAACAATATTGATTTTATTACATATGGACAAGCAAGAATAAATGTAACATTATCAGCAAGTATGAAAGGTTTAAAAGAACAAGCAAAACAATTTATTGACAAAATAGTGGATGATTTAAAACTAATTGAAACACAAGAGCATAAAACAGAAATATTAGTTGAATATAAACAAACATTAAATGTATCACAAGCAATAACAAGTGTGACAAATAGATTTAAGGCTATTGAAGAAGAAAAGAAAAAAATAGAACAAGAAAAAGAACTTCAAAAATTTGTTGTGGATACTGCAAAAGATTCAGACAAGTATAGTGAACAAATAATATTAAATTCACCATCCGTAGAAGAAAAAACAGAAGAAATTTTAACTTTAAAATTTACAGTAAGAGGGACAAGAACAAAATTAAGAGAATTAAAACAATTTTTAGAAAGTGGAGGTTACGATTATGAGTAATGAAGTACAAAAAAATAATGAATTAATGGTCAAATTTGATATTGACGGAAATGAAATAAAATTAACACCAAGCATAGTGCAAGAGTATATAGTAGGAACAGACGCAAAAATAACAAATCAAGAATTTAAGTTATTTACAGAACTTTGCAAAGTTAGGAAATTAAACCCATTTTTAAGAGAAGCATATTTAATTAAATATAAAGCAGGAGTACCTGCACAATTAGTAGTGGGAAAAGATGCAATTTTAAAAAGAGCAGTACTCAATCCAAATTATGACGGAATGGAAAGTGGAATCATAGTCCAAAAAGAAGATGGAAGTGTAGAAGAAAGACAAGGAACATTTAGATTAGGAAATGAACAACTTGTAGGTGGTTGGGCTAGGGTATTTAGAAAAGACTGGACACATCCTACATATTCAAGTGTAAGTTTTAATGAAGTAGCACAAAAAACAGGACAAGGACAATTAAATTCAAACTGGGGAAGTAAAGGAGCAACAATGGTTGAGAAAGTTGCAAAAGTAAGAGCATTAAGAGAAACATTTGTTGAAGATTTAGCTGGAATGTATGAAGCAGAAGAAATGCAACAAGAAATTCCACAACAAGAGCCTATTGAGGTACAAGCTGAAATAGAAGAACAAACAGAAAATACAAAAGAGGTATCAATGAATGAACTATAAAATTATATCAAGTTGTAGCACAGGAAATGCAACAATAATAAAAGACATAATTTTAATAGATTGTGGAGTTACTTTTAAAAAATTAGAGAAGTATTATAAACAGTTAAAAATAGTACTTCTCACGCATATACATTCAGACCACTTTAAAAAGGAAACAATTAAGAAATTGGCACAGGAAAGACCAACATTAAGATTTGCTTGTTGTGAATGGTTATTAAAACCACTTTTAGAATGTGGAGTTGAAAGAAAAAATATAGATGTACTTCAAATTGGCACTAAATACGATTATAAACTATTTAAAATTGTACCAATTAAATTATATCATGATGTACCACAATGTGGTTATAGAGTACTATTTGATGATTATAAAGTAATCTATATGACAGATACAAAAACAGTCGAGGGAATAAGTGCTAAAAATTATGATTTGTATCTTGTTGAAGGTAATTACGATGAAGATGAGATAGAAGAAAGAATTAAAGAAAAACAACAAGACTGCAAATATGTATATGAATTTAGAGCAAAAGACAGCCATTTAAGTAAACAACAAGCAAGTGAATTTCTACTGAATAATATGGGAGAAAATTCAGAATATGTTTTAATGCACCAACATATAGAGAGGTAATTATGATAGGAACAAGTAATAAAATAATAACTTATTTACTAGAACAAGCAAAAGATAAACAGTTCGAGATAAAAGAATATCGACCAAGGAGAAGCCTAGACAGTAATGCTTATTGTTGGGTACTATTAGGAAAATTACAAGATAAATTAAATATACCCAAGGAAGAAATATACAGAGATTTAATTAAAAACATTGGAAGTTATGAAATTATACCAGTAAAAAATGAAGCAGTAGAACGATTTAGACAAGCTTGGAGTAATCACGGTTTAGGTTGGGTTACAGAAACAATGAAAAGCAAATTAGAACGGTTTTACAAATGTAATTACATATTATGGGTCTAGTGTGTATAACACGGCAGAAATGAGCAAATTAATTGAATTAATAGTACAAGAATGTAAGCAGTTAGACATAGAAACAAAATCAGATGCAGAAATAAATAGTTTATTGAAAGAATGGGATAAAAAATGAAATCAATTTTACAAAACAAAAAAGAAAGCTATATCAGTGGGCAAACTTATGGACTAGAAGAACATCATATATATTTTGGTACAGGAAAAAGAAAAATATCAGAGCAAAACGGATTCAAAGTATGGCTAACATATTTAGAACATAGAGGAACATACGGAGTACATGGTAAATATGGACATAAGTTAGATTCGAGATTAAAACAGGAATGTCAAAAAGAATATGAAAAAAATCATACAAGAGAAGAATTTATAAAATTAATAGGAAAAAGTTATTTAGATTAGGCAACAGGGATAAGACAAAATAAAGTTTTATCCCTGATATTGTAAAAGGTGGGAGATATGGAAAATACAAGTTATATAAAATTATTTAGAAAATTATTAAATTCTCCCATATTTGAGAATGAAAAAGCATTGAAAATTTGGATTTGGTGTCTACTAAAAGCAACACATAGAGAAAGAGAGCAGTTAGTAGGACAACAAATAGTAAAATTAAAAAAAGGTGAGTTTGTATTTGGAAGAAAACAAGCATCAGAAGAATTAAAAATGACAGAAAGTACTATTTACAAATACATAAAATTACTAGAAAAGTTACAAATGATTAGTATAAAAAGTAACAACAAATTTTCAGTTGTAAGCATTGAAAAATGGGAAGATTATCAAATTGAAGAATTAAAAAGTAACAACAAAGTAACAACAGAAGAACAACAAAGTAACACAAACAAGAATGTAAAGAATATTTATTTATATTTATTTAATAAGTATAAGGCGAAAATTGAAAAAGGAAAAGCAAATGAAAGAATAAGAATTATATCAGAATGTAAAAATTGTAGTGATTATTCTTTATTGACAGAAGAAGAGCAAGACCAATTATTTATGGATTTAATGAGTATAGATAAAAGATTTAAGTAAAGGAAGTGATAAACAAATGATTACAACAGAAACAAGGCAAATGAGTTTTAATGACATACAAGATAAAACAAAAATAAGATATATACAAATCTTAAATAGATTAGACAAGCCTAAAACAGCAAAAGAATTAGCAGTAGAATTATTCGACTTAGGGTTTATACCAAGTACAGAAAGAAATTATACAGCACCAAGGCTAACAGAATTAGAAAAAATGGGATATGTAAAAGCAGTAGATAAAAAGAAATGCGAATACACAGGCAAAACAGTAGCAGTATATGAAAGAACAGAAAACGGTTTTATTGCAATAAATATGAACCATATTCCAAGAATTGATTAGGAGGCAATTATGCAAGAAAAATGTAGTAAATGTGATAGTGAAGAACTATTTGTAGAAATACAAGGAAATAGAAGAGGCTTATATTGTGGTAAATGTGGGAAATGGCAAAAATGGATTACAAAACAAGAATTACAAATAGCAAAGTTTAAAGGTTTAATAATTTTAGGAGGTAGTTATGATAATAGTAAAACAAAATAAAGAAAATATTGTAAATTTTTCTAGGGTAGCAGAAATAAAAATAACTGATTATGTAGCACAAAAGGAAGTCTTAGAAGATAAATTAGGAGATATATTTGCATCAATTTTAAAAGCAAATGTAGGAATAGATAATACGAAATTAAGCGGATACGCAATATATGCATATTTTGAAAAAGATAATTTTACCATATTAGGTAAATATAAAACAATGAAAAAAGCAAAAGAAGTATTAGCAGAAATAACAGAATTTTGGAAAAATGGAGCAATGTCAGATTATAAAGGTTTCATATGTTATGAAATGCCAGAGGATTAGCTAGGAGGTAGTTATGGACAAATATTTTGAATATTTTCAGCACTTGAACAAACAAATTCACAATTTAAACCAAAAGCAATATGATGAAATTGAGGAATTTTTAGAAGATATGGAACAATCTATAAATGTAGATACAACACTTAAAGAAATAGAAAAATATATAAAAAAATATAAAAGAAAAAACAAAATATTATTTATAGCATTTAAAACAAGAAATAAAAACAAACTAGCACATATTTGCAAATATATTATTGATTTGGAATGGAATAACGAATGGGCAATAGCAGTTGCAGGGCAAAGTACACCAACAATTTTTGGCTGGTTTGATGTTTAGGAGTAGATTATGAAATATAATTATCCACCGCTTGAGCGGCAAATGTGTAAAATGTATAGGCTGTAACAGACTTGAAAGTGAAAATTTCAAAGGAATTTAGAGATGTGAAAATTACATAGAAAAGGAGCTAAAGAAAAGTGAACAAATACAGAAATAAAAAAGTAATAGTAGAAGATTATGTATTTGACAGTATAGCAGAAAGTAGAAGGTATAAAGAACTAAAACTATTATTAAAAGCAAACAAAATAAGTGATTTACAATTACAACCAAGATTTTTACTACAAGATAGTTTTAAGAAAAATGGAATGATATTTAGAAAGATAGAATATGTTGCGGATTTTAAGTACATAGAAAATGGTAAAACAATAGTTGAAGATGTAAAAGGAATGCAGACAGATGTATTCAAATTAAAACATAAAATATTTGAAAAAGTTTATCCAGATTTGGAATTAAGAATAATTAAATGAAAGGAACATAAAAGATGAAAGTAAATATATATAATACAGATAAAAAATACGACATAATATATGCTGACCCACCATGGGCATACTTGTGGGGAAAAGGTAAAAACGGAGGGAATTTTTGCCCAGAAAAGCATTATCAAACAATGTCAACAGAAGAGATTTGCGAGTTAGGAAAATACATAAAAACAATTAGAGAAAAAAATTGTGCATTATTCATATGGACAACAATGCCATGCTTGCCCGAAGTTTTTAAGGTGATTGAAGCATGGGGATTTAAATATAAGACATGTGCGTTTACGTGGGTAAAAACAAAAAAAGACGGACAGCCGCTTGCAGGAATGGGAAGTTATACAAAATCAAATGCAGAATTATGCTTACTGGCTATGCGAGGACATATAAAAAGTGTAGATAAAACAGTAAGACAAGTAGTCATGGAACAAAGACGAGGACATTCAGTAAAACCAGACGATGTGATGAGAAGAATAGAAAAAATATTCGGAGAAGACACAAAGAAAATAGAATTGTTTGCAAGAAGAGAAGCAGAAGGCTGGGATTGTTGGGGAAATGAGGTGTAGAAAATGATAGAAGTAAACGAATATGTAAGAACAAAAGATGGAAAAATTGATAAACTTATAAATTCTAATTTTTATATGAGCATATATGTAGAATGTGAAAAGGGACTTTATTTAATAGAGAACATAGTAAAACACAGTAAACAACTAATAGACTTAATAGAAGTTGGAGATATAGTAAATAGTTGTATTGTCGTTGGATTTGGGTATGAATGTGTAAATGGCAATAAAGAAAAAAGTATTCTTGTTGAAGGCAAATATACAAAAGTTAATTTTGTTTTGTTAAATTGGGATATAAAAACAATACTAACAAAAGAAATTTATATGGCTAATTGCTATAAAGTAGGTGAAGAAGATGAGTGTTAAAGGAAAAGTAAAAAGATTAAATAAGGAAATAGACAATTTACAAAAAGAATTACAAACTTATCAATTATCTAATAGTAGATTAAGAAATAAGAATGATAGGTTGAATATAGAATTAGAAGGACAAAAAGCAGTAATAGAAGAATTAGAAAACATACTTAAGTTTGCAATAACTAATCATATAGGAAATTTAAGAGGTGGAATACAAATAGAAAGATATGGAATAGATAAAATGCAAAATTTAAGACTAAGTATAGATTATCAACCAGAATTTAACAGTTACACAATTAGAGTTAATTATTAGGAGGAGAATAGATATGTTAAAAATAAGAGATGATTTAGATTTAAAAGAACTTGAAAAGTTTGGATTTGAAAAAATTAACGATATTTATAGATATAGTTCAAAAGAAGCTAAAAATTATGTATATGAAAGTGTAATTTATTTATATGATTATGAAAGAATAATAAGAATTGACAAGTTGACTAATAAAGATGATTTAAATATATTATATGACTTGATAAAAGCAGATTTGATAGTAAAGGAGTAGATTATGGAACAATGGCTAAGAGATGCTTTAGCAGAAGAGCAAGGATATATAATCTGTCCACTTGCTCCAGAAACATACACTATTTGTGATAAAAAATGTGAAGAATGTGAATATCAAAAAGAGTTTATTGAAGCATTAGAAGAGAGGAGTAAATAAGATATGAATGCTGTTGATTTTTATTTATTCGATTTAAAAAGTAAATTTACTAAGATAAATCCGAATGAATATTATTTGAGTTATAGTCGGTGGAAAAGACAGTCACTTTCTTTACTGGTTTATAAAAGAATATGCACATATAGATAACATAGAAGTAGTCGGTTGCAATACATATATGGAACACTCAGAAATTAGAGATAGAATTTATAAAAATAGTGATAGAGTATTACTACCAGCGATGAAACCGTTCGAAATAAAAGAAAAATATGGTATTCCGTGTTTCAGCAAAGAGCAAGACTTCTACATATATTATTATCAAAAGGCATTAAGGGAAAATAGAAAAGTAGCAAAAACGATACAAGAAAAAATTGACGGAACTTATAGCAAAGGATTTAGCGGAATCAGCAAAAAGGCAAGAGAATATGTAAAAAGTGAAAATGCACATAAAATAACACATCTGTGTTGTTACTATTTAAAGAAAAGACCTTTTCACGATTATGAAAAAGAAAGTGGTAGAAAGGCGATTCTAGGAGTTCGAGGAGAAGAAAGTTCTTTAAGAAGAAAACAATATAAAAGTTGTTTTACAAAAGACAAGAAATTTACACCAATTTGGGACTTAACAGACGAATTGTTAGAAAAAATAATAAGACAATACAATATAGAGGTACCAGATGTGTATCAGCATATAAATAGGACAGGTTGTATGGGGTGTCCATATCGGAAGTTATAAACATGAAACAGAAAAAGAATTAGATTTAATAGATGAGAAACAGAAAAAATTTGTGTGTAAATTATTTAAAGAGAGTTATGAAGTGCTTGGCATAGGAGGTGTTTTAAGTGAAAGAAAATAGTATAAGTTATAAAACAGCAAAACAAGAAACTGAAAGATTAATATGTGAAATAGAAGAAATAACAATAACACATAGAGCATATACAGCAGAATGCTTAAGAAGAGTATTAAAAGAGAATGAAGAATTAAATAAAAATTATAATTCTTTAATAGATAAAATAATCTTAAAAATAGATGAATATGATTATAAATTTGAAAAAGCTAAAAAGCAAAATAAAAATGATATAGCTGATTATTATTGGGATTTAATTATAAATTTTAAAAAATTGTTAGGTGGTGAGTAAGTTATGAACAAGGAAGAAAGGAAAGCAATTGAAGATATGAATAGATTTGCAAATGGTATTGATATGAGTTGCGTAACTGCAAGACAAATACAGATAATATTAAATTTAATAGAAAGATTACAAAAAGAAAACGAAGAATTAAATTTGAAGTATTATATGTTATATACTGGGAAAATTGAAAATCTGAAAGCACAAGAAGTTAAAATAAAAAGTCAAGTTATTCCAGTTCAAAAAGTAAAAGACAAGATAGAAGAATTACAAAATGGTCCACTAAAGATAAATGAGAACAATAAATATTATTACGAAACAGAAGCATATAACAAGATAATTATTCAAGTTTTACAAGAACTACTAGAAGGGAGAAAATAAAATGAACGGAAATGATAATGGGTTCATCAAAAATAGAAATAAAGAAAAACAAAGACAAAATAATGTAAGAGAATATCAAAGAAAATTCTTAAATAAAAAAATGAAAAGAGGTAAATAAAATGGGTGCTGATGAGATGTTTGAAAAATTAGGATATGAAAAATATGATAATCATCCAGAAGAAGAAAAAACAGAACTAAACAAATGGATTACACAAGATTGTAGAGTTATTGAATATAAGCAATCAGAAACAATAAGAGGAGAGTTGTATACTTTATATATTAGATTTCATGTAGTAGGTGAAAGAATAGAAATAGGAGCAAATAAAAGACCACAAGAGATTAGAACAATGTTATTGAAAGTAAATCCTATTTTAAATATAAAAGAACTACAAGCAATAAATAAGAAAGTAGAGGAATTAGGATGGAAATAAAAGAAAAAAGTTTAGATTTAAAATTAAATAAAGGACATGCAGTATGTTTTGATTTTGATGGTGTAATACATAAATATTCAAAAGGTTGGCAAGATGGAAGCATATATGATGAATATAATAAGGAAGTATTAGACTTAATGTTATTATTACAAAAATTAGAAATACCAATATTTATATGTTCTACAAGAGAACCAATACAAATAATAAATTGGTGGAATAAACAAGGATTTTGGTGTGAAGCAATAAGTATAAGTAATGACAAAACATTTTGGAATGATTTGAAATATATAGGTGTAACAAATAGAAAATTACCAGCACAATTATATATAGATGATAGAGCATATAAATATACTGGACAAACAGTAAAACAGTTTATATTAGATAACTCAGAGGAGGACTAACATATGACAAAAGAACAAGCAATAGAAAGACTAAAAAAGATGATACAAATAAATAATGGCGTCATTAAAGAAGCAAGGAAAAATGGGGACATATTTGCAATGCAATTAACAGCAGATTTAGATACAGATAGCATAGCAATAGAAACAGTTTTATC
>ENA-ORTQ01001320-ORTQ01001320.1-human-gut-metagenome-genome-assembly--contig:-NODE-1320-length-26619-cov-2.737841_pt1 | contig 26619 bp, 19 predicted proteins | sample MGYA00241912_ERZ509188 | MGnify/ENA primary metagenome ERZ509188 (study PRJEB26280, sample SAMEA2338849) | human gut metagenome | biome: human gut; feature: human-associated habitat; material: faeces...
TGGCAGCGCCAGTGGTACAGCACCTTCGGCACATGCACAAACTGTCCGCCTGCCGCATACGCCCGCAGCACCAGATCGTAATCCTGCGCCCCGTCAAATCCGCTGCGCAGCTTTAATTCTTTCAAAAATGCCGTTTCGATCACCGTAAAATGACAGATATAATTGTTGGTCAAAAGCAATTCCCCGTCAAAATCCGGCTTGAAATTCGGCTCATAGAAGCGGCTCGCCGCTCCGTCGCATTTATCTTCATCGGAAAACAGCACAAGCTTTTGTTTTCCGCGCTTTTTTTCTTTTTCCAGACAATCCGCCATCTCCCAGAGCGCATTCGCAGTCAGCAGATCGTCGTGATCCAGCAGACCGACCGCGTCTCCCGCCGCAAGTTCAATTCCTGCGTTCGTATTGGCGGAAATTCCTTTGTTTTCGGAAAGGGTGCAGAGCACAATGCTCTGATCCTTCCATTCTGCAAGATTTGATGCATCTGCCGCTTCCCGCAGGCAGATTCCGTTCTTTTTTGCCCAGGCCTGTACAGACTCTGCCGTGCCGCCCGCATCTGCTACAATCAGCTCCCAGTGCGGGTACGACTGCTTCGATACGCTGCTAAGCATCGCTTCAAGATGCTCTTTTTTCGTCCGGTATGCCGGAACGACGATACTGATGCGTAAGGAAGCAGAATGCTCCCGTTGGAACGAAAGTGTCTTTTCGTCCGGCTCCTGCCAGGTATAGACCTCCTGTTCCTGCCCAATCCGCTCCAACACCGCCCACACGGCATTTCTGATTCCGTTTTTCTGCAGATAATACCAGGTTTTTTTCAGATTGGATAGGGAAAAAACAGACATCCGTCGAACTCCTTTTCCTGCTACAGACGCCTGCGCGTGCCCAAGCGCCGGAAAACTCCGACACCGGGCACGCGCCGTGTCCTTTTGATTCGTGATATAACCCCTGCGCCAGAGCGCATGCTGCATTTTTGCTGCAAAATACGCTGCTGGTGCTGCGGCTTTTTCTTTTACAGAATTGCCTTCAGGTCAGCGGTCAGCTTGTCAACCTTTGCCTGTGCATCTTCCAGACTGGTTCCCTTTACGCCCATATAGAATTTGATCTTGGGCTCGGTTCCGGACGGACGTGCACAGCACCAGGAATTGTTGGTCAGTTCAAAGTACAGAACGTTGGACTTGGGAAGTCCGGTCGGACGAACCTCACCGGTTGTCATATCTTTAACCTGATCCTTATCGTAGTCGCGCATCTCTACAACCTGCAGGTCGCCGAAATTCTTCGGCGGGTTGCTGCGAAGCTTTTCCATCATTGCGGAGATCTGGGCTGCGCCGTCGATTCCCTTCAGGGTGATGGCATACTGGGTTTCTTTGTAGTAGCCATATTTCTCATACAGTGCAAGCATCTGATCCCAGCAGGTCATGCCGTGTTTCTTGCACCATGCAGCGGTCTCACACAGACACATTACTGCAACAATCGCATCCTTATCTCTTGCATGGGTGCCTGCCAGACAGCCGTAGGACTCTTCCAGACCGAATACATAGTGGCCTTTCCCAGCCTGTTCCATCCATTTGATCTGCTCGCCGATATACTTAAAGCCGGTCAGGACTTCTCTTAATTCTACGTTATAATCTGCTGCAATCGCTGCTGCCATATTGGTCGTAACGATGGTGGATACCATAACAGGATCAACCGGCATCCGATTGGTAGCGGTGCGCTCGCGCAGGATGTACTCTGCAATCAGCATGCCGGACATGTTGCCGGTGAAGGGCATGTACTCGCCGCTCTTGGAATCCTTTGCATAAATGCCGAGACGGTCTGCATCCGGGTCAGTAGCCAGAACGATGTCTGCGTCCACCTTCTTTGCAAGCTTTAATGCCAGGGTAAATGCCTTGGGATCTTCAGGGTTCGGGTAATCCAGCGTCGTAAATGCAGGATCGGGACGTTCCTGTTCGGGAACAACATAAACGGGCTTGAAGCCCAGCTCAGCCAGAATTCTTCTGACGGGCTTGTTGCCGGTACCATGGAACGGTGTGTAAACGATTTTCAGTTCATCCGCTACTTCTTTGATGATTTCGGGATGAATGATCTGTTTCTTTAACTCTTCCATGTAGGCAACGTCGATTTCTTCGCCGATGTACTGATACAGACCGGCTTCGATGGCATCGTCCTTGGACATGGTTTTTACCGTATGGAAATCGGTTACATGCTCTACCTCGTCGATGATCTCATGATCCTTGGGGGCAGTTACCTGTGCACCGTCCTCCCAGTAAACCTTGTAGCCGTTGTATTCCGGAGGATTGTGGCTCGCCGTTACAACGATACCGGAAATACAGCCTAAGGTACGCAGTGCAAAGGACAGCTCAGGTGTCGGACGGAGTTCATCGAATACATACGCCTTAATGCCGTTTGCAGCCATGCACAGTGCAGCCTCATCTGCAAATTCGGGAGAATAATAACGGCTGTCATATGCAATTGCAACGCCCTTGTCAGCGCCGCCCTGCTTTAAAATGTAGTTTGCCAGCCCCTGTGTTGCTTTTCTGACAGTATAAATATTCATCCGGTTGGTTCCGGCTCCGATCACACCGCGCAGACCGCCGGTACCAAACGCCAGATCCTTGTAAAAACGATCTTCAATCTCCGCCTGATTATCTGCAATTTTGCGGAGCTCTTCCTTGGTTCCTTCATCAAAGTAGGAATCCTCCAGCCAGAATTTGTACTGATCCATGTAATTCATCGCTTTTGCTACCTCCATCTTTTCTGATGCCTGCCGTCTCTTACGTCCCTGCCTGTCAGTCATTCCTTGGCTGCAGTGCATCTTCTTTAAGTCAGTATACACTATTTTTTCAGACCCGTAAAGAAAAGTCAGATTTATCTAACGAAAAATTCGGGTTGAAATAAGGATCTCCGGCTTCCAGCTCAGCTTTCCATTTGTTGCGGAAGCGTTCGGACTCTTCGTTATACCGTTTTGCTTTTTCTCCTTGATCGTCTAATCCTCTCGAAATCGATTCGAAATGATACAGCTCGGCAAAGGGCGTAAAGACGTTCAGATAACCAGCCTTGCGCAGCTTCAAACAGAAGTCCACATCGTTTAATGAAATTTCAAAGCTCTCGTCCAGACCGCCGGCCTGCTCATAGAGCGATTTTTTCACCAAAAGACATGCTCCGGTTACTGCCGTCATGTCCTGCGCATAGCACAGACGTCCCATGTATCCTAAATTTTCCCGCTTCTGGCGGTAATGCACATGTCCTGCCGTCCGATGCGCGCCAAGCCCGATCACGACGCCCGCATGCTGGATCGTTTTATCCCCATAGTAAAGCTTTCCGCCGACTGCGCCGACGTCCGGGCGCTGCGCATACATCAGAAGCTCTTCCATCCAGTTGATCGTAATTACCTGCGTATCGTTGTTTAACAACAGCACATAGTCTCCGGTCGCAAGAGAGACGCCGAAATTGTTGATTTTCGAATAATTAAATTTACCCTCGAAGGTCACCACGCGGATCTGCGGATTATTCTGCAGCTCGTCATAGTAGGAAAAAATCTCCTTCGTCTCGCTGTTGTTCTCCACGACAATGATCTCGTAATTTTCCCAGGTAGATTTTTCCACAATGGAGCTGATACAACGGCGCAGGTCTTCCACATGATCCTTGTTCGGAATAATGATAGAAATCTTCGGTTCCCCGATAATTTCATAACTGATTTTAAAAATCGTCTCAAACGCACGAGTGCTCGTAATTGTAAAGTTTTTGAAGCCGTGTCTGCGCAAATGATCCGCAACCGCGCCTCTCGCTGCTTCGACCACGTAAGGCTTTGCCTCGATATTGCCCGCAACGCTGCCTGCATGGGAGCGCCAGTAATACAGAAGCTTCGGCACATGGACGATATGCTTCGCATTGTCCGTCAGGCGCAGAATCATGTCATGATCCTGGCTGCCGTCAAATTTTGTCCGAAACAGCTCCGTGCCATCCAACAGCTCTCTGGAAAATACGCTGAAATGACAAATATAGTTGTTCGCGCGCAGGTTGTCGATCGCATAATCCGGCTTGAAGTGCATCGTGATCATCTTGTTGATGTCCGGGCTCTTAAACGTCGCCTCATCACAGTAAATAAAGTCCGCATCCTTTTCGTTGATCGCCTTTACATACTCGTAAAGTGCGCAGGGATGCAAAATATCGTCGTGATCAAACAGCCCGATAAACTCGCCGGATGCAAGCTTATAGCATTCGTTCGTGTTGCCCGAAATGCCCTCGTTTTTGGCAAGCTTCTGATAAACGATTCTCGAATCCTGCGCCGCCAGCCTTTTGCAGTATTCGCCGACATAGGCGTGCGCATCGTCCGAACCGTCCGCCAGACACAGTTCCCAGTTTTTGTAGGTCTGCCACTGGACGGAGCCGATCATCTCGGTTAAAAAGCTTTCCGGCGTGTTCCACAACGGAACAAGAATACTGATCTTTGGCATCCGTTCAAAGACAGCCGCCTCCTGCTTCTGTCTTTCCTCTGCGGACGGGAAGCTCCGGGTGCCGTAATGGGTCATCGCCTTCTTTTCCCAGGATTTATAGCGTACCTTTGCAATCACGCCCGACAGGCTGCCGCAATTTTTCAAACGGTCCTTCTGGCGGATCACAAAGTGCATGCACTTTCTGGCAGGGCCGGACGCTTTCCAGATCGGATTGTTTTTGATGCGGTTCAATTTGAACTGCAGATCGTCCACCTGATCCTCCAGCTCAGCGACCCGGTTTGCCAGATAAACGGCTTTATAATGTTCTTTCTCGTAAGCGTCCTGATAGTCCTTTTTTTCTTCCATGATTTTATTATTTCCTCACTGTAAGCATTTCCGGACTGAAGCGGTAAAGCTTCTGCCGCGAGCAGGTATCTTCCCACAAAAAGCCGATCAGGTAATCTCCCTCCGGCAGGCTGTCCCGATCGAAGGTCACGCACACGCCCGGCAGCTCGGTATGGACAATTCCGTGCAGATTTTCGTCGATATCCGGGCGGAACTGCCTCGTACAGGGAATCCTCCAGACCTCGCCCCGATCCTCGGGAAGTGCTTCCGTACTGGAGCCGGGCGCAATATAGCCGGTCTCCACCTTCTTTAACAACAGGGAAAAATCGTACCGACAGTTGTCAACCTGCAGTGCCCACGTCCAGCCCTGGATCATCCAGTCGCCTGTTCCTGCTCCTGCAGTGCCCCTTTGCCAGCGCCCCATGTCCCCGGCGAACTCCACACCGATGCGCAGCACCTCATTATGCCACTGCGGTTCCAGAACACCCTCGATCTTCTCAGGGGACTCTTTTGTCAAAATCATAACGGCAGCCCGTATAAAATTCCGCATCCAGCACATCCTTTACCAGATATCTGTGATAGAACGGGTCGGTTCCGTATAGGGACGGGTGCAGTTCATAGAGCAGATTCAGTTCCTGATGCAGGCGGCGCAGCTTTTCCGTGCTGTCGTCCGCACCGCGGCTTAAGGATTCATGATGCGTCAGCGTCACATCGTTGCATACCACGTTGTAATAGCCCATTTCATATACATGATAGCAGAATTCCACATCGTTGAACGCGACACGAAGCTGTTCGGACAATCCTCCTGCCTGATCGTAAATGCTTTTTTTCACCAGCAGGCAGGCTCCGGTTACACCCAGGACATCCATCGCCATGCGGTTGCGCCCGAAATAAAATTCCAGCGCATCGGAGCGGAACTGCAGCTTGTGTGCAGGTCCCAGATGAATGTTGGTGATGCCCGCGTGCTGAATGATCTCCGTGCCCGGATAGATCAGCTTTGCGCCCACCGCGCCGACGTGCGGCAGAACCGCCTTTTCCATCAGCTTTTCCAGCCAGTTGTCCTGCGTAATTTCGATATCGTCATTCAATAACAGGATGTAATCGCCGGTCGCCAGGGACACGCCAAGGTTGCACATTTTGGAAAAATTGAACTCCATCGGTTCATAGTGATAAACGAACCGGAAATCCTCGTTCAACATATCGCGCATCCGTTCAATTCTTGCACGGTTTTGTTCATTGCTTCCGTTATCCACAACGATGATCTCAAAATCCCGGTAGTTTCCACTTTCCAGGACAGAATGAATGCAATTCGATAAAATATGGGGATGATCCTTGGTCGGGATGATGATCGAAACCTTCCCGAAGGGCGTAAGAGGCCAGCCTCTTCTTACATATGCCGCCTTTTTCAGATCATCATACGTCTCTTCCATACCCCAGACTTCGATTTTTTCATGATGAAACAGCACGCTGTCGATATGCGCAGTTCCATTCTCGATTTCCGTCAGGCGCAGCACCAGGTCATAAAGGTTGCGCAGTGGGTTCTCATCTGCCAGCCACGGACAGTTCTCCATCGCCTGTCTGCGCACCGCAAAGAATCCGCCGAAATAAAAGCAGGACATCAGTGTATCCGGCGACCAGTCCGGCTTCAGCCAGGGATTTTTGCGCTTACCGGCTTCGTCGATTTCATCCTCGTCCGCGTAGGCGATCACCGTTTCAGGATGGGCTTCAAACCAGCTGAGCACATGTGAAATGCCTCTCGTGTCCGGGCTTGCGTCCGACGCGTGGAAAATCAGGACGTCCGCGGGCGTTGCGCCATTTCCATACCGACGCACATCAAAATCCGCACGGCACTCGTCGTAGGAGATCACCTCCGCGTGCTCTACCCTGTGCTCTGCGCGCAGTGTCTCGTCCTCCTGGGCTTCCTTTTCCCGAATCCACTCGTCATAGGTGAGGGTCTGTTTCTGAATCTGCTCCTGATACCAGCGGTATCTTTTCTTTACCAGATTATTCTGAATTGCTTCTTTTATCTTTGAAACCAAAAACCTTTCCTCCTTGCCGCTGCCGCCAGGCGCGCCTGAATATCCTGCAGCATTTCCGCCGACAGCCATGCGATCTGTGCCCGGATGATCAGTGCTTCGCCATCCGTCGCCTCGTTGTCCAGACAATCCAGCCGAACGCTGATGTTCGGATCTCCTGTTTCAAACAGTACCGTCGGAACATGGGACGGGGTATCTGCAAGCACCTGTCCGTTCGTCGACAGGCACTGATCCAGCTGTGCCCGCGTCAGCGCTTTTCCGCGCCATTCGATTCCATGAATCTGTACCAGACACGGCAGCTCCGCAGGATCTAAGCGAATCGCTTTTGTACCTGCTTTGCAGATGATCCTAGCGTTGATCAGATCGTCCGCCTCATATGCATCATATTGATAATAAGAATGCTCCGGTGTATATCCTGCGCCGAAGTCTTCAAATACCTGCACCTTTTTGCGGTCCGCCCGGGCAAAAAATTCCTGATACGGCACAGCACGGTTGCCGATCAGATGCCGAAGCTGCCCAAGAGCCGTCCGGCTCCGCCCGTCCTTTTCCTGCAGGACAAAGTGCTGGAACGCCAGCTCTTTTTCCGAAAGCTCCCGCATCTGCTCTTTGCCGATGCCGAGGGCTTCCAGATGCTTTTTCACAATCGGATGCTCCATCCGAACCGGATCCTCCTGACCATAGCAGTTCAATGCCCGGCTGATGATCTGCTGCGGCGTCAGCTTGTCTGTCGTCCACTCGTAATCGATCATCGTCCAGATATCACCCTGTACGCAGATATTCGGGAAGGTCAGGTCATAATCCTGCTTCGTCCCCTCCGCTTTCCACGCTGCGATTTTGCAGTAACGGTCAAACAGCTTATCAAAACCGGCTTCGTCATTGTTCTGTAAGCACTCATCCAGCAGCTCTTCCAATGTCCGGCTATTTTCGAGATATTCGATTTCCGCAAAGGGCAATCCATCCGGATTCCGTTTCAGCTCCAGACGGTTGACTGAAAGGGTGCTGCCTTTAAACCGTTCTGTGAAGACGCATTCATTTTCTGCCAGGGCTTCAATATGTGCCGCAGCAGCCGGGGTTGCCGGATATTTGCGGACAGTGTGTTTTCCGTCCTTTTCCAGAATATCCGTGCGGATACTCAGATGCTCCGCCCTGTCGTTGGAAAAACGGCTGTATACAATATCCGTCATGGGTCCTGTCATCACGAGGAACGAATTGCTGTACTGTCCAAACAGTCCCTCGCGGATGAGCATGTCGAACACCTTTTTTTCATCGAACAGCAGCATCCGGTCGCGGTCGAAATTTCGCAGGTTATTAGATAGTTCTCCGACTTTCGGCAGATACCGGTCGGAGTACAGCGTCGTCATAAATTTATAATCCGGATAAGGGTAGTAGAAATGATATTCCGTCTCACCGCATTCTTTCAGGATTTTTTCCAGACCGCTCCGGGAAAAGGTGCGAGCCGCACCGCCCTGGGGGTAATCCTCCAGGCCCGAAAAAAACGTGCCGACGTGGTCTTCCCGGCATCCCGCCCAATATTTTAAACCAAGCTTATTCTCTATCGCAATCACGATATGTCCATCGGATTTCACATGTTTTTTGATAATCCGGTAGAAATCGTGAAAGGGGGTTTTTCCGCCGATATAGCTCTGCCCGTATTCGAACACGCCGATCAGACAGACAAAATCATAATCCGTCGGCAGATCCGGCTCGATGTCTGAAAAGTTGCCCACATGGATCGTCACGTTGTCACAATCCTGATGGCGGTAAGCGTTGATCAAGCTGCGTTTTTTCGAAAGGTCGACGCAGGTTACGCTGCCTGCCTTCTGTGCGAGGCTTCCCGTAATCGCGCCGCAGCCGGAACCGATTTCCAGCACCTTCATGCTTTTGTCAACAGGCAGCCATCCGACGATATTTTCCCGCAGGTCGGAAAGGTGGTAAAGCTCCTCCCAGCTCGCCGCTTTATAGATTTCCTGGGGATATTCCCGGGGCGGGATTGTTTTTACCAGCTCCAAAAGTGCATCCTCCGACGCTCCGTCGCAGTAAAAATCCTGTTCCGGATAATGGGAATAATCCAGCACAACATTCCCGATCTTCTCTGTCCTGCCTGTCTGCATACGTTAAATCTCCTTCACCTCAACCTGAGATTCCATATCAAAATAGCCCACCGTATCCTTGTCGGACACGACCGTAATATTCAGCACGTCATAAAGACGATGATACACTTTAAACGTATCTTTTTCATATCCTGTCACACCCAGGGATATGAGATAGTCACCGCCCTGCAGGCGCATCTTCTGGCGGAATGTAATTTCCAGCACCTGACCCGCCTTTACGCTCTCCAGAAACGTCTTTTCAAACATCGTGTTCGTTCCCGTGATCTCCACGCCCTTGATGTTTTTGATGGAAAAAGCAAAGATCGGCGCCGGAAGATCCTGACCGATTTTCACCTTCATATGCATCGTGAATTCGTCGCCCTTTAAAATTGCGGTCGTCTGCACGTCGTTTTTGTCCGTAATATAATACGAAACAATTTCCGCCTGCTTCGTGCCGTATTCCAGTGTCTCCGGGTTGACGCCCATGCGCGCCGCTTCCTGCTTCTTTTTCTGTTTGTCAAGCGCCGCCCGAACATCCCCGTCCGCCGTCAGGTCAGGTACATCCACGCCAGCCTTAGGCGTTTCGTACTGTCCCACCAGCACCTGCTTGTAGGCGTCGATCATGTCTTTGGGCGAGCCTTCTCCGAGCTTTACGCCCTGATTTAACAGAATCGCACGGTCGCAATATTTGCTGATCGCGCTCAGATCGTGGCTGACGAACAGGATCGTCTTGCCTTTTTTCTTGAATTCCTCGAATTTTCGATAGCATTTTGCCTGGAAAAATACGTCGCCAACCGAAAGCGCCTCATCGACGATCAGGATTTCCGGGTCGATATTGATGGCAACTGCAAATGCCAGTCGGACAAACATACCGCTGGAATAGGTCTTTACCGGCTGGTACACATAGTCCCCGATATCCGCAAAATCCAGGATATCCTGCAGCTTTTCATCAATTTCTTTTTCAGAAAAACCGATCATCGTTCCATTCAGATAAATATTTTCGATGCCGTTGTATTCCATGTTAAAGCCTGCGCCCAGCTCCAGCAAGGCGGAAATTCTGCCGTTTACCTGCACAGTTCCGCTCGTCTCATGTAATACGCCGGTAATAATCTTTAAAATCGTCGATTTGCCGGAGCCGTTCGTGCCAATAATGCCGACAGTCTCTCCTTTATAAATGTCCAGACTGACATCCTTTAATGCGTAATGCGGCGTGGAAAGTTTCTTTTTTGTCAGTCCCAGGGATTCGATCAGACGATCCCGGTTTCTGCGGTACAGCTTGTATACTTTGCTCACCCTGTCCACATGAATTGCCAGTTCTTTTTGTTCCATAACCAGTTTTCCTTTACATGATATCCGCAAAATGAATCTTGAGTTTCTTGAAAATCAGCGCACCAATGCCAAACAGCACCACCGTGATAATCCAGAAATAAACCGTGGAGTAAAAATCCTCCCAGAACCACTGTTTTCCGTATACAGCGCTTCTGTAGCCCTCCACAATGTATACAAGCGGATTGATTTTCACGATCATCTGAAGCTTCATCGGAAAATCATTGATATTCCACAGCACCGGAGTTGCCCACATACCGACCTGCAGAAAGATATTGACAATGGACTGCAGATCCCTGAAAAAGATGACAACCGAGCAGGTCGTATAACTGAGTGCCAGTACAAAAACGAACATGCAGAAGCTGTAATAAAATACCTGCAGTGTATACAGGCTCGGATAATAGCCGTTCAATGCTGCCACGATCAGTAAAACCAGCACGAAAAACGCATGAATAAATGTCGCTGCAATAATCTTGATAATCGGCAGGATACTGATTTTGAATACGACTTTTTTTACCAGGTAATTATATTCCAGCAGCGATACCATTGCGCTGGTCAGAGCTTCGGAAAAATAAAACCAGGGCACCAGTCCCGCTGTCAGAAACAGGATATACGGAACACCTTCTACGCCTCCGGAGGCATAACCAGTCCGGTTCGGGAAAATAATCACGAAAACAACCCAGTACATCGCAACTGTGATGACCGGCTGCACCATCGCCCAGAACGCTCCCATATAAGAGCCTGCGTAGCGCTTTTTGAAATCGCTCTTTGCCAGTTTCCAGATCAGCCTGCGGTTCTGGTATAATTCCACCGGCAGTACCGTGATCTTATCGTATAACCGGATAAAGGCAATGACCGCCGCCACGATCAGCACGCAGGCAATCACTTTTTTCAGCAGCTCATCCTGCGGATTGGCAAGGGGATTATGATAAACAAGGATAATAACGGCAAGAATCGCCATCACCGCAGTGAATATGGCGATTCCTGTTTTTTTATTCAGTCTCTTCATTTATTTCTGCTTTCTGTAAATTCGGCAAAAGAGCCCCACTTTTTATCTTTGTCAGACAAGGTCAGTTCCATTCCTTCCGGAATCGGCCATTCTACGCCGATCTGGGGATCGTTCCATGCCAGACCGCCTTCGTCGTTGGGATGATAGAAGTCGGTGCACTTATAGGCAAATTCCGCATAATCCGACAGCACTACAAAGCCGTGTGCGAAATTCTTGGGGATAAAGAACTGCTTTTTGTTCTCTTCGGAAAGCAGCACACCGTACCACTGGCCATAGGTTTTGGAGCCGGGACGTAAGTCAACCGCAACGTCAAACACTTCGCCGCGAATCGCTCTCACCAGCTTGTCCTGGGGGTAATTGATCTGGAAATGAAGCCCCCGCAGAACGCCTTTTTTGGATGCGGACTGGTTGTCCTGTACGAAAACCTGATCGATGCCGGCTTCCTTGTAATCGTTGTAGTTATAAGTCTCCATGAAGTAACCGCGGGCGTCGCCGAACACCTGGGGGGTGATCACCTTAAGACCTTCGATATGACATGTTTCTACTGAAATTTTTCCCATTTTTCTATTCTCCTGTTCCGTTTTTAAAGTCCGTTTGCGACCTCTACGAGATATTTTCCATAGTTGGTCTTCATCAGCGGCTCCGCAAGCTTTAAGAGCTGCTGTTTATCGATAAAACCTCTGCGGAACGCGATTTCCTCAATGCAGGAAATGTACATGCCCTGACGCTTCTGTACCGCTGCGACGAAATCTGCCGCATCCAGCAGTGCATCGTGGTTGCCGGTATCGAGCCATGCAAAGCCTCTGCCCAGCGTCTCCACCATCAGCGTCCCTCTGCGCAGATATTCGTTGTTGATCGAAGTGATTTCGATCTCGCCTCTTGCAGACGGCTTTACGTTGCGGGCAATTTCCACAACGTCGTTATCATAAAAATACAGTCCGGGAACTGCGTAGTTGCTCTTGGGATGCTCCGGCTTTTCCTCGATGGAAAGCGCTTTGCCGTTTTCATCGAATTCCACCACGCCGTATTCTCTGGGATCGCGGACAAAATAGCCGAAAATCGTCGCACCCTTTTCCCGCTCCGCTGCCTGACGCAGCACTCTGGAAAAGCTCTGTCCATAGAAAATATTGTCGCCCAGAACGAGGGCAACGCTGTCGTTTCCGATGAAATCCGCGCCGATCAAAAATGCGTCTGCCAGTCCGCGGGGCGTCTCCTGAACCGCATAGGACATCGAAAGTCCCAGCTGCTCGCCTGTACCGAACAGTTCCTTAAAAGCAGGCAGATCCCTGGGCGTGGAAATAATCAGAATCTCCCGGATGCCCGCCAGCATCAGTGTGGAGAGCGGATAATAAATCATCGGTTTGTCGTAAACCGGCATAATCTGTTTGGATACCGCCTTGGTCAGCGGATAAAGGCGGGTTCCGGAGCCGCCTGCAAGAATGATACCTTTCATAGATTCCTCCATTCCTATGCGTTCATTCGCCTGTATGAAAAACATTTTGCTTTACAGGATCGCTCCGGCGGCACTGTTCTACTGCCCGGCAGCACTGTTCTACTGCCCGGCAGCACTGTTCTACTGCCGTGCGCTCCTGCCCAGATGCGCCAAAAGGGGAACGGTGTCGCGCGCCGTCCCCATTCTGGTATACAAAGCCCTGTTTTCTTCGGTCTGTCCGGCATTTTCCTCCCGGCAGTCCGGAAATTTCTCAGGCTTTGTACATTTCGTTATAATATTTCTGGTAGTCGCCGCTAGTTACGCGCTCCATCCAGTCTTCATGCTCGAAGTACCATGCAATGGTCTTTTTGATGCCTTCTTTGAACATCGTCTCCGGATACCAGCCGATCTCTTTCTTAATCTTGTCGGGAGCGATCGCGTATCTTCTGTCGTGTCCCTTACGGTCTGCTACATAGGTAATCAGATCCTTGCTGACAAGCGCCTTGCGCGGGTCGTCGTCTGCAAGCATCTCCTGCAGGGTCTCGATAATGATTTCGATGATCTGAATGTTCTGTTTTTCGTTATGACCGCCTACATTGTAGGTTTCGAACAGTCTGCCCTGCTCCTGCACCATGTCGATGGCCTTTGCGTGGTCTTCGACATACAGCCAGTCGCGGACGTTCTTGCCGTCGCCGTATACCGGAAGCTTCTTGCCGTGCAGCGCATTGTTGATGATCAGCGGAATCAGCTTTTCCGGAAACTGGTAAGGGCCGTAGTTATTAGAGCAGTTTGTGATATTTGCAGGGAAATGATAGGTATCCATATACGCTTTTACAAGCATATCAGATCCTGCCTTGCTGGCAGAGTACGGGCTGTGGGGCGCATAGGGGGTTGTCTCATAGAAATAGCCGCCGTCTTCGCTCAAAGAGCCGTATACTTCATCCGTCGAAACATGCAGGAATTTCTTGCCCGGCTTAAAGGTGCCGTCCGGAAGCTCCCACGCGTTCTTTGCGCAGTTTAACATCACGGCAGTACCCAGCACGTTGGTCTGTACGAATACTTCGGGATTTTTGATGCTTCTGTCTACATGGCTTTCCGCTGCAAAATGCACTACGCGGTCAATATCGTTTTCTGCAAAGATCTTTGCAATCGCTTCTTTATCGCAGATATTTGCTTTTACGAAGGTATAGTTATCGCGGTTTTCAATGTCTTTTAAGTTCTCGAGATTGCCCGCATAGGTCAGCGCATCCACATTGATGATGCGGATTTCGTTGTCATACTTGCGGAACATATAGTGAATGTAATTGGAACCGATAAACCCCGCTCCTCCGGTAACAAGATAGGTTCTCATGCCTCTTCTCCTTTTCGATTCTGCGCAAAAGGACGCAAAATCCCATAATCCTGATTTTTTTCCAGTGTACCATATTTTCCGTGTTTTTCCAACAGGAAAATACGACTGATATCAGTAACCCATATAGCTAACGTTTAAGTCAACATTTCCTTTGATTCCTGCAATCGACCCTCTCGACGAATACTGCCACATCTCGTAACGTCCTCCATAGGTCGGTGCAGCAACATACTGTGCCAGCCAGATCTTGCAGCCGCCAAGGGCGCCTGTATTGATCTTTTCCGTCAGCCAGTTTTTGTTCGCATATAGTCCCGGTGTGTAGCCGCTGTTACGGATCGTCTGGCAGAATGCGTTGATGACAGACGTTCGCGCCGCTTTGGAAATTCCGTCTGCGCGCCCATTCGCGCTCTCCACGTCAATATAGACAGGATAAGTGATTCTGTATTTTTTAATCAGGGAAAGCGTCATGGAGGCCTCTTCGACCGCTTCCACTTCATTCACCGCTTGGCTGAAGAAATAAATGCCGACCTTCAGACCTGCCGCCGTCGCGCCCTGAATATTGCTCTTAAACTTCTGATCCTCGACCAGCACGCCCGAAGCCGAGCCGCGATAGCCGCAGCGCAGGATGACATACTGCACACCGGAATTTTTGACTGCGTTCCAGTCGATATTGCCGTTGTGTTTGGAAATGTCAATTCCCATCACAGTTCCCGTATTTAAGCTGCCGTCCCCATTGAACGTGTATTTCACGCCCTGGATCACCTGTTCGCCGGTAACGGCGGTCCCGTTTTTGTCATAGAAAAAGCGTTTTCCGTCGATCGTCTGCCATCCGGTATACCGATATTCCACATTCGCTTTTTTGCGGTAAAATTTGTCTTTGGTATAATAATCCGCCGTCGTTGCCTCACGGTAGGTATCCCCGTCCTTGCAGTACAGCTGGTTGCCGTTTTTATCTTTCAATAAGGTCTTTGTATCGCCGCGGTTTATCTTTTTCTCCGTCACCTTCACGGTGCTGATTCCGCTCTCTACGTTGCTGCCGTCCTGCGCGACCGCTTTGATCTTCGCTTCTCCGGCTTTTACGCCTTTTACCGTTCCCTTATCATCCACCGAGACAAACTCTTTTCCGGAAACGATTTCCCAGCGAACGGACTTGTTCGCTGCATTGTCCGGCGATACCGTTACAGAAAGGGAAACAGTCTGTCCGACCTCAACCGTTGCAGAGCCTGAGATCGTGATTTTCTTGACCTTTACCTCCTCCGGCTTGGTTTCCGGCGTTTTTGTCGGCTCTGTCACTGCAGTGCTGCTTTCGGTTGCAGATTCGCTTTCCGAAGGCTTTGTACTTTCACTCTCGGATGGCTTCGTGCTCTCGCTTTCCGTCGGCTTGCTGCTTCCGGATTCCGATTCGCTTTCCGAAGGCTTTGTACCTTCACTCTCGGACGGCTTTGTGCTTTCGCTCTCGGAGGAAGATTCGCTCTCGGTCGGCGGCGTATTCTCATTCTCTGCCGGGGATTCCTCCCTGGTCTGGTCGAAAACGGCGATCTGCGTTTCCTTTGCAAAATATGCGTATTTTATCTCCGGCTCCAGAAGTCTTGCCTGGGCAGGCTCCGGGATATCGGACTTGCCGACCTCTTCATATTCCTGTCCGTTTCCTGCCGGCGTTTTGGTGGACGCAACCCATTCCACAGTATCCTGTAGAACCGATTCCACTGCCGGTGCAATCGCGGTATCCTCTTTCGCCACGTTGATCTCCGACTCCTTTTTGATCTCGTCCGTCACGTCGACCTTTTTATACTCAATCTTGTCCTTTACCGTCACTCGCCCGGAAATTCCGGCTGCTTTTCTGCCGCTGATTTCATCCGGTCCGGTCACGGTAACGACGTAATCGCCTGCTTTTAAGTCTTTTAAATAAATTATGCCGTCCTTGTCGTCATCCTTTGCGTTCTGGCTCGACGCGCCCTCCAGCTTTACGGTAAAGGGTTGATTTCCTATCAGCTTACCGGAGTTTTTGTCCGCGAATTTAATTTTCATATCCTTCTGCATCGAAGACAGCTTTAAAATAACGTCGACATTGGCTTCCAGATCCTTTTCCTCATATCCGGTTTCCGTCTCCGTCGTCTCTTCTTCAGAAGCCTCCTCCGGGGCGTTCTGCGCTGCGACAGCGACCGCCGACAGAACCTCTTCCCCGGACATCCCGATCGCTTCCAGATTTTTCCCGACTACAGCCACCGCCTCCATCTGCTTATTCTGCTCGTTTCGTCTCAGATACATCGATGTCGTAAACGCTGCCGCTGCCAAAACCAGCACGCCCGTCAGAGCAATCGCGATATCCAGCGCCGCCATTGGCTCTTTTCTGGCAGACCGGTGTTTTCGGTTTCTGCCGGATGCTGCGGTCGATGCGGACCCAGAGCGCTTTACAGTGCGGTTCTGACTGCTTTTTTCATGAAAAGTCTGACTGCTTTTTCCGGCAGGCTTTTTCACGCGGCGCTTATTGCTGTGCGCTGCTGTTTTGCCGGATACCTCGTCCCAGTCATCGAGAAATTCTCCATCGTCCCAGTTCGACTTTTTCCGCTCGGGAATACGTTCTGCGCGCTGCGCCTTTTTTTTCTGTTCTGATACGCTCTTTCTGTCTTTTATCCCATGGGGAGCCGCTTTTTTGGCACTTCCCGTTTTTTTCTTCTTATGCTGTTCCTCCACTGATTCCCTCCTGCCAGCTTTCCTGTCGAAAATTGTAAACGTTTTTTCGTTGTGTATTTTTTGTCTAAATGGCACAATATGTTTATCCGGACAAAGACTTTTGTCACCCAAAAGAAAGGAGTTACGCTTATGATGTACATCCATTATTGCCGTCACTGTAAACGAATCCACATGCTGAACGGGCACAAAAAATACTGTCCCGCCTGTCGCGGCCATTTAAATGAACTCAAGATTTCCTATCTGAAATATGTCAATCTCGCCCCGACAGACCGACGTGCCTTCCGCGACCGTCTGGGTGATCCGGCGGAGCTTGCCGCCTGCACTGCAGATGTGCGCCGCTCCTACGATTATGCAAAATGGCTGCAGCTGACCTCAAAGGTAGAACACAGCCATTCCCAGAACTATGCAGCATATTCCCACTAATTTGCGAGCAGTCAGTTTTTCATGAAAAAACACCGCACCGCAGACCGGAACCAATACATAGCCCAGCGAATCAATGACAGGGGCGTTGAAAAAATCCACGCCCCGAAGTCCCATAATACTTAAAAACACGGAGCCGAACATCAAAATATAACCCGTGATCACCCACGGATTCAAATATTCCCGAATCCAGCTGTCATAATGATGCAGGGCGCCTTTTTTTAATAAAACCTGGGAAACCGCCGCCACAAGCACGGATCCAATCAGAAAGAAGTAATGATAATCAATCATGATTTTCCTGCTCCTTTCCTCCGTTGATAATCAGCGTCCCGGCAAGCACCAGTCCGACGCCGATGAGTTTTTTCACCGTAATCTGCTCCCCGAACAGTAATACCGCCCACAAAAGTGACCACAAAAGCGCCATCGCCCGATTCGCATACGCCACAGACAGTTCCACCCGTTTGATGACCTGCTGCCAGCAAAGCGCGTAGATGCCCAGCACTCCGATTTCTGCTCCGTAGAGCAGCAAAAATGTCCATCCTTTTCCGCTCTCCGCGGACTGCGCCGCGATTTTGCTGATGACCGTGGAGCTGGTGTAGATCAGCACGACAAGCTGCAGGATGGCAAAATCCCGTAAATTCAGTTTCTTTTTCATATAAAAATTCCTTTTTGGTCGCCGAAAGTGCACTCACGAACCCGCGCTAACGTGCTTTTTTGCCTGCTTACTCAGGCTGTTCGTTCGTTACCGGCTTTCGCCCATCCGCCCATAAACTTCGTTCATGGGCTACTGTCGCCGCTCGTCAATCATGCAAGCATGTTGACTCGCTGTTGCTCCAGTATATCATCTTTCTCACGGATTAGGAAGCATTTCCTAATATTCCAGTGTCATTTCATGAACCGGTTTTTCCCCGTTTGCGTCCAGGAACATATAAATCTGCAGTCTTCCGTTTTCTCCGTCTGGCACCGCAAATGTTGTCCCTTCCTGCGAAATCGTCTCGCCGATCAAAACCCCCTGCCAGTCATCCGTTCCATCCGGCTGCCGGAACGCCGATATATAAAAGCCATTTAGATCGCACTCCGCTTTCAGGGTAACTGCTTTGCCGTTTTCATCCGTGTTTGACAATACAGACAAATAAGGCAGCCCCAGATCCGGATTTTCCAGACTTCGCTCGACCAGTTCATAAACAAAGACATCTGCATCCACATCAATCAGATCCGTTTCTCCCTGTGCGACATAAACATCCTGAAACGCATGCTGTAACACCTTCGACAGTCTCGCCCCGAAAGAATCTCTCCGAATCGCAAGCTTCAGACTGCTTCCGCTGTTCTGATGAAACTCCATATACGATTCGCCCTGATTTCCATCCTCAACTTCATAGCCGCTCAACTGATATTCCCTATCCCCATTCGGAATGCTGACATTTAACATATTTGCAAGATCGCCACGGGAAATCTCCGATAGCTCTGCAGACACTTCCGAAAGCTCCGGCATTTCCACTTCCAACTCCTCTGCCAGCGCTTTTGCACCGATATAAGCTCCGGGATTTCCCCAGTGCGTATCCAGTTTGCTGTAAATCCACATACCACTATCTGCTTTGGCTTCCATCAGCTCCTCATACGGCCAGACAACCGAAATATCCGTATGCTCTTTCAAATAATTTATCAGCTGAAACGCCTCTGTTTCGTCGGTAACAACTGTTTCTGATTCCGGCAGCTTTTCCCGGTAAATTGTCTCTTTGTTCGGTGCAAGAAAGAAAATAAATTTTTCTCCCCTGCTCTGTACCCAGCGCTGTACAAGCGTCAGCTGTCCTGCAATTTTTTCAAGATCGGCTTCCGATAAAAGTCGCTGCCCGGTCGACTGTTCCACCGGATTTGTCCCTCCCGTAAAAAACAGCCATCCATCTTTTCCAATCAGGACGTTTTCATTGGAGGAGTCCCGAAATGCAAACAAATCCAGTCCGCTGTTTAACGAAATCAACTGATTCCTCCACGGAATATTATCGTTAAAATACGTCTCATACTGCTGCGGAAATTGCGCATATTCTTCCAGGGAAATTTTCGGCATTTCTGTCACTTCCCGGTTTTCATAATTTTGCGTATCTACAGAATTTTTCAGAAAAAACCAGCTGACAAACGGGCTTCCAAATAATAATGCAAAAATAAGAATCCACAAAATCTCTTTCTTTTTCATCCGTGTTCCTTTCCTGTTTAAAACCTGAAATAAATAAACGGATTATAGGTATTTCCAGCCAGCGCCGCCAGACTCAACACGCCAAGGATTGCACACCATACCGCTTCTCCAATGGAATACTTCCAGCGTTTCGTTCCCGGTATCCGCTGCCATATTTTCTGAATAAAACCGCATCCCAAAAGCCCGACAATCAACATCACAAACGCTCTGTGGTCTACAATATTTTGTAAAAGTACATCTGTCTGTAAATACTTCCACGGACAGATCATGCGGACCATCATTCCTCCTGCCTGTACAAACGTGTCCGCCCGGAATAAAACCCATCCAAACAGTGCTGCCAGAAACGTATAGCTCCATCCAATCACCGGGTATTTTCCCAGAATTTTCTTAAATCCCAATCGTTCAATCACCTGAAGCACTCCGTAATAAACGCCCCAGAGCACAAACGTCATTCCCGCGCCGTGCCACAGCCCTGTCACTAAAAAAACGATCATCAGATTCACGTATGTCCGCACCGCACCTTTTCTGCTCCCTCCAAGCGGAAAATACAAATATTCCCGAAACCATGTTCCTAAGGAAATGTGCCAGCGCCGCCAGAATTCCTGCACAGATTTCGATAGATACGGGTAATTAAAGTTTTCCGGAAAATCAAAGCCAAACAGCTTTCCGAGTCCGATCGCCATATCCGAATACCCCGAAAAATCATAATAAATCTGAAGCATATACATTCCTGCTGCCAGCCATGCAAAAGCCCCGGTTACCTCTGACAGCTCCATCGCATAAATGCTGTCCACGCACTGTCCGAGAACGTTTGCAATCAGCACCTTTTTCCCCAGACCATACAGAAAACGCCGAATTCCCTCCATCGCCTTTTGGGTGCTGTGCGTCCTGCTTTCCAGCTGTCGGTCAATATCCACATACCGCACAATCGGTCCTGCAATCAACTGCGGGAAAAAGGAAATATAAAGCGCCAGATTTAGGATATTTTTCTGGACAGGATATCTTCCCCGGTACAGATCAATTACATATGACAGAATCTGAAACGTAAAAAAAGAAATTCCAATCGGAAGCGGAATATTCTTTTCCGGAAACGTCGTTTTGAAACAGCTGTTGACCAACCCAATAAAAAAATCATAGTATTTGAAAAATCCGAGTAACGCAAGATTTCCGACAACATTTACTGCCAGCAAAATCCCGTCAATTTTCCGAAACCGGTCGATCAAAAGCCCTGTTCCCCAGTTAAAAAAAATGGAAAACAGCATCAGCAAAATATAGACCGGTTCCCCCCAGGCATAAAAAAGCAAACTTGATATCAGCAGCAGGATATTTTTACATTTTGACGGAACAATATAATATCCAGCAACAACCACCGGCAAAAAGAGCCATAAAAATAATAATGATGAAAAAACCATCCTACCGTTTCTCCCTTTTCGTTCTTTCGATATTTCATGTATGCTTTAGTATAACATGAGATGCTTTATATGAATATTGTTAAGATTCTTAAATTATTTTGAATCTTTTGACCCCTGTCTGGACAGTTGTGTGGCTGAATGCTAAGATGAATGTATCAAAACGACTTTTTACCGGTCAAAATTGACAGTAAACCATAAGGAGTTCAGATTTTTTATGAAAGAAAATAATTCTACCGCAGAAAACAGCAGACCAAATCAGCATTCAAAACATACCCATTCCCATACAAAAAGCCGTAAAAGGAGGCGCCGTTCTTCCAGCTCCGGGCGTCCGTCCGGACATGTGATTTTCGTCATCGTCTTTTCTATCATCCTCGTTGTAACGATTGTCCGGCTGTTTCTCTGGAACCGCGGCCGTCAGTCTGATTATGACCCAAATGAAACGACTACAGAGTTCGATGTTGAGGTTATGGATTATCTCCAGCCTCTCGATCCGGAAATGCTCGAAGGGCATGAGGATGACGGGGTAACCACCGTTCTTGCCCTCGGCAACGACCTTCTGTCCGATGATCGCTCTGACACCGGTCTGGCTGCCCTGATGGAAAAATCCGCAAATGCCACCATTTTAAACGCCGCGTTCCCCGGAAGCTCCATTTCCATGAAGCATCAGGAATTTGACAACAGCTATCCGCTGGATGGCGTCAGCCTTTACTGGGTTGCGGCTGCTCTGCTCAACCAGAATTTTGACCTGATGGATGTCATCGTCCCGCAGATGAATTCCGAAGCTGCCGCCCAGGCGCTCGAAACTTTAAAGAGCGTTGACCTTTCCAAGGTGGACGATCTCGTGATCCTCTACGACCTCCAGGACTACAGAGACGACCGCACGGTTTACGACGAGGCAAACGATAAAAACCTGACAACTGTTTACGGCGCTTTAACCGCGACAATCAAGCTTTTTCAGGAGCAGTGCCCGCATATCCGCATTTATCTGCTCTCCCAGCCCTACGGCACCTTCACGGATGCAAACGGCAAAACCATCGATATCGACCGCGATGATCTCGGCAACGGCACGATGGTCGATTACCTCAACTGGGAAGTCGAAGCCTGCCGCAAAAACGGCGTATCCTTTATTGACAACTACTACGGTGCGATCACAATGGAGGATACCGACTGCCTGACGGACGGATATCATCTGAACCAAAAGGGTCGTGAAAAAATCGCAGAGCGGTTTGGAAAAGTATTTAAACAGTAAAATAATTTTGAATTGAAGATTGCATTAAAATAAAACCCGGGAGGCTGTGCACTTGAGATGCGTAGCTTCCCGGGTTGGTTGTTTTATGGTTTTATACTTTTAACTTGTCCGGCATCTGATCATGCCGTTGTCCGATATGCCGTCCGGCGCTGTGTTCATCCACGCTCTGTCTTCTGATAAAACGCGATCATCAGCGGCATCGTATAAATGATCGGGAACGCGTATCTTGGCTGCCCCTGAATCTGAGGTGCCAGTAATACAAACAGGAAAGAAATCAGCGCAGGAAGCATCACAACGAATGCTTTTTTATTTTTCTCCAGCCTGACAAAATGCAATAATACAAACATCAAAATTACATAAAAAGCCACATTGCTGAACATTCCGATCACCGGCGCTGTCGTCAGCAGGCTGTATAGTTTCACTGCAATATTCGACACGCCTTCCATTTTTTCAGGGATTTGGAAATTCAGCCAGCTGTAATACTCTTTATCATATTCCAAGTCAGAACCAACCAGGCAATTCTTATTGTAAACCACGTTATCCGCATAAGGCGCAAATACATAATAATTCTGATTCCACGTTGCTTCCACATAGCATAGCGGATGCCTAAAAAACTCTTTCATCCACACATTGAAATATGCCACAAGATCCCCCGTCGAACCGGAACGATAGGTTGTTTTTACCGGATCAGCGGTCATCGGCTCATAGATTTCCGCCAGAGAATCATAATCCAAAACCTTTGCAATAACCTCGCGCTCTTCACCCGGTATCTCATCCCCGTATTCTTTTACATAGCGCGCTGTCTGCTGAAACGGCAGCGAAAACATTTCCTTCGGAGAATCCTTTTCCACATGATAAACCTGTGTAATAATTCCTTCCACTGCAAATACCAGAAGAAACGGCAGGATGACAATAGCCACTTTTCTCCCTATAACTCTCCGTGTCCGCTTTTTCTTCCAAAACATTTGTACACAGATGACAACTGTCACAACCAGATACAGATAAATTCCGTTTTTCCGACATAAAATCATCAGCGCTGCTGCCACAATCCAAAGTACATTTTGGACAGCCTGATTCCAAAATTGCTCTTCCTCCAGCATCCATTCTGCCATCAGACAAGCCAGCAACACTAAAAAAGCAGTATAGAGATAATCTTTGATCGGAAATGCAGCATATCCTGTAAAATACGGTGCAATACAATAAACCGCAAAAGTCAGCGTTCTAAGCCAGACAGCTGTATTCCAGCGCTTCATCAGTTCCAGTGTCCATGCAAGAACAGCAGACATAATCAGGGACTGCATCAGTACAAACAAAAACAAACCGACATTCGGACTTCCGAGTTTTACGGCAAGTCGAATAAAACTACCAAATAGCCAGGTATGGAAAATCGGCTGAGCTGTCGTATATGTTTCAAATCCATAATAATATCGCAGCTGTGCCCAGTTATCATAGCTCATAGCACCAGGATATCTTAAAATCAGATGAATAAACCACACAAACACCAGGATGCCCCAGGTCATCCAAAACGAATATTTCTGATACGCTGTTCCCCATTTTCCAGTTTTCTCTGTAGCGGTTCCTACATTCTCATTTTTTTGCCGCAATATGTAATGCACCCCTTCGATCGCATACAGATAAAAGAAATACATCCCCAGAAGTAATACAACACTGCGCAGCCTGTTGATCTGAAATGAATACAAAAGCGAAAGATTTCCACCGTACCAGTATGCCATACCTCCTGTATACATCATTGCCAGAAAAGCTGCCAAACCAATATGTTTTTTCGGCGGAAGCGTTTGTTCTTTCCGTGAAATCCATATATATCCGACAAACAATGCTGCTGTTAATACTGTCAGGAAAAATCCCTTTGTACTAATTCCAGATTCAATCTGAGCAAACAGTGCATAAAACTTTGCCAAAAGAACATTGTTGATTCCATCGATTTCATCATCTGCTACTCCAAGTTCTGTATTTAACGCAAGCGCTGTCAAAAATGCCTGCAGAAATAGCCATTCTTTGCTAAAACGACAGATTTTTCGTTTGCACCTGCCGTCCGTCGATTTCATTTTTTATTTTCCTCCTGCTCTTTCTTCTTCACAATCTCCACCGCTTCATTCCGATACAGCTCATATGCTTCAATATCCGCGATTTTCGTCAGTCCGTTTTTTTGCGGATCGCCGGTATACGGAACACTCTTGTTCAAAATCAGATACTGGCAATTGTACTCCGTCAAAAGCGGCGAAAGCGCATCCAGATCAATCGTATCCTCCCGCATGATCTCATAAATCGGATGTGTGTCCCAGTTCCACTCCCAGGACGCCTCCAGCATTTCCCGCCCGTAGGGCATCTGCACCTCCGATGTATACTGTCGTACATAATAGATCAGCTCCTGCGGAAATACCGCCCAGACCCGCTCTTCCTCCTCCGCCGGCATGATTTCGTTGCAGATCGCAATCACGGAATTTGGAATATGATACCGGTTCTGCGCCTTGGACAAATACGGGCTATCGTACACCGATTTTCCGGTCAGTACCAGAACCAGCGTCAGAAGGACAAAGCCGATCCGGTAATGCTTTCCAAACAACCGGATCCCCCCATAAGCGATCACCACCGCCATGGGAAGCAGCCACAAAATCCGGTAATAGGTTTCTCCCTCCCCCAACAGATTCATTACCGTCTTTGTAAACGGCAGAAAAAACAAAACCGTGATCACCAGAGAGCCTTCTACCAGCACGACGCGAATCCGCTTTTTTTGTTCTGTAACCAGCAAATACAAAAGCGCAGCCAGAAAAAGTACCGGATACCAGCCACTGCCGCAGTAATTCTGAAAAATTGTCACAATCTCTTTCAACGCAATCTCTCCTATCGATGCAGTTTGCAGGTGTTTTGCAAACTGCCGTCTTTCCCTTACAAAACCAGCAGCAACGCCAGATAGATCACATTCGGGATGCAGCATAACGCCGTTTTCCACAAAATCGACCAGCAGCGATACCGAATTGCCGCCACAAGAGCCGTAATGCCCAACAGCATCGCTGTCAGAAACGCACCCATACTCGTCATCATCGCCGCCGCGATATGATTGACTGTAAGAAGCAGCCAGTAGGTCAGCTGCGATCCCGTTTCTTCCTGCCTCTCCTTATTTTTTTCCCGGGCACAAAGTTCCAGCATCAGCCACAGCTCCACCAGTAAGATCAGATTCGCCAGCACCGATTTTCCCTGCCAGGTCCGCGTCAGGAAAAAGGTTTCATTCGTATAGATCGAAATATTCCCCCAGATCTGCATAATAGAAACCAGCGTCAGAAAAATCGGAAGCTTGACAGAGCCATCGGAAAACAGCTTTCTGCCGATCTGAACAAACACATAATAGGTCAGCGGAATAAAAATCAGCGGCAGCAGCGTATGGGCCACAATGGTCGCATGAATGCCCGTCATCCGCGCCACATAGGCAATCCACAGCGGCAGCGTCGCCAGGGCATGACGAATATCTAAGTCCGTGGAAAGTCCGGTGTAGGGACGAATCCGGTTCAATACGCCTGTCTGATCCGCCAATACAGATTGCACTACATAATACGCATCATCCCCGTCAAAGGAAGCATAGGCAAAGGCCATATACATCTGATAGCCCACCGACGCCAAAAACAGCAGCCAGAAAAGCAGACGCTCCGGATTTTGAACTGCAACGTGCTGCTTTTGCCTGTCCTGCTTCCACAAACCGCGTTCCCGCAGAAGCGTCCAGATAAATCCCGTCGCAGCCAACACTGCAAAAACCGCAGTTGTCAGATATACCAGCAGGTTCATCCCATAAACTTCTTTTACCATCACCGGCACAGCGATCAGCTGAAACACCGCCAGCTCACTCAAAAAACCTGCCAGATACAGGTTCAAAATCTTTTCTCTTTTCTGCCCAATTCCTTTTGTCCAAAGTCCGCCGATCCCGACCGGGGCAATTCCAAACACAAACAGACATCCCAATGCTTTCTGCAGCATATTTTCCTCTCATTTCTGCGCACGTTTTTTTGCGCATGCCGAGTTTGTGTCAAGCGCGCAGACACAAATCTCGCGATTGAAAAATTTTATTTTTCAATCTTTATTCCTCCCCATACCGCGGCGTCCTATCGTACCAGTCGTCCCAGATCGCAGGGTAATTATAACTCATCGCCAGTGTCCTGATCTCATCAAACGCCTGCCCATAATTTTCCGGATGCAGTTCATTTTCACCGGTTGCAAAGCACTCCGTGATATACCGGCAGACATTTTTATGATAATGCATATAGTCCGCATAATTGTTCAGATTACAGATAATATCTTCTTTTCCCAGAAAATTGAACACATGAACATTTTCATAGTTCAACAATCGTTCCGTCATATATTCCAGTCTGCCGATGACCGCATCCGTTTCCTTTTCCCGCGTCACATCATTCCAGAATAAAATGCTGTAAGGCGGATAGAAAATATAAAACTCCGTTTTCGGATGAGCTTCAATATAAGGCAGAATATTCTGCTGCAGATTCGTTTCTACCGCATCGTTGAAATAATCCGCCGCAAGCGCTTCCTCTTCCGGCCGTTCCTCTGCCGGCTCATAATACATCAACACGTTTGCCTTATTATAATATTCATCCGTCCACCAGGGCTTATACAGC
>ENA-ORTQ01001334-ORTQ01001334.1-human-gut-metagenome-genome-assembly--contig:-NODE-1334-length-26434-cov-4.616210_pt1 | contig 26434 bp, 23 predicted proteins | sample MGYA00241912_ERZ509188 | MGnify/ENA primary metagenome ERZ509188 (study PRJEB26280, sample SAMEA2338849) | human gut metagenome | biome: human gut; feature: human-associated habitat; material: faeces...
TGCTGGATATGGTGCCGGATTTTGTGAACAAATTCACATCAAAAGGTGAGAAAGATAATGTTGTGGAAGAATCAGAAGATGATTCGGCTGCAAAGAAAACAGCAGCAAAAGAGATGGAGCAGATCTTAAGTGATTCGGTAAATAAAGAGGAAGCGTAATTTAGCAAAATTATTTGGACAAAAAGAACAGAGGCATGGATATTACAAAAGGACATATATTAATAATGATATATGTCTTTTTTGGTGCCAGAATGAAACGTATCATAGGCTTTGCGTTATTCTTTTTCGGGCTTGGAATGCTTGCGATGTTTCTGATTCCAAGCGATTTCTGTGGGATTTTGATTATGATTGGATGTATCCTGCTTGGATACTATCTGTTTTGCTGCTGTTAGAAGAGCAGTGTATCTGTTTTCATTTGAAAATTTTCTGAATCAGGACAAAAAAAGAGAACTGCAATGCAGTTCTCTACGTTTCAAGACTAAGCTCTCTCAACTTTTCCGGATCTCAAACAGGAAGCACATACATATAATTTTCTAGGTGTTCCGTTAACTTTGCAGCTAACACGTTTGATGTTTGATTTCCAAACTCTATTTGATCTTCTATGTGAATGGCTTACTTTAATTCCGTAATGATTGCCTTTTCCACAAACTGCACAATTTGCCATTTGCTTTGCACCTCCTCGCATCTTTCTAAGCCTATATGTATGAACAGGCTCACAACATGATTTATTCTATCAGAAAAAAAAAGATATTGCAAGTGAAAATTAAAAAAAATATAAAAAATGTAATTTATGACTATGAATTTTGGAAAAAAGCGGTTATAATAGACACTAAACTAGCGTTATTATGTGTGAGAGAGAAAACTGGTCAGCCAGTGGCTTTCTTACAAATATAAAGAAAGGCATGGTTAATGAGTATGAATGGACAGATGGAGACCAAATTAGGTAAGGTTACGATAGACCCTGAAGTAATTGCATTATATGCAGGTTCTGTTGCGGTAGAGTGTTTCGGAATCGTAGGCATGGCTGCTGTCAATATGAAAGACGGACTGGTAAAATTATTGAAGAAAGATTACCTGACACATGGTATTAACGTGTCTGTGAATGAAGATAATAAAATTACAATCGATTTTCATGTGATCGTTTCTTATGGTGTGAGCATCAGTACAGTGACCGATAATCTGATCGAGACAGTCAGATACAAAGTGGAAGAGTTCACTGGAATGGAGATTGAGAAGATTAACATTTACGTTGAAGGCGTACGTGTAATTGATTAAGGAGGATTTTAAAAGTGGAAGTCACTACAATAAATGCTGAACTTTTTGCCAGGATGTTTCTGGCAGGAGCTAACAACTTAGAGGCTAAGAAGGAATGGATCAATGAGCTGAATGTATTCCCTGTTCCGGATGGAGATACCGGAACCAATATGTCAATGACAATTATGTCAGCAGCAAAGGAAGTTGCAGCGATTGAGAATCCAACCATGGCTTCATTGGCAAAAGCAATTTCTTCCGGATCATTACGCGGAGCAAGAGGTAACTCAGGTGTTATCTTATCCCAGTTATTCCGTGGTTTTACAAAGGTGATCGCTGAATATGATGAACTGAATGTACAGATTATTTCGGATGCTTTCCAGAAAGCAACAGAGACCGCATATAAGGCAGTTATGAAGCCGAAAGAGGGAACCATCCTTACCGTTGCAAAGGGAATGTCTGACAAGGCGGCTGAATTAGGGGAAGAGACCGATGATCTTGCATATTTCTGTGAGGAGATCATCAAAGAAGGCGATCATGTATTGAGCAAGACACCGGATATGCTTCCTGTTTTAAAACAGGCAGGTGTTGTGGATTCCGGCGGACAGGGCTTAATGCAGGTATTAAAAGGTGCATTTGACGCTCTTATGGGCAAAGAAGTGGATTATACGATTGAGACAGCTTCTACAGGAAGCAGCAGTCAGGGTACAGCTTCTAATTCTTATATTGACGCACAGGCAGAGCAGGAGATCACCTTCACTTACTGTACACAGTTTTTGATCATGTTAGAGCATCCGTTCACAGAGAATCAGGAGACAGAGTTCAAGAACTATTTAGAGTCCATCGGTGATTCTATTGTTGTAGTTGCAGATGATGAGATCGTGAAAGTACATGTACATACCAATGATCCGGGTATGGCAATGCAGAGAGGTCTTACTTACGGAAGTCTTACAACTATTATTATTGAGAACATGCGTTTAGAGCGTGACGAGAAGATTTCTGCAATGAAAGAGAAAGAGATGCAGAGCACTGCAAATGCAGAGAACGAGATCAGGGCAGCAGAGGAAAATGAGCCGGAAGTTCCAGCAGAGCAAAAAGAAATGGGATTCATTTCTGTAAGCATCGGAGAGGGTATCAATGAGATTTTCCGTGGACTGGGCGTGGACTATATCATCGAAGGTGGACAGACCATGAACCCAAGTACAGAAGATATGCTCAATGCGATCGAGAAAGTGAATGCGAAGAATATTTTCATTCTTCCAAATAATAAAAATATTATAATGGCAGCAAATCAGGCGGCTTCCCTGACAGAGGATAAGAACATTATTGTAATTCCTACCAAGACGATTCCACAGGGCATTACAGCACTTGTCAATTATATTCCGGACAGCACACCGGAAGACAATGCGGAGCGTATGGGTGAGGAGATTCAGCTGGTTAAGACCGGTCAGGTGACTTATGCAGTCCGCGATACTGTGATCGATGACAAAGAGATCAAACAGGATGACTACATGGGAATCGGTGACAAGGGAATTCTTTCCGTTGGCACAGACATGGAGAAAACGGTTCTTGAGATGATCGGTGAAATGATCGATGAGGATTCTGCAATTTTAAGTATTTACTATGGCGAGGAAATGAACGAGGATTCTGCTAACGAGATCGCAGAAAAAGTGGAAGAGGAATATCCGGATGTAGAAGTGGAAGTGCATTACGGTGGACAGCCAATTTACTATTATGTAATTTCCGTAGAATAAAAGTATGAGATTAAATTCATCCATAAAAGAAGTGAAAGGGATCGGCGATAAAACAGCCGGTCTTTTTCTAAAAATAAATATTGAGACGATCCGGGATCTGATCTCCTATTTTCCAAGAACTTATGTGCAGTTCCCGGAGATCAAGCATCCTGACGAAGTGGTGGAGGGAGAGACTGCGGCAGTGACAGGGCAGATACGGCAGACTCCGGTTGTGAAGAGAGTGCGCAGCATGCAGATCACGGTAACTTCGATCACAGGCATGGGAAAACGTCTGGAACTGGTGTGGTTTCGTCTCCCATACATCAAAAACAGCCTTCATCCGGGCGGAACTTATGTGTTTTACGGCAAGGTACAACACAAAAACGGAAGGTTTGTCATGGAGCAGCCGGCAATTTATACGCCGGAAAAATATGAGGCGATGGAGCATTTGCTGCTGCCAGTTTACACTTTGCCGAAAGGATTATCAAATCAGCTTATGCTGAAAGCAGAGCGGTCTGTTTTGGAGAAAGAACATTTATTCCGGGATTATCTGCCGACAGAACTGCGGGAAAAGCATCAGCTCTGTGAGTATAATTATGCGATCAAACAGATTCATTTCCCGGACGATATGGAGACGTTGATCGAGGCAAGAAAACGGCTTGTGTTTGACGAACTCTTTTTATTTATCTTAAACCTGCAATATCAGAAAGAAAAAAAAGAAAAAGAGAAAAATCAGTTTTCTTTCCAGTCGGATGATTTTGTGGAGCAGCTGATCGAAAAACTGCCGTATAAGCTCACAAATGCCCAATTACGGGCATTGTCAGAAGTTCGGGCAGACATGCGGAGTGATTACGTCATGCAGCGTCTGATTCAGGGAGATGTCGGTTCCGGAAAGACGATCATTGCGTTTTTGGCGATGGCGGACACGGCGCACAATGGCTGTCAGTCTGCAATTATGGCACCAACTGAGGTGCTTGCAAGACAGCATTACGAATCATTTCAGAGCATGTGTGAGATGTTTGGTCTGGTTTTCCCAGTGATTCTTATCACAGGTTCCATGACTGCAAAACAGAAAAAGCTGGCATATCAGGAGATTTTAGATCACCCGGATGCGCTGATTATCGGAACACACGCGCTGATACAGGAAAAAGTGATTTATCAGAACCTTGCGCTTGTGATCACAGACGAGCAGCACCGGTTTGGCGTCAAACAGCGGGAAATATTTTCGGAAAAAGGAACAAAGCCGCATATTCTTGTCATGAGTGCAACTCCGATTCCACGGACGCTTGCCATTATTTTATACGGTGATCTGGACATTTCCGTGGTGGATGAGGTACCTGCAAAACGTCTGCCGATCAAAAACTGTGTGGTGGATACCAGGTACCGCCCGAAGGCGTATCAGTTTATCGAAAAAGAGGTGGCTGCCGGTCATCAGGCGTATGTGATCTGTCCATTGGTGGAAGAGAGCGAGAATATGGAGGCAGAGAATGTCACAGACTATGCGAAGCGTTTGAAAGAGGAACTGCCGGATACGATTGAAATCGGGCTTTTACATGGGCAGATGAAACCTGCACAGAAAAATGACGTTATGGAACGGTTTGCAGCAAATGAGATACAGGTGCTCGTATCGACTACAGTTGTAGAAGTTGGAGTGAATGTTCCGAATGCAACGGTTATGATGATCGAAAATGCGGAACATTTTGGCCTTGCACAGCTTCACCAGCTTCGCGGGCGTGTCGGACGAGGGGATGCGCAGTCATACTGCATTATGGTCAATTGCAGCAACTCCAAGGAGTCACAGAAACGTCTGGATATTTTGAATCAATCCAACGATGGCTTTAAGATTGCAAGTGAGGATCTGAAACTACGCGGACCCGGGGATTTCTTTGGCATCCGGCAGTCCGGTGAAATGCAGTTTGCGCTTGCGGATATCTATCAGGATGCCTATATTATGCAGCGCGCAAGCGAGGAAGTTGCGGATATTTTAGGAAAAGACCCGGAACTTTCCAGCGAGGATCATAAAAACCTGAAAGACTATCTGGAACTGTTTTTGTCAGACCAGAGAAATAAATTAAATTTATAACAAATGAAGCAGTAAAAACTTCATAAAACACGTAGAAAGAACCCTGGATCATATCAATCCAAGGTTCTTTTCTTGTTCAGGGAAATTTATTTTCGGAAACTTTATTTCCCTGACATCTGCTGTTCCTGTGCTTCAATCATTTTCTTAACCATATAGCCGCCGACAGAACCATTCTGTCTGGAAGTTAAGTCTCCGTTGTAACCATCTTTTAATGGTACACCGATCTCGCCTGCCACCTCATATTTGAAACGGTCTAAGGCACTCTTTGCTTCTGGAACGGCTGCTCTGTTAGATGAACGATTTGACATAGTAAGTCCTCCTTTGTTTTTTAGGTCTTTTTTCTGCTCTGGTTTATTTTAAGAACATTCAAAAATTTCTTTTTGTTTGTTCAGTGATAGTATGTGATTTTTTATATGGAATACACATGCAGTTTTTTGCAATAGTGCCAATTATTTCTTTAAAATATGTAAGCGCTTACAAAAAATATATTTACAAACAGGAGAACATTGATTATGATGGATATAGAAGGTAGACAATTGCGAAACTCATGAAAAACTAAATTGAATTGTGAAAAATTAACAAAAGACATGAAAGACATTGGGGAACCGCCGGCACTTAGAAGGCAGATACAACGGTAAGTTGTGTCTGGCTTCTTAGTACCGTTGCGAGTGACACATAGCGAGAGCGTGTCTTGAATGTTTTTGTTGATTTTGAACAATTGAAAGAAGAGTAGATGAGTTTCGCAAACGCCTAGATATAGAAGGTTAAAAAAGGAGAAGAACTATGGATCAAATCGAAAAGTATATTGAGGAACTAATGGAAAAAAGTACACCGGATCGTCCCATCTGGAACATCGAAAAAATCATGCAGGGGTTAAAATCCACATGGAATTACATTGATGGATGTATGATCAAAGCGATTCTGGAAATGTATGCGATCACGAAAGAGGATAAATACTTGAAATTTGCAGATGATTTTATTGACTGCAAAGTGAATGCAGATGGGACAATTGAGGGGTATGATGTCAATGAATTAAATATTGATAATGTGAATGCGGGAAAAACACTGTTTGAGCTTTTTGATCTGACAGGCAAAGAAAAATACAGAAAGGCAATTGATCTTGTTTACAGTCAGGTGGCGCAGATGCCACGCACGAAAGAGGGGAACTTCTGGCACAAAAATATCTATCCGGATCAGGTCTGGCTGGACGGGCTGTATATGTGTCAGCCGTTTTATATGGAATATGAGACCCGTTTTCATGACAAAAAAAATTATGACGATATTTTCCAGCAATTTTTTAATGTTGAAAAAAATATGAGAGATCCAAAGACCGGATTATACTATCATGCGTATGATTCATCCAGAGCAATGTTCTGGTGCGATAAAGTCACCGGGTTGAGCCAGAACTTCTGGCTGCGCGCACTGGGCTGGTTTTCCATGGCACTGCTTGATACACTAGACAAAGCAGACGCATCGGCTGCAGGAGAATCTTACGAAAAATTAAAACAAATATTTGTCGAACTCATGGATGCTATGTTAAAATATCAGGATGAGAGCGGTATGTGGTATCAGGTCGTGAATTTCGGCGGTATGGACAAAAACTACCTCGAAACAAGTGGAAGCTCTATTATGGCATATGCACTTTTAAAAGGTGTCCGTCTTGGATTTTTGCCAGAAAGCTATCGTGCATATGGAGAGAAGGCTTTTCATGGAATCTGTGACCAATATCTTTCCACGGATGAAAACGGAAACCTTCATTTGGATGGAATCTGTCTCGTGGCAGGCTTAGGCGGCGCAAACAGACGGCCGGGAACCTATGATTATTATATGTCAGAGCCGGTTGTCAAAGATGACGCCAAAGGTGTCGGACCATTTTTGCTTGCCTATACAGAGATGCTCCGCCTGAAAAAATAGCACGCCATTTTGAACAATGTCACTGCAAAACTGCTCATTCGATAAATCAATATGAAGGAAGTAAAGTAGAATGAAACGTTATTTTGATTTTGACATGAATGATTATAAAGACAAAAAATGTAATTTTCATTCGCACACGGTGCGCTGCCAGCATGCAGTGGGAGAAGAGCGGGAATATGTCGAGGAGGCAATTAAGGAAGGATTTGAGGTGATCGGCTTTTCCGACCATTCCCCTTATTTATTCAAAAATGGATATGTGTCAAGGATTCGTATGACAATGTCACAGTTGGAAGATTATGTAAAAACCATTGAGGCATTGAAAAAAGAATATCGGGAGGATATCACGATTTTCCTCGCACTGGAAATGGAATATTTTCCGGGGATTTTTGAGCCGACAATTGAAGAAATTAGACAGTATCCAATGGATTATCTGCTTTTGGCACAGCATTTTTTCTATGAAAATGAAAGTTTTATCAGTGTAAGGCAAAACTGGACGGATGAAATGCATCTGAAAAGCTATGTAGATCTGCTGACAAATGCACTGGATACCGGATATTTTAATATGGTGGCACACCCGGATATCGTAAACTTCACCGGAGATGAAGCATTGTATACAAAGTACATGAAAAAGCTTGCAGACAGATTAAAAGACGAGCAGATTCCAATTGAAATTAATGTGAATGGTTTCCGGGAGTTGTGCAATTATCCAGATCGCAGGTTTGTGAAACTTGGTGTGGAAAACGGAAATGAATTTATTGTAGGTGTAGACGCGCATGATCCGAATGAGTATCATGATCTGGCATCTTATAAAGGATGTATCAAAATGGCAGAAGATTTCGGAGGAAAGGTATTCTGGAAATAAAAAAATCGTAGGGGTTGTACCCCTGCGATTTTTTAATCCGAAACCAGCGTCAGCCCTGAAATATCCGGATGGATGGTCAGGGAGTAGTTTGTGTAGTACACAACAAATCCCGGTGCAGCCCCGTTTGGTTTCTTGACATTTTTTTTCTGCAGATAATCAATCTCCACTTTCTCATCTTCGCGTCCTTTGGAGTAATATCCGGCAAGCATTCCGGCTTCCTCGAAAACGCGGTCCGGCAATTCTTCATTGTTGGATTTTACGATGACGTGGGAACCCGGCATTCCTTTTGCATGGAACCACCAGTCATTTCCGGTTGCAAACTTGAAAGTGAGTTCATCGTTCTGGTAATTATTTTTCCCAACATAAATATCATAGCCGTCGGAGGAGCGGTAGTGGAACGGCTTGCTCTTGATTTTGGCTTTTTTATCCGTCTTTTTGCGCTTGATATAGCCAAATTCGATCAGCTCCTCTTTGATCTGTACGAGATCATCTTCCGTCAGGGCAATGTCTAAAGCCGTGGAGATACTTTCGAGATGTTCGATCTCCGTCTTTGTCTCCTCTGTCAGCTTGGTGAGTGCCTCATAAGTACGCTTTAATTTGTTGTATCTGTCAAAATATTTCTGCGCGTTTCCCTTGGCGTCTAACTGAGAGTCGAGCGGAATGGTGATCATCTCGTTGGTGTAATAGTTCAGTGCCTCTAACTTCTTTGCACCTTCCTCTAAACCATAGCCGTAGGTGTGGATCAACTCGCCGTATACCTTGTATTTGTCCCGCTTTTCCGTGTCCTTCAACTGCTTTTCCTGCAACTGGTATTTCTTGCGGTTGCGGTCTAGGGCAGTGGAAACGATCTTTCTCAAATCAACGGATTTCTGCCGGATTCTTGTATACACATTTTTGGAAGCATAATATTCCTCCAAAACCTGTGAGATGGAATCGAAATTCTTTGCTTCGTAATCCGAAAACTGTGTGAGTTCAACGCAGGAAAAATCAATCGGTTCTTTTCCCTTAAAAATAATGTTCGGTCTGTAGGTATGATTTTTTACATCATCTGCAATCCATGTGAGATTGTTAAATAAATGCTTTTTGCCGTCATCATCCAGCGAGTCGACCGGCATATCTCCGTCAATGGAACTGCGGTGGCAGATTTCGGAGGCAAGCAGGGGACTCAAACCTGTAAAAGAAGAGTAGAGAGCCTTTGTGATGGAGGTAGGTTTCTTCATAACCATATCCATAAAGGCTTCTTCCGTAACTTCCAGCGGATTCAGGCGGTCGTCCTGTGTGGCAGGGATGCAGTAGTCGCGCCCCGGAAGCACTTCACGCAGGGAACTCATCATCGATGAGATATGTTTGATGCTGTCAATAATTTTTCCATCACTGTTACAGAAAATGATATTGCTGTGTTTTCCCATCAGCTCTACAATCAGCGTTTTCTGGCAGAGATCGCCCATTTCATCCAGATGTTCAATATCGAAGTGAATGATACGTTCCATATGCGGCTGGTAAATCTTTATGATCCTTCCATTTGCAATATGCTTGCGCAGCACCATACAGAAGTTTGGTGCGGTCATAGGGCTTGGTTTATTCTGATCCGTCAGATATAGAAAAGGCAGAGATGCGCTTGCGGACATGGCAAGGCGGAACTGTCCGTTACTTCCTTTACAGGTGAAGAGCAGTTCGTCGTTTTCCGGTTGCGCAATCTTGCTGATCTTTGCGTTTAAAATTGTCTGGTTTAATTCATATACGATATTGGAAATCACAAATCCATCAAGAGCCATTTTGTGTACCTCTTATTCTAAAAAAATCTGCCCGGAATTACCAGGCGCATGGTTCATTATAACGGATTCTACGAAATCTGCATAGATGCAATATATAATTTCAAAAGCCGGATCGCATAATCACGCTGTTGCTTTGAACAGCCTGAGAGAATATGGATCACTGCAAGTTCATCGTTTTCCTGCCGTCTTGCCTCTTCGTCTGTCTGTTCCCCGAACATCATATAATCAAGGCTCATGTCGAGACACTCAGAAATCGCAAGCATTGTTTCTGTGGACATTCCACAGGTGCCACGCTCGATGTCTGAACAGTATTTCGGTGCACGGTCTATTCTCTCTGCAACCTCGTCCTGTGAAAATCCTAACTGGACTCTTTTTTTTCGAATGCGGTCGCCAACGGCTAAACGGTCATACGCTTCTCTTTTTCGGTTCATAAAAACTCCCCTTTCTCTTTTGTTTTCCTGGTACATATGGCTTTCTGTATCATATTTTTGCGAAAAAAACGTAGAAATTGAACACAATGGAAACGTAATTTAATAGTGAGTTTAAAATGCGAGTGCAGGATACGTTTAAAATGTGATATTGAACAAAAAACAGGAAAGTTATGGAAGAAAACTGTAAGTTTCTTCTGTTGACATAATCAACTGACATGTGTATTATAAATAATGTTTAAAACACGAAAACAAAATATGTTTATAACGCATAAGGGCAAAGTTATGAAAAACAAAAGAAATCAGAAAAATATCATATGGAAGATACTGCTTATCATTTTCAGTATCGTTCTTATCATATGTCTCATAATCATTGGAATCCAAAAATATCAGCAGAAAAAGCAGCAGGAGTATTACGAAGCTTTACTGGAAAATGCAGGCAGTCAACCGCAGGCGACTGAGGAGGTGCCAGAGCCGGAAACGGAAGAAGCACCGGATGTTTTAAAAAGCCTTGGAATTGAAATCCCGGAAAAAGACATTGATTTCGCAGCATTAAAAGAAGAGAACAGCGATGTGTATGCCTGGATTTATGTGCCGGGAACTAATGTTGATTACCCGGTGTTACAGCACCCGACGGATGATGCCTATTATCTGGAACACAATATGGACGGCTCAAAAGGGCTTCCAGGCTGCATTTACACGGAAAGCGTGAACACGAAAGATTTTACGGATCCGAACACCGTTTTATACGGACACAATATGAAAAATGGAAGCATGTTTGCTTCTTTGCATAATTTTGAAGACCAGCAGGTGTTTGAGGAAAACCCTTACTTTTATATCTATACGGAAGATAAAACTTATGTATATGAAATTTTTGCTGCGTATAAATACAATGCAATTCATCTAATTTACAACTTTGATCTGGAGAATCCGGAAATTTTCCAAAACTATCTGGATCAGATATTTGAAATCCGGGATATGAGTGCGAACATCAGACGGGATGTTACGGTCAATGCAGACAACCGCATTGTTACATTGTCGACCTGCGTTTCCGGTGAGAAAAACATGCGTTATCTTGTACAGGGAGTTTTACTGAATGAATAAACAAAAAAGTACAGAAGAGACAAAAAAACAACAGAAAACATGGATAAAAATCATAAAGATCGTGGGAATTGTACTGATATGCCTGATCCTTTTTGCACTTATCGCATTTGGAGTGTTAAGGGCACTTGGAAAAAGTGGAATCAGAAAAACGACGGTCGGCGAAGCACCAGTACTGGAATCGACAGAATCTACCGAAGAGGGCTGGCAGGACGGATGGATCCGCTATAATGGTCAGATCTATGCCTACAACGAAGATATCATGACATTCCTCGTCATGGGTATTGACAATGACGATGTTGTAAAAAAGGCAAAAGACGGTCTGAGCGGCGGACAGGCTGACGCAATGTTTCTGGCAGTCATGAATCCGCATGATAAATCCGTTTCCATTATTGCGGTCAACCGCAATGCGATGGCGCTTGTGGATGTCTATGATGAGGATGGCGTTTACATGGGACAGTATACCAAGCAGATCACTTTACAGCACGGTTACGGCGACGGCATGGAGTTAAGCTGTGAGCGGAGTGTGGCGGCAGTGTCGAGACTTTTTTACAATCTTCCGATCAGCGGTTACGCGGCGATCAACATGGGAGCGATCCCGGCTTTAAACGATGCAGTTGGCGGCGTACAGGTGACGGTTTTAGATGATGTCATATACCCGGAATACGATATGGATCTCCATCAGGGGGATGAAGTGACGCTGACCGGACATCAGGCTTACTGGTATGTGCGCGGAAGAAATGAAAATGTGTTTAACAGCTCCTCCCTGCGTTTAGAACGCCAGAAACAATTCCTGACCACGTTTATTGCACAGGCAAAAAACAAGGCGGTCACAAATCCATCCATTGCGGTGGATTTATACAACACCATATCCAAATACATGGTGACAGACATTGACATTACGAAATTTACATACCTCGCTTCTGAGGCTTTGGGATACAACTTTGATATCAGCCATTTGTACACCATGCAGGGTGAGACACTAATGGGAGATAAATACGAGGAGTTCTATGTTGATGATGATGCTTTATACCAGCTTATCATTGACGTTTTCTACGAACCGGTAGAATCAGATATTAAGTAAGGATTTTCCTTATTTAATATAGAAACCACATGGAATACGTGAGGAAAGGAGGAAAACAAGTTATGAAGAAAAAAATCGCAGTCGTACTTACAGCATTAATGGTTATGGCTATGGGAACAACAGCTTTCGCTGCAACAAGCCCAACAACCAAAACATCTGAGACAACTACAACAGAGGCTACTGCTTATGCTAACGTTACAGTAGCAGCAGACGGCATCGTAATCGATGGCGTGGCTTCCACAGCAGCTCCAACTGTAAAAGCTGTTACAACAGCTCAGGTTGAAGCAGCTCAGACACAGGCAGTTGCAAGCGTAGCTCCTACAGCTAAAGTGTTACAGATGATCGATGTAACTCTTCCTGTTTCTTTCGAGAAAGCACAGTTGACATTCTCTGTTAACGGTGTGACAGCAGGACAGAAAATCGCTGTTTTACATCAGAAACATGACGGAAGCTGGGAAGTTATCAACCCGGATTCAGTTGGAAACGGAACTGTAACAGCTACATTTACATCTCTTTCTCCAATCGCATTTGTTGCATACAATGCATCAGCTCAGACAGGAGAAACAACACCAGTTTTACCAATTATTGTGCTTATCTGTGTAGCAGGTATCGCAGTATGCGGAGCAAAAGTTAAATTTAACAACTAATTTTATGAATCTTAAGATTTATAAAAAGAAAAGAATGAACATGTGGTAGTTCCTGCAAAAGCAGGAATAACAGGCGGTCTGTGTCATGCAGACCGCCGGAAAAAGAACTGACAGGATGAAGTAAAATGAAGCATGCATTAATAATCACAACCATCAGCGGATTCGTACCGCAATTTGAAATGAATGATGTGAGAATCTTACAGGAGAATGGTTATACGGTTCATTATGCATCCGATTTTGAAAATCCGATTTACAATATCGATCAAACCCAGTTGAAAAGAGACGGACTGATTTTACATCATATCGATATCAGAAAAAGTCCGTTTCAGATCACAAAAAATACAAAAGCATTTTTACAGTTAAAACAGATCATCAGAAAAGAACAGATCAGTCTGGTACACTGCCACAATCCAATGGGTGGCGTGGTGGGAAGGCTTGCCGCAAAAGCTTCCGGAAGAGAACCATATGTAGTTTACACAGCGCATGGGTTTCATTTTTATGAGGGGGCTCCGAAGAAAAACTGGCTGCTCTACTATACGGCAGAGAGGTTTCTGGCAGCATTTACCGACCGGATCATTACAATCAACAGAGAAGATTATGAGAGAGCAAACCGCTTTCGTTTAAAAGAGCATGGATGCGTGGAACAGATTCCGGGCGTCGGTGTGAATATAGAGAAGTTCCGGAAAAAACCGGAACTGAGAGAAATAAAAAGAAAAGAACTGGAAATTCCGCCAGATGGATTTCACATCGTTTCGGTGGGAGAACTTGTAGAAAATAAAAATCATGCAGTCGTGATCGAGGCAGTTGCCCGGTTACATGATGAAAACATTTATTACAGTATCTGTGGCAAAGGTCCTTACAGGGAAACATTAGAACATCTGATCCAGAAACATCATCTGGAAAAACAGGTCAGACTGTTAGGCTATCGCAATGATGTGCAGGATGTTCTGCAGAGTGCAGACTGCTTTGCATTTCCTTCTAAGAGAGAGGGACTTGGGATTGCAGCCATCGAGGCGCTGGCATGTGAAGTCCCGGTGATCGCATCGGATAACCGAGGAAGCAGGGAGTACATGTGCCATACGGAAAACGGGATTGTCTGTCAGGCGGATAAAGTGGAAGATTTCATGCATGCGATCTGCCGTATGAGACAGTCCGGGCAGTTACGCAGGGAAATGGGAGAGCATGGGAGAAGGACAGCAGAAAGATTCAGCATAGAGGCAACAGATAAAATAATGCGCCGTGTCTATCAGGAGATCAGCGTGACGCAGGAAAGAAAGCGATAGAAGCGTATGGGGGCAGAGTTTGAAAAACAAGTCTCTGTGATCATGGGAGTTTACAACCAGTGGAACAGAGAGGCATTGCAAAAGGCAGTAAAGTCCATATTGAACCAGACACTCACGGATTTCGAGTTCATCATTTACGATGATGGTTCTGATCCGGAGGTTGCAGGTTATATCAGAGAATTAGAAAAGCTTGACGAGAGGATTGTCCTGATTGGAAAAGAGGAGAATCACGGTCTGGCTTTTTCCTTAAATATGTGTATTGGCGCTGCAAGAGGAAAATACATTGCCCGCATGGATGCAGACGATATCGCACTGCCGGAGCGTCTGCAGGTGCAGTATGATTTTATGGAGCAGCACAAAGAGTATGCGTGGTGTGGCTGCAATACGAGACTGTTTGATGAAAACGGTGTCTGGGGAGAACGCAAAATGCCGGAACTTCCGTCTGATAAAGACTATCTGCCGTTTTCTCCCTTCATACATCCAACGGTCATGTACCGCAGAAAACTATTTGAAAAAAACGAGGGCTATCATGTTTCCCCGGAAACATTGCGCTGTGAAGATTATGAGATATTTATGCGTCTGCATCAGCTCGGTTATCAGGGGTACAACATTCAGCAATATCTGTTTGCGTACCGGGAGGACAAGCAGTCTTTTCAGAAACGCAGATTTCACTTCCGGATCAACGAGGCAAAACTCCGCTACCGGAATTTTAAAGCCATGCATCTGCTGTTTCCATTGGGCTGGCTCTATGTGATCCGTCCGGTTGTGGGCGGTCTGATTCCGCCTGGGATCGTTGCGTTATTAAAACGCGGTGAGACATGGTGGAAATCCAAAAAAGAACAGATGCCCGAAAATGCCAGATTGGAGTATAGCAGTTATGAATCCGACCGACCGCAGAGAACAGAGACTACAATCTTATAAAAAAGCCCAATCCGAGAAAGAAATCTATGAGCGTGTGCTTGCGCCGACACTTTATGAGTATGTGCTGTGGGTTTTGCAGGAGACTCTGCAAAGCGGAAAAAAGCGGCTTTACTTTCTGGCAAGGGATGGTTATCAGATGTATCTTGCCGCACAACAGCTCTGCAAACAATATGATCTGGACATCGAGTGCAGATATCTCAAAGTGTCAAGATATGCGGTGCGTGTGCCGGAATATCATCTTCTCGGGGAACGCTGTCTGGAACGCATTTGTGTCGGAGGAATCGATGTGACCTTTGAAAAAATCATGCAGCGTGCAGCACTGACAGACAAAGAGGCAGAGGAGATCGCAGCACTTGCCGGGTACACGGAGAATTACAGAAAAGTCATCAATTATCACGAGGTCATGCAGTTAAAAGACCGCTTAAAAAAGATACCACTTTTATTTCATTATATAGACAGACATTCCAAAGAAGCTTATGGGACAGCAATCGGCTATCTCACGCAGGAGGGGCTGCTGGAACCGGTTCCTTATGCACTGGTGGACAGCGGTTGGATCGGTACGATCCAGCAGAGCATTGAACATCTGCTCCGTCAGAAACAGCCGGACAGAAAGCTCGAAGGATACTATTTTGGTCTGTATGAGATCCCGGAAGGGGAGGAAAGGGAAAACTATCACAGTTTTTACTTCACGCCGTGGGGCGAGATCAAAAGAAAAGTACATTTCAGTAACAGCCTGTTTGAAGCAGTATTTTCTGCACCGGAGGGTATGACGCTATCCTACAGGGCAGAGGGAGAGAAAGACAAAACAATCTATGTTCCGGTGACAGACAGCAGGGAAAACCTGAACCGGGAGCGGATCAGCCGGTATATCTGCTGGCTGGAAGAGTTTCTCAAGGAGAAAAAGCAATCATTGCCGCAGGCGGACAGCGGGTATGTGGAGGAACTTCTATCACCGTTTATGGGAAACCCGACACAGTTTGAGGCAGAGGCATACGGAAGTCTGCTTTTCTCGGATGATGTGAGAGAGGATGACAATCAGAAAGTGTCCGCAGATTTTTCAGAGCAGGAGATCAAAAACCATCATTTGCTCAACCGTCTGCTCATCATGACAGGCATCCGGAAAAAGGTACTCCATGAGAGTGCGTGGATCGAGGGCAGTATCGCAACGTGCGGAACACTGAATGAGAGAGGCAGGGCGAGAAACCGCTGGCATGCCGTTTTTTATAAATATATCATTTATATGCGCAAATGGATAAAACAAAATATGATTCATGGCAGGTAAATTACAACCTGAATCAGATTATCAAATTGCAGAAGAAATTTACCACAAAGTATAGATAAAAAAAGACAGGAAATTACAGTTGTGAGAAAGAATAAGGAAGAACTGAAACAATATTACTTTGTCATCAAGCAGCTTGTGGACAGAGAGATCAAAAGAAAATATGCGAGGTCTTTTCTCGGAGTCATCTGGAGTGTGTTAAATCCGCTGATGACCATGGCAGTTATGTCCATGATCTTCAGCACGATCTTTAAACGTACGATTGAAAACTATCCAATCTACTATCTGACAGGAACGATTTTCTGGCAGCTTTTTTCCGGTGCGACAAACTCCGCAATGACGGCGCTCGTCGATAACCGGACACTGCTGTTAAAAGTAAAACTTCCGAAACAGACATTTGTTCTGGCAAGGATCTATACCGCACTGACCAACTTCGGATACACCTGCGTTGCCTATGTGCTCATGCTCGTCGTATTTCAGATCAAAATCAGCCCGACGATGTTACTGTTTCCAATCGATGTATTTTTCTGCCTGCTGTTCTCCATGGGAATCGGGTACGTGCTCTCAATCCTATACGTGTTTTTTGCGGACATCAAATATCTGTATTCGATCGTCCTGACACTCTGGATGTACATGTCGGCGATCTTTTATCCGTATGAGAGCACAACGCTGATGATGCAGAAAGTCATCGGAAACAATCCAGTGTTTGTCTACATTGCATTTGCGAGGGACTGCGTCATGTATAAGAAATGGCCGGAGACGGATCTATGGATCAAAATGATCTTGTGGGGCATTGTAAGTTTTCTGATCGGTTACTACGTGTTCTCAAAAAAAGAAAACAATGTGATGCAGAAAATATAATGGTTAGATACAGAAGAAAAAATCCGTGAAGGAACAGTACAAGGAAAAAGCAGAGATTGGAGTGAACATACAAAAGTGAGATTAAAAATCTGGGAAAAATGGAAAAGGATAATACTCCTAGGCACATTCTTTGTGTTGGCAATAGGAATACCGTGGGAAATCCGTGCGGAAAATGCAGCTGTCACGTTCGGATCTAATTATTATACGGCAACCGACAATGAGACATTTCCAATCGGCGTATACCTGAACGGGGATTCGAAGATCGGAACCTATGAGGTCAAAATATCCTACGATAACAGGCGTCTGGAGTACACCGGGGGTGGTGATTCCGAGGAAAACGGAGTTATCACGTTAAGTGGAACCGGAGTCAATGCGCAGGTCAAATACATGTTAAAGTTCCAGACACGAAGCGGTGGAACGGCAGATATAAAAATAGAGAGTGCAGTGATCCACACTGCAGGAGAGAATGAAGAAGAGTTTGATGTGGCAACTCTGGCATCAACCTATGTCACGATTTCCGGTGAAGATACGGTTGGGGATGCTCCGCAGGAGGAAAGTCAGGAGACGGAAACTGAAGAAGAGAATCCGGTTTCGGATATTCCGACAGTGATGGAAGTGCCAGTGGAAGAGCGGACCTACTATCTGGTGGATCTCTCCCAGTACACGCCGGAGAACATTGATTTCCAGTATGATACCGGAACCATCATCTATCAGGGAACAGAAGTAGCTACATATCTGTCAGCAAATGGAGATATCAGTTTTGTGTATCTGGCGGACAGTCAAAAAAACCTTTATCTGTACGCTTACAGCAGTGAAAAAGATAAACTGTATCCCTGCAATTCCATCACAGTCAACGGAGAAAAATATTACTTCATGTCTCCGTATGTGTGCAGCGAGTGGCCGCAGGAACTGACATTTGACATCATCCAGAGCGAATCCATCGTCTATGCGATAGATATGGAAGGGCAGACCGGATTTTATAAGATCACGACCGGAAATAAGCTGGAAACCTGGAATCCGAATGAAGGGCAGGAGAACTTTCAGAATCAGATGAAAATATTGATCATCATTCTGGCTGTGACATTAGTGATCATGTTTCTTGCAATTCTTCTGGTTATCCATATGGATAAAAATAAACAGAGGCAGGATGGTACATCTGTATCCGGGAAAACAAACAATCGGATTAAATCCAGAAAAAACAAATTAAAACAAGGAGAATCCGAAACTTCCTCTGACACAAATGCGGCAGATGATTTTGAGATAGAAGATCTGGCATTGGATATCTCTGAGGAGGAGATCCGCGCATGGCGGGCGGAACTGGAACAGTCTGCCGGACAAAAGGCTGCCGGAAAGGATTCTGATGCAGCTGTACCGGAGGGACGTGCAGGAGAGGAGCCTGTCATTGCAGTGAAGGATGTCACGATGCAGTTCCGGATTGCAATGAACAATGTCTCCGGTATCAAAGAGTATGTGATTCAGCTTTTGAAAAAACAGATCAGTTACCGGGAACTGCTTGCGTTAGATCATGTGTCGTTCAATGTATACAAGGGCGAAGTGGTAGGAATTATCGGAACCAACGGTTCCGGTAAAAGTACTCTTCTTAAAATTGTGTCCGGAGCTTTAAAACCGAGCAGCGGCGAAGTGCAGTGCGACCGCCGGAAAGTGCAGCTACTGACACTTGGAACCGGTTTTGATGTGGAACTGACCGCCAAGGAAAATGTGTACTTAAATGGTGCTATCATCGGTTATTCCAAAGAATTTATCGATTCCAAATATGACGAGATCGTCAGGTTCGCAGAACTCGAAGGTTTTATGGAAGAGAAAGTAAAAAACTTTTCCTCCGGTATGGTCAGCCGTCTTGGCTTTGCAATTGCAACGATCGGCGAAACCGCAGAGATCCTCATTTTAGATGAGGTGCTTTCGGTCGGGGATGAATTTTTCCGCAAGAAGAGTTTGAAGCGCGTGAAAGAGATGATCCACGGTGGAAGTACGGTGCTGCTGGTGTCGCATAGTATGGGTACAATCTTGGAAAATTGTGACCGGGTGGTCTGGATAGAAAAAGGAAAAATGAAAATGTGCGGTGAGCCGAAGGTGGTTTGCGAGGCTTATCGGAAGATGAATGAAGGGGAATAAGGAAGGAAAGTGGAAAATGATTATTACGAGGACACCATTTAGAATGAGTTTTGCAGGAGGCGGAAGTGATATTGCGTCATTCTATGAAAAGCATGGGGGATGTGTGTTAAGCACAACATTGAATAAATATATGTATATTTCTGTACATCCTAGTTTTGAATCTATGGATACGGTATTAAAGTATTCGCAAACTGAAATCGTAGATGATATAGATAACATTGACCATAAGTATTTTAAAGAAGTTCTTCATATGTTGAGAATTAGCGGTGTGGAAATATCAAGCACAGCCGATGTACCAGCAGGGACAGGATTGGGTTCATCAAGCTCGTTTACCGTTGGTCTATTGCATGCGCTATATAGTTATAAGGGAAAATTTGTTTCAAAAGAAAAGTTGGCGCAGAAAGCTTGTGAAATTGAAATTGATAGATTAAAGAATCCGATTGGAAAGCAGGATCAGTATGCTGCTGCGTATGGTGGATTAAATTTTTATCAATTTAATAAAGATGGAAGTGTGTTTGTAGAACCAGTTATTATGAAAAATGATATGTATAAACAGCTCGAAAATAATCTGATGATGTTTTATACAGGGCAGCTGCATTCTGCAAGTGAAATACTAAAAGAGCAAAGCACAAATATAACAGCTGGTGATAAAGAAAATAATCAGTTAAAAATGTGTGAAATAACAAAAGAATTAAGAAATGAGTTACACCATAATAATATTGATGCCATGGGAGAAATACTGCATGAAGGATGGATGTTGAAAAAAACATTGGCAAATGGAATTTCAAATCCCAAAATCGATGAATGTTATGATATTGCCATGAAGCATGGCGCAATAGGAGGAAAGCTTTTAGGTGCTGGAGGTGGCGGATTTTTACTTTTCTATGTGCCGGAGAAGAGACAGCAGGAAGTAAGACTTGCGTTACCATTAACAGAAATGCCGTTTACGTTTGATACACAAGGATCAGCAGTCATTTATGTTGGTACAAAACCAGATATATTTTAGAAGAGAGGATATTGAGATGGAAAACATATTAATAACAGGTGGAGCAGGATTTATCGGTTCGCATCTTACAGGAAAATTGTTAAAAGAGGGAAACAGAGTTATTTGTGTTGACAATTTTGAACTGGGACGTAAAGAAAATCTTGCTATGTATAGTGATAATTCTAATTTAGAAATTATTGAACTTGATGTATCGGAAGTTGACAAATTTAGTGACTTATTAGCTGAAAAGAAAATAGATAGAATTTATCACTTGGCGGCAAATTCAGATATACAAAAAAGTGCCCGTATGCCAGGTGTAGACTTCAAAAATACATTTAGTACTACATATTCAGTTTTGGAAGGAATGCGAAGAAATGGAATAAAAAAATTGTTCTTTGCTTCAACATCGGCAGTATATGGAGATAAAGCAGGAGTTAATTTAACAGAAAATATAGGAAGCCTAAGCCCTATATCATATTACGGAGGTGCTAAGTTAGCTTCTGAGGCATTTATCTCTTCTTATGCCTATATGAACGAGATGGAAGTGCTGATTTTCAGATTCCCAAATGTAATCGGACCGAATCTGACGCATGGTGTAATTTTTGATTTTATTAAGAAATTGCAGAATAATCCGAAAGAGCTAGAAATTCTAGGTGATGGAACACAGTGTAAACCATATTTATATGTTTTAGATTTGGTAGATGCAATTGTAGAGTATTCTCATAGACAAAAGAGCGGAGTTGAAATATATAACATAGGTGTGGAAACAGCTACAACAGTAACAGAAATCGCAGATATGGTATGTAAGAAACTTGGTTTAAAAGATGTGAAATATAACTATACTGGTGGAAATGTTGGATGGAAAGGCGATGTACCAGCATTCCAATATGATTTGAGTAAAATTTATGCAACAGGATGGAAACCAGCACACAATTCCAACCAATCAGTACAGGCTACACTTGATAGTTTGGAGTTATAAAAGGGGGAAATATGAAGGCAGTAATTATGGCTGGCGGAAAGGGTACAAGGCTTTCCACTGTGCTACAAGATATTCCTAAGCCTATGGTGAATTTGGCTGGGAAGCCACTATTAGTTCATCAGATTGAAAATCTTAAAGAGAATGGAATCAGTGACATAACCTTAGTCATAGGACACCTTGGTCATGTGATACAGGACTACTTTGGAGATGGTCATGAGTTTGGTGTTAAGATAACTTACTTTGTAGAGAATGAACCACTTGGTACAGCAGGCGCATTAGCTTTTATGAAAAATCAACTTGATGAGGATTTTATACTTCTATTTGGCGACCTATTTGTTAATATAAATTTTCAGCGTTTTTATAGATTCCATAAGAAATGTGGAGCGGATATTACATTATATACGCATCCTAATTCGCACCCATATGATAGTGACATTATTATATCCGATCAGGAGAACAGGGTAATCGACTGGAGTTATAAGAATTCTGAGAGAGTGCAAGATTATAAAAATCAGGTTAATGCAGGGGTATATGTTATAAAACCAAGTGTCTTGGAACAGATTCCCGAAGGAAAAAAGACAGATTTAGAGAAAGATATCATTACCAAAATGATATCTCGTAAGTCGGTGTACTCTTATGCCTGTACAGAGTATGTTAAGGATATCGGAACTCCCGAACGCTTAAAAAAAGTCGAAGAAGACTATCGTAAAGGAATATGTGAAAAAAGAAATTTGAAAAATAAGCAAAAATGTATTTTCTTGGACAGGGATGGAACCATTAACAAGCATATTGGATTTTTAAATAGTGTCGAACAGATGCAATTAGAGAAAAATGTAGCAGAAGCAATTTCTAAAATTAATGAATCTGAATATCTGGCAATTGTAGTGACAAACCAGCCAGTCATTGCACGGGGGGAGTGCACGACAGAAGAATTGGAAAATATAAACAATCATATGTATACGCTTTTAGGAAATAAAGGTGCTTACCTTGATGATTTATATTATTGCCCGCATCATCCTGATAGTGGATTTGATGGAGAGATAAAGGAACTAAAATTTGATTGTAATTGCAGAAAACCTAAGACGGGAATGATTCAGCAAGCTGCAAAAGACCATAATATTGATGTTGAAAATTCCTGGATAATTGGTGATACAACCATTGATATTCAGACTGGTATAAATGCAGGACTTAATACAGCTCTGGTTTTGACAGGTGAGGCTGGTAATGATAGGAAATATCAGGTGAATGCAGATGTTTGTGCAGAAAATTTGGAACAGTGTGTAGAACTTATAATAGAAAAAGGAAAACATTATGAAAGATAATATAAAGGCATATTTTAAGAGAGAACAGGAAGTTATTAATAATCTGGACTTTGAAGCAATTACAGATGCTGTATATGCTATTAAAGAGGCTTATGAAAGGGAAGCAACGATTTATGTATTTGGAAATGGTGGCAGTGCGGCTACAGCATCCCATTTTGTGTGTGATTTTAATAAAGGAATTTGTGAAAAATTAGATAAGAAATTTAATCTGATATGTTTGAGTGACAATACACCAATTGTAACTGCAATTGCTAATGATATATCGTATGATGACGTGTTTTACTTTCAGTTGAAGAATAAATTAAAACCAGATGATTTAATATTAGCTATTTCGGGTAGTGGAAATTCTAAAAATGTTATAAAAGCGGTGGAATATGCTAAAGAAGTTGGTACAAAGATAGTTGGCTTAACTGGTTACTCAGGTGGAAAACTGTACGAGTTGGCTGATTACCATATGCATGTAGCTGTGGATGATATGCAGATTACAGAAGATGTACATATGGCGTTTGATCATATGTTATATAAAGTTTTATCAGAAGAATTATCAACATTTTAATAGTTATAGTAATTTCTTAAATTAGAAATATACTGTGTAGTCAATGTAGTCTGTAATTTTTCAGTTTCAGTAAAAATGAGTATAAAGAGGAGAGACAAGAATGAATGTTGCGGTAGTTATTGCTGGCGGCTCAGGACATCGTATGGGACAAGATATTCCTAAACAGTTTATCAATGTATATGATAAACCTGTGATTATTTATACGTTGGAAGGCTTTCAAAAGCATCCACAGATTGATGCTATAGAATTAGTTTGTATAGATGGATGGCATGATGTTGCATGGGCTTATGCAAAACAGTTTGGCATAGATAAGTTGAAATGGATAGTTTCTGGTGGAAGTACGGGGCAGGAATCGATAAGAAATGGTATTTTTAACCTAGAAGATAAATGTAACGAAGATGACATTGTAATTATTCATGATGGTATTCGTCCATTGGTTGATGAAACTGTTCTATCAGATGTTATTGTAAAGTGTAAGAAATATGGAAATGCAGTAACCTCGTTACCATATAATGAACAAATTTTTGTTAATGATGATGATATATCTACAATAAAGTATATTCCAAGAGAAACACTCCGTAGAGTTTCAACTCCTCAAGCTTATAAATTTGGGAAAATTGATAACGGATATCATGAGGCATTTGAAAAAGAAATTGGAATTTATGGTTCTTCATACGCAAATACAATGATGGTAGAACTTGGAGAACGATTATATTATGCAGCAGGTTCTGATAAAAACATTAAACTTACGACTAAGGATGATTTAGAAATGTTTAAAGCGTATTTAAAGACAGATAGAGATAAGTGGCTAAAGTAAGGCAGACGATGATTATAGTAACAGTTGGAGAGTGATTATGATAAATAATGAATTATATATAAATGATGTAAGGTATGTTGCTGACTTAAATCTTCCATGGGAATTCATGAAAGGTAAAACGATTATGATAACTGGTGCGAGCGGGATGATCGGGAGTGCCATGATTGATGTTATTATGTACAGAAATATGTATCTTGGCATGGATTGTACTGTTTATGGGGTTGGAAGAGATATAGAAAAAGGAAAGAAAAGGTTTATTGAGTATTGGAATAATAAAAATTTTCAATTTATATCACATGATATTAATTTACCATTTAGTCAAAATATGGATGTTGATTATATAGTTCATTTGGCAAGTAATACTCATCCTGTAGCGTATTCAACAGATCCGGTAGGAACTATAACGACCAATATTATAGGTACGAATAATCTACTTAATTACGCAGTTTTAAATGGAACTAAACGTTTTATGTTTGCGTCTTCAAATGAAATTTATGGTGAAAATAAAGGTGATATTGAATTCTTTGATGAACATTATTGTGGCTATATAGATTCAAATACGTTGAGGGCAGGATATCCGGAAAGTAAAAGATGTGGAGAAGCACTGTGCCAGGCATTTAAAAAGAAAAAGAATTCTTCTTAAAGAAAATGGAGGATTATTGTCAGCAGCTCTATTCGCAGTCATTAGAAAAATTTAGAAAGGAGTTAATATAAGAAGATGGAAATAGATGTAATGGTTTGGTACAAGATGAAATATTTGCCAACAAAAAGGCACAAAAAACCAAGAACGATGTCTAAGTGCAGAAAGGAAACTGTCGAGATCAGGGAATTGAACAAAAAAGACTTTCCGGTAGCTTTCATAGTAAAAGATTATAAGTCAGTCTATGAAGGATCGAAAAGTTATTTTGAATTCAAAGGGAATGGATATTTCGGAATCTTTCCGGAAGAGATCCGAACAGATGGAAAATACCTGTACTCTCCTGTTCGTGTTACCCATGGGGAGGCGATCAGTACAGAGTTTGAGGATTTTGAGTGGCTACATTGGAGATTGCAACAAAATGAGCCATATATTGCACCTCCAAGAGAACCATACAATGACAAATCTATAGTTCTTCATTCGACATTCGAGGAAATGAAAGATTTGTTACATCACGAAGCAGCAAAACATGTGGTCTTTGATGGGAAGATCTGGGCCAGATGCGGAGAACCACGGTATGTTGTAATGACATTCGGCTTGGGGCATAATCATGGTGGCACAGCCCTTATGATAACCAGTGTATATAACCCAAATATTTCTGCAAAATGTTATTTTAATGCATTGCAGAAAAGGGAAGCATTGGAAGCGGCCAAAGCCATAGCTTTACGAAGAGGTGATACAGATTCAGCTACGAAGTTTGACCTTGAAACATTTAAGGAAGACATAGAAGTGCTGATGCCAGAAATGGTAAAGGTAACACCGTGCAAAGAAGCAGGTCCTGGGGATTCGTTTATGAACAGGCTGGAGGAAATTACAGAAACTTCTGAAAGCGTTCTGGAAGCCGGTCTGCTGTCCATTTTGGCCACAAAAACCACAAAATAAGGGTTGGTTCAAAATGATTCTTAACAATTTAGGGAATCTGGCTGAACAGAATTTGTAGAACGAGGGTCATTGATCCTCGTTCTTTTGAGTGATTTTATAGAGATTACAGGAGGAAAAAATGGATGCTGAACAGAAGTGAATATGAAGATGGCTTTGTGCCGGTTTCATCTACGCCCTTTGATGTAGAAGAAAAACAGGATAAAGAAAATAAAGAAAAGAGAGGGTAATAATTATGTCTAATTATTTCAATGCAGGTGATATATCTACTGAGGTAGATAATGTGGATCTGGTTCTTAATAAGCTGAACGAATATTTAGGAATACAGCTGACCAGAAAAAGTGTGTTTGTTCAGGGAAACATTGCAACCATTGGAATAAATGAGCTTTATGGTGATATTTCCACCAGCCTTGAAAAGCTCATCACTGATTTGAAAAAAGAAAATGTGTTTCCAAGCGGCTGCATTACTGAATACGGATCCGAGAAAACAGAATATCGTTTTGAAAAGGGAACTTTTGAAACAGTTTCTGAATGGGAAGCCACGCTTGAATCCTATTCTGATGAGGAGCTTTGGAAAGAACTCGCAAAAAGGAACTCACCCGTTTTAAGCGAGTTGACTGCCTATGATGATAACCATGAACTTACAATTTCATGTGACAATGCAGAAGATTTAGAATCTTATCAGATTATCTTACGGATTCAGAATGACCGCTACTGCTGTCATGTATCAGCAAAATCATTAGCAGAGGCATTGGGAATATTTTTTGTCCATCATCCTCATGTTCGCTATGAGGATATCGAGGAACCGTTCTCCGGAGCTATAGTTGAGAAATATCCCAGAATAT
>ENA-ORTQ01001352-ORTQ01001352.1-human-gut-metagenome-genome-assembly--contig:-NODE-1352-length-26222-cov-3.411243_pt1 | contig 26222 bp, 28 predicted proteins | sample MGYA00241912_ERZ509188 | MGnify/ENA primary metagenome ERZ509188 (study PRJEB26280, sample SAMEA2338849) | human gut metagenome | biome: human gut; feature: human-associated habitat; material: faeces...
TTTTTCTTTTAAAGATTTAATACTTTCTAAATATTCATTTTTTTCACTGTACTTCATTCTCATATTTTTTCTATGGTCTATTTCTTCTTTTTCTGGACAATGGTCTGTAAAGGCTATTTTGGTAAAGCCTTTCTTTATAAATTCTTTTACAAAATCCTCATCTGTCATATTGTTGTCTGCATGTCCACATCTTCTTGTATGTGTATGATAATTAAATTTTTGCATTTTACTTTTTCTCCTTATATTTATTCTCCTAATTTTTTAAACAAATCATTATAAATTTTATTAACATCTAAATAATTAACAAATGTAACTTTATGCCTATTCTCTGTTAATTCATATGATGTATCTTCTTTTATAATTGGACAGCTTATTTCTTCTGTTTCAAACCAAGTTTTATTTATCATGTAAGCAATAACACTTATGTCCCAAATAACCCTTCTTTCTTCAATTCCATGATATGTGTCATTGTAAAATCTTTGGCATAAATAATCACATAATTCATTTTTTCCTTTTAAAAAATGTTCTAATTCATATATTGATGTTCTTAAATTAGATGCTACATTTTTACAAGGAATTATTGTTAATTTTACTTTTGATTCAAATACTTCTTTAACAGCTTGTATATCTTGTCTAAAATTAAATTCTTTATTTTCTTTGTTTAAAAAGCTGTGTCCACCTAACCATACTACTTCTATTTTATCTATTATTTGTGGTGATTTTTTTATTGCTAATGCAATATTTGTAATTGCTCCAATTGCTAATATATATGTTTTTTCATTTTTGTTTGCAATTTCTATAATTTTATTTACTGCTTCATTATTTTGATTATATCCATTGCATATGTAATCTGTTGAACCTTTGAATATTTTATTTTTTGTTTCAAAATTTAGCCAATTACATATCTTAAGTATTTCATTGTAACTTTTTTCTGTTGTTTCTTCTATTGTTTCTTTTATATAACTATGTGAATATGGTGCTACTGTTATTGCTTCAATATTAAATTTGTCCTGATTTTTTAATAAATATGCAAGAGCAAATTGGTCATCACATTCATTATATGTGTCTGTATCTAGTATAACATTTACTTTTTCTTTTTTATAGTTTGTAATAAATTCATAAATTTCTTTCCAATTATGAACTCTAGTAATATCTTTTTCTGCTCGGTTATATGGTGTATCCATTAAAAGAGTGGTTATATTATTTTCTATACAATCTCTACAATTGCGTATTGAATCATCAATCATTATATCAATATTGTTTTCAAAGCATTTTTCTGTTTTTGCATGTTTATTATTTTTATATGCATCTGTTAATATTAATTTATCATATTCTACTCCTTTTTCCTTTAACCACTTCTTTGTCATATCATATGGGTTTGTATATTCTCCATTATCTCTACCTGTAATAATTACAATAGTATGTCCATCTTCTTTCAATTTTTCAATATATTTTTTTGCACCTTCTATTACATCTAATTTTTGAGCTATTCTTTCAATATTTTCTAAATAAAATGGCCATAATTCATCATCAGTCCAGTCAAACATTCCCTTAGTTATATGTGCTTCTGGATTAATTATTCCTGTATTTCTTAGTTCTTTGTCATGTTTTAAAAATTCTTGCTTTAAAACTTCATCAAAGTTTGATATTACATTATCTATATCAATTCCTATATTCATTTTTCCCCTCTTCTATTATTTATATTTTTTATTTATATATACAATAAATACTACGTATACTATTATTGCTATAAGAAAAGTTGTTGATATAATATTTCCATTCTCTTTAAAAACAGTATAAGATAATAATGGAATTATTGCTGTAACAATTCCCTCCACAAATCTCTCAAATGTTACATATGAAGTTTGATAATTTTCCTTTGAACTCTCATATATTGCAACATTATCGTATATATCATAAGCACTATTTGCACATCCCATTAAAACATATATCAATGGTAATATATATATCAAATAGTTTTCTTTAATTACGAGTAACATTATAAATGAAATTATATACAATATTCCAATTGGAATAAGTACTCTCTTCCATTCTCTGTCATCTGCTTTTCTTGCCCAAAATTTACTAAAAAATGCATCTGACAAATTTATAACTATATTTAAAATACTATAATATACATAATTTATATGTATATACCTAAGTAAATACACATTTAAGTACATTGTTCCAATTCCTAATGCAAATCTATTAATTCCTGCAGTAATTAGTACTTTTTTAAACGATTTATCTTTTGCAGGTCTTGATATAGATTCTTTAATTGTAATGGGCTTATCTTCTATCTCAGGTTTATACGTATTTATCCTTATCATAATATCAATAAATGCTATAATAAAGACTATCCCAAATAATATTAAGAATCCGTTTAATTCATATCCATTTGCTTTAAACTTATCTAATATAACTCCCATAAATAAACTAAATGCCATAACAACTGTATTCTTTATCATATTTTTACTTGAAGCAAATTTTGTTCTATCTTCTTTTTTTACTAATGTCATTCTCCAATTTACAAATGTTATATATCCCATTTCTCCTGTTACTGCATAGATTGATGCAAATATGAAAAAGAATATTGTTCTAATAGTTATATTATCTGATATAAATGGTATAAATGCAAATCCAACTGATGCTAGCCTATATATAGTGTAATTTGATAATACTACAATTTTGGACTGTCCTATTTTTGAAAATAGTGGTGCTGCAAATATCTGTAACATATTTGTTATTGTGTCTAATACTGCATATATTCCAATCGCTAAATCTGATAGTCCTAAATATACTGCAAATGCAGTTATCAGTGAACTACTTGCTATTTTGTTATTTGCGGTATCTAATATTGATGATGTAAGATACTTTTTATATTCTTTTTTATAATTCATTTTCTTGTTCCTTTTCATTATTATTCATTATAATTTTATACAGATATATACTTACAAAAATTTCTATTATTGATAAAACTGTTAAAATACTTATTACTAATACCATTGGGTATTTTAACAATATTGTTGTAAAACTCAAACTTATTATTGTTCTAACAATTTTTCTTGATAATTCCATAGCTGTTAGCAATGTTTGTTGACTATTTTTATCAGCATTTTTCAATGCTATATCCTGCATATATACCTTAAATGGGTCTCTTATAAAAAGTATCATTACATATCCAAGTCCCATAATCACAAATTTCAATACTGGCATATTAGATATATTATAACCAATGAGCATTAAAATCAATGATATTGTTAATGCAACTGGTAGCATTATTCCTACTTTATCTTCATATTTTTTATGTATTTTTTCAAACTTTATGTTTGATATCAGTCTTACTATCCTTGATACACATAATATTGCTCCAATTATTAGTGATGTTTTTTCAACATCATACAATTTTAGCAATTCTTGTTGAATAAATAACTTTCCATTTGACTGTCCGGAATTTACCATAGGATAAAATAGACCATATGAAATTATTATAAACATTACAATTTTTGTGTATTTAATTTTTCTTTTATTATTTTCTTTATTTGTTTCTACTGTCCTTTTATCATCTTTTGAATAGTCTGCCATATACCAAGATAGTATAAAACATATTACGCAGAACGTTATGCATCCTATCATTGGCAAATAGTTATTAATATTAAACATTATACTTGCTACAAATGATATTATCATTGTAACCAATGCATATATCGTATTTGCTTTTGTTCTATATTTTATATATTCATTTTCTTTATGTTGTAATTCCAAATTATTTTTTAATGCTGCATTTATCATATTTTGAAATGTAAATGCCATTTCGTAAAATATTTTTCCTATTACAATTGTCAAATAATTTCTACCAAACGTCAATAATATACTTGATATTAGAAATAGAAATGATCCTAATCTAACTGATTTTGTATTTCCTATTTTGTGTATTATTTTAAGTAATGGTACTTGCAATAAAATATTTATTACCATTGATATTGATGTTAGAGATACTATTTGTGATGCTGTAAAGTTTTTTACTACTGTTAAAAATAATGTGTCTATTACAACCCAAAATAATAAATCCCCTGATAGTCCATCATACCATGGAAATATTTTATTAAATCTCTTTAGTTTGTTTTCGTCCATTTGTTTCTCCATTTTAATTTATAATATTTTTTATAACTAAATGTTTTCACAAGCTTCAATAAAGCATTTGTTTACTCACTTATCTTTTTCTTCTTTTATTTATTCCACATTCTAATTAATATAGCATCTAAAAAAACTACCCATAATGAACATAAAAACATAAATTTAAATGTTGCATCTACATTTACTACACTAATTATTAAAAATACTAATAAAACTACAAATTCCCAAAAACATAAACTCATTTCATGTATAATCGAAAGTAGCATTGTATCTTTATTATCATTTTCAACTTTGCTTTGCTGCAATGCACAATATGAAGAATCATATAAATCATCAACTAATTTATATACAGATTGATTTATCATTAATATATATACATTTTTAGCAAATAAGAATATGGTTGTTGTAATTCCTCTTATTATTGATATAATATTAAATGTCTTTGTATGATTTTTATCTAATTTTTCACCTGTTATAAATAAACTTAATAATTCTACTATTGTAGAAATTATATAAAGTGATGTAAAAGTTTTTAAATTATTTAAAGATATATATAAATATAAAGGAACAGCTATTAATCTTTCTATTATTATAAAACTTCTTAAACCACTTACTAATTTTAATTTTCCATTTTCACTTTTTTTAAATAGATATTTATAACTTTCTTTAAATGGTTTTGTAACTTCATATTGTAACTTATTTTTATCTATTTGTGCTAATGCTACATATGCAATAAAATAAGACATAAATACTGATAATACTATAATTAAATTATTATTTTTTATTAAAAATGTTCCTGCAAATGCATATCCTACAATGCTAGAAAAACATCTTAAAATATATGAACAACTGTTAAATCTTCCTCTAAATTTTTCGTTAACAATCTTACTTGGAATGTATGTATTTAATGGATTGTTTGCTGCGCCACTTAATCCTTGTATAATTGAAATTGCTAAATAATAGTATATATTTGTGTCTGCAACAAGTACAAGTAACATACTTATACTTTTTAATATATAACTTAAAAATTTTGTATTTGCTGCTCCTATTTTTTTAAATAATGTTCCTGCTAGTGGTGAAAATATTCCCATAACAAGGAATTGCACCATAAATATAAATATTATCATTGTTACACTTACACCTGCTTTATATAAAATAACTGGTGTAAATACTGCATATATGCTATTTGCAAATGTTTTAAAAAAGCTATCATAATATAACATTCTATAATCTTTATCACTAAAATATTTTTCCATTTATTTCTCCTATCTTTTCTTATGTTCTTTACCATATTTTTTCTTACTTCATATACTTAATCACAAACTCTGTACCTTTGTCAAGTTCAGATTTACAACTTATCATACCATTATTTTTCTCAATAATATTCTTTGCTAGTGCAAGTCCTATACCTACACTATTTTCAGAGGAATTTTGACCTTTATAAAATCTTTCAAAAATATGTTTTAAATCTTCTTTTGTCATTCCTTCCCCTTCGTCTCTTATTATTATTTTTGTGAACAAAGTATTTTCCTCATATTTTATATAAATTTTTCCATTTTCCTTGTTATGTTCAATACAATTTTTAATTATATTTGTAACCGCTTCTTGCTGCCACTTGTAATCTCCAACAAATGAAGCACTTTCGTTTCCTTCAATAATTATTTGTTGATTTTTTATTTCAATTGGTATTTCTAAATTCTTTATAATTTCTTCTATAAATTTTTTTAGATTAATTTTTTCTTCATAAAATTGTACAACATTTGCATCTAATTTTGATAATTTCAGCATAGATATAACAAGCCAATTTATCCAGTCAATTTGTTTACTTATTTCGAATATAAATTTTTGTTTTGTATTTTCATTCATATTTAGATTATCTTTTAAATTATCTAACATTATTGTTATTGATGTTAAAGGTGTTTTTAGTTGATGTGATATATCTTCAACTGACATTTTTAGGTTGTCTTTGTCTTTTTTTGATATTTCACTTTCTTCTTTTAACATAACGGTAATTTTGTATAATTCGTTTTTCAAATTGCTTAATTCGTCTTCGCTATTTTCGTTTATATCCAAGTCATATTTTCTGTTTTTTATTTGATTTATGTATTGTGTAATTTGATTTATTTTTCTGTCTCTTTTCCTTAAATACACAAAAATAATAGCCATCCACAAAATACTAAATACTATTATTAATATAATGTTTAACACCAAATTTTGTTTCATTTGATTTTGCACTGCTATTATGGAATTGGCTTCGTTTATATTAATTCCGTACTTTTTAAGTTCTTCTTGTCCTTTTTGATATTCTTCGGTATCTTGTTTTGAGTTTAATGTTTTTATTATTGTTCTTGTGTCTATTTCTGGGTCTTCTTTTATTATTGTTCCTATTATCTCTGCTATTTTTTGATTTGCTGTTGTTGTTATTTTTTTGTATTGGTTATATGTTTGTATTGTTATGGCCATACTTGTTGCTATTGTTAATATTATCATTGGTATTATCAAGTATTTTATATTTTTGTTTTTTAAATGGTTCATCTATTTAATCTCCTATCCTATACCCAAGTCCTCTAACAGTCTTAATAATTGACTCATCTCCTAATTTTTCTCTAATTCTTTTAATATAAACTGTTAGAGTATTATCATTAACAAAATTCCCAGCAATATCCCAAATTTTTTCTAGCAATTGCTCTCTTGTAATCAATTTATTTTGATTAGTAAACAACATAAGCAAAATTCTATATTCCAAACTTGTAAAAATGATTTCTTCATTATCCTTGTATACTTTTGCAGATGTTGTATCTATTTTGATATTTTTGTATTGAATTATATTACTATTTTCTTCTTTTTGTCCATATCTTCGTAAAACTGATTTTATTCTAGATATTAATTCTCTTGTTCTAAATGGTTTTACAATATAATCATCCGCTCCTAAATCTAAACCTAATACAACACTTGTTTCTTCGTCTTGTGCCGTTAAAAAAATTACTGGTATGTCTTGTTTTTCTTTAATTTCTTTGCATATATCAAATCCATTTCCATCTGGTAACGATACATCTAAAAGTACTATATCTATTTGTTCTTGTTTTATTTTTTCTGTGCTTTCTGCTACGCTTTTTGCTGATATTACTTGAAAATTTTCTTGTTCTAACGAATATCTTAATCCCATTACTATTGTTTCGTTATCTTCTACTAATAATATTTTTTTCATAATTTGTCCTCTTATTTTTTCTTTTTTATTATACTATATCATATTCACTCAAATTTCAAGTTTTATTTATTAGAAATATGTATATTTTCAACTTTAGATTTTAATTCTCTAGAAATAATATTTTGAATTTGTGCAACTTTTTCAGTATTCAAATTATCATCTTTTACAACAACACTAATACTATCACCATTTACAAAAATAACAACATTTTCAAATCCCTTAGTCATAATTAAATTTTCACAAATCATAATACTATTTTTAGTATCATTTATTTTTTTTATTTCTTCTGTTGCAGATTGTTTTTGTGTTTCCAAAGAATTATTGCTATTTAAAATATTACCATATGTTTCAAGCATTTGTGAATACATGGTATCTCGTTCTAATTTTGATGTTTTAAAATAATCATTTTTATCATTGCTTATTTGTTGAGTATTACTACTTGTTTCTACAGTTTTATTATCCTCTTTAATATTATTCTCCACTTTGTTGTCAGTTTCCTGTACTACAGTATTTTCTGTGTTTGTTGACACTTTATTATTTATAACATTTTCCGTACTATTTTCTTCACTTACTACATTACTACTAACTAATTGTGCATCACCAATATTCGCCATTTTTTCCAATTCTTCTTCCGAACTAGCAGTTTGAACCGCAGTCTTAAAATCCCCATTTGTTGAAAAATTCAAATATCCCGCTACCACTAACATCAAAGCAATTACATATATAACAACCTGATTTTTCTTTAAAAATTTCATTTTTATATTCCTCCTATTAAAATTCTTTTATAGGCTTCAACGAAATATTAGTTTCCTTGAAACACCTGAATTTTGTGTGTAGCAAGTCCTGTTGCTGCCTCTACTGCTTGAATTATTGCAGTTTTCACATTTATATCAGAAGCCCCTTTAGCAGTAATAATTGCACCTTCAATTTTAGGTTCAACCATTTTTTGAACTATGGGTGTTTTAGTTCCATTCTGTTCTTGGTAAATTACTTCTTTTTGAGAATCTTTCTGTTCAACCTTTTTAACTCCACCACTTTTGTCTGTTTCCTCAGTTGTGCTCGTTTTGGAATTTTCATTGTACATTGCAACTGTTTCTGCAGATTCTGAATAATTTATAAATACTTTTACATCTCCAACACCTTCAATATTAGTCAAAATATTTTCAAGTCTTTGTTCTAAATTTTCATTAGTTGTCCCGATTTGAACTTTGTGTGGTAGAATTGGTTGTACTCTGTGTTGTTTTTGCCTCTGCCAGTTGTTTTCCTGCAGAATTAGTCATATTTTTACTTGAACTCTTATCTCCACTCCAAACATAATTTATTATAACAACTGTTATTATTAAAACAACTATTAGAAAAACTAAATTTTCTATTTTTCTTTTGTTATTTCCTTGAGTTTCATCATTACCTATCATTTTTTTTAACTTATCCTTAAACATTTTTCACTCACCCCATATTCTTGTATTATAAATTTTTTAACAGTTTCAATTCCGTTCTCATCCAAGTTGCACCTGATAAATATTTGTTCTATTCCAGTATCTTGGTCTGATATATGTGCTTTTACATTACAACTGTCTATTTCATATCCTAATTCCTCAGTTTTTTGCATAATATCTTTTTCAATCTTTTCTTCATACAATTTATTTAATTTACTATCCATTGTAGTTTGGTCAACTACGTCAGTTGTTACTGATGTTTCTGTACTATATTGCCTATATAAATTTTCCACATCAAATTTCAATTCGTTTTTATTTTCTACAAATGGCGCTATTATACTAAATAAAATATACATCCCCATAACCATTTTGACATATTTTTTTGTCTTATTATTAGGAAGTATCATTTCAAGTATTGATACAACAATTAATGCCAAACACAAATTTTTTACCCATGAACTTAAAAAACTAACCATCTATATCACCTCTATCTAAACATCATTCCTGCATTTGACATTCTTACCAATAGTGTTGTCCCAATTATTACCATAAACGAAATTGTAACTAAAATTGCTAACAAAATTTTAAAAATATCTGCAACTTCATCTAATAATTTCACAATTTTACCATCTGCAATAACTTCGCTTACACTTGCAATTAATTTATATGAAAACGTTAATACTGTAAGTTTTAAAATTGGTAAAATACATATTCCAATAATGACTATAACACCTACAAATCCAACTGCATTTTTTAAAATCAAGCCACATCCTAATACACTATCTACAACATCACCTAAAATTTTACCAACAACTGGAACTGCCGAACTTACAAGTGCCTTTGCGGTTTTTGCAGTAATTCCATCAACAGAACTAGCCATTGTTCCCTCTAAAGAAACAACTCCTACAAATATCGTCAGCACAATTCCCAAAAACCAAATTGTTGTCGATTTTAAAAATTTTGATATCTTATCAATCTGAACTCTATCAGAAATTTTGGAAATTATGCTCATTGATGTTATGATTAATATTACTGGTATTAAAACATTTTCAATTAAATTTCCTATAAAATTAATCATAAATAATATTATTGGTTCTAATATACTCGTTGTGCTAATACTTCCTGTATACAGCATTAGCGATATCAATACTGGAATTAATGTATTCATAAAACCAACTAAGTTTGTTGATGTTGTTTTTACTAAGTTAATAATGTCAGAAAAGTTTGTCATAATTACTGTTATTATTGCTATGTATTGAACATAATATATTAATTTTGATATATTATCATTTTCTAAACTTTCACTTATTGATTTTAAAATACTATGTATTATTATTATTGCTAATATACATGCTAGACTTTTTAATCCTGTTTGTACTTCTGTTCCAAGCAAATTCAGTATTTTTTTGTATATTGTAGTATTATCTATCTCACCTTTTATGGCAGAATTTAAAATTTCATTAATGTCTATATTTTCAAAAAAATCACCTGTATATTGTTTTGAATTCTGTATAAAAGAATTTATTCCAAATGTTTCTTCTTGCTTTTCTATATCCTCTTGTGTTATTTTTGTAGTGCTTTCTGTTTTTTCTTCATTTTCTGTATTTATTAAGGTATTTGCATCATTTAATGCTTTTGATTGCATTGGCAACAAAAATATTAATATTATGAATGTAATTATTATCTTTTGTTTTTTCACATTTAATATTCCTCCTCAATTTAGGAATTTCTAGTCAAAATTCAAATGTATCCTTATATAAAAAGTTCTGGTTATCCCATTTTTACGGTAAAATTTTTAATATTATTTCTAATAAACTTGATATTATTGGAATAGACATAGAAATAATAATTATTTTACTCCCTATTTCTATCTTGCTTGCAATTGCTGCTTCTCCTGAATCTTTACAAACACTAACAGCAAATTCAGATAAAAAAGCAATCCCTGTTATTTTTATTAAAAGTGCTATAAACTGCGTATTTATAGAAAATTTATCTTGAATTGTTTCAATTAAATTAATAATTCCTGTTAGCCTATCCATTACAAGAAATAAAATTAATATTCCTGTTAAAATGCTTATAAATATTGCATATTCAGGTCTATACTGTTTTAGCATTATTATAATTATCAGTGCAATAAAAGCAATTCCTATTATTTTAATTATTTCCATTACTTTTCCGTCCTTATTTATAAATTTTCACTCTTAAAGATTCACTCCATATCACAAATTTTTATAAATTAAATAATGTACGTACTGTATCAAATAACCCACTTATTTCTTTAATAACCATTGTAAGAACAATAACAAGACCTGCAAGCGTAGTCATCATTGCCTGGTCCTCTCTACCTGCACGAACTAAAACTTGATACAAAACTGCAACCAATATTCCAATTGCCGCTATTTTAAACAATAATTCTATACTCATAAATATTTCCCCCTTAATTTTCTATAAAAATCCATCACTTTATAATTTATGCTAAAATAATAACAATAGCCATTCCTATACTCATTCCAAGTTTTTTATACAATTTTTCATTTTTATTTTTTTCTTCTTGTGCTTGTCTAATTTGCTCATCCAAAAAAGTTTCTGTGACCTCAATCTGGCTAATTTGTCCCTGTATATCTGTTGCTCCGGAGTAGTTTTGATAATGTTTTTAAAGCCTGTCTATCTTCTTCATTTAAATTGCTTTGAAACTCATCAACTGCTCTTTCCCATGCTACTCCGGCAGATTCAGTTTTCATTTTATCAACTGCCATATTAAACAAATTAGAAATATTTTTGTTTGAATTATTCGAAATTCCTACAAATATATCTGGAATTGGCTCATATGTAAATTTTATTTTAGATTTGAATATGTTTAATGCATTTTTTAATTCTTCCAACTCGTCCAATCTAAACTTATATTTTTGAGATATATTTTTACCAATCAATGTAGCAATTAAAAACACAAAAAAAAGCATACAATATTTAATAAACTGCATTTTAAATCTCCTTGCATTTATTTTTTTATATTATATGCTCTTTATTTAATTTTAGAACTCTATTTATATATCTTTAAAAATTTATTAACCGTCCCATATGGAATCAATATACACAAAAATTATTGTAACCATTTAAATGAATTTGCTATGTTACTTGCCTCTGCTTCTAGTGCATCTGCTTCATCTAAATTAAAACTATATGCTGTTATACAAGATAATTTTTTTCCATTTAAAATATAATAATAATATGTTACCTGTTTTGGTTCTGTGTTGTAAACCATTTTAACTTTTAATACATCATAATTATTTTTAGTTTTTTCTATCGTCATTTCTTGTGTTTCAGGCTTTTCTGTTGAGTTTTCTAATCCTGCTTCCAAGTTTGTTTTTACATCATCAATATTTGATATTGTTTCTTGTTCCGATGGATCATAATAAACATTTATTCCTGCTGGATATGATGCATAATCTCCTTCAGTAATTTCGTTTGATTCATTTAAAACAGGTTTATTACTTATGTATTTATAGAAATTCCATTCTGTTGTATATTCTGATTGACCTTTTGTCCAGTCTTTTTGCATTTCAAATTGTACATTTGAATCTTGGTATACTGCATTTTCCGCTTTTTTATTTGTAATTATTGATAATGTAAAAAACAGCATAAAAATTGCAACTAAAATTGTAAAACTTAAAATTTGCCATTTTGATATTTTGGTACTACCTATTGTGTTATTTTCTGCATCTTCTACATAATAAAATTTTCCTTTATATTTTTTGATTATTCCTAATTGTTTTAAATAACTAAATGAATATTTTGCTTTTCTTTTATCTTCTACCTCTGCAATTACTTCATCTTTTAACATTGCTTTTTCTTGGGTCGTTGCTTCATATTTTGTAAATATAGGTTTTAACAATTCAATTGTTGCTTTTTGAATTTCATTTATTTGTGACGTTCTCTCTGTATTAACATTATTTTTTTCTTTTTTCATTTTTTGCTATTCCCCTCTCTAAATCAAAATTGATGTTTTGACTATATCATAATTTCTTATTTTTGACAATACTAAAATGTAAAATTTTATTGCAAACATTTATTTTATATGATATACTTTAAAGTATGAAAAATAGTTTTAAATTGGGGGTTTTAAAATGTTTAATTTACACTCAGATTACAAACCAACAGGTGACCAACCGCAAGCAATAGAATATTTATCTAACGGTATAAAAGAAGGAAAAAAATATCAAACATTACTTGGTGTAACAGGTTCTGGAAAAACCTTTACAATGGCAAATATAATAAATAAAGTACAAAAACCTACTCTGGTTTTAGCCCATAACAAAACTCTAGCAGGTCAACTTTATTCTGAATTTAAAGAATTTTTCCCAGAAAATAATGTTGAATACTTTGTATCATATTATGATTACTATCAGCCAGAAAGTTACATTCCATCATCTGACACATATATAGAAAAAGATGCATCTATAAATGATGAAATCGACAAATTAAGGCATTCCGCTACACTTTCTTTATTTGAAACAAAAGATGTAATAATTGTTGCATCAGTGTCATGTATATATGGTTTAGGTGACCCAGAAGATTACCAAGAAATGATGCTTTCTTTGCGTGAAGGAATGAATAAATCAAGAGATGATGTTTTAAGAAAATTAGTAGAAATGCAATATTCAAGAAACGAATTAGAGTTTAAAAGGAGTACTTTTAGAGCAAAAGGTGATATTGTAGAAATTTATCCATCTTCTCAAAGTGAAAGTGCAGTAAGAGTCGAATTCTGGGGTGACGAAATTGAAAAAATCTCTGAAATCAACCCACTTACAGGAAAGGCAATTGGAGAAAGAAAACATATCTTAATCCCCCCTGCCTCACAATATGTAACAAAAAAAGATAAATTAGACAGAGCAATTGAAAACATTGAAAAAGAACTTCAAGAAAGAATAAAATATTTTAAGGATAATAATAAATTAATTGAAGCACAAAGAATTGAAGAACGTACTAATTTTGATATAGAAATGATGAAAGAAACTGGCTTTTGTCAAGGTATAGAAAACTATTCAAGACATTTAAGTGGTAGACCTGCAGGCAGTCCACCATACACATTACTAGATTATTTTCCAAAAGATTTTTTACTACTTATTGACGAATCACATGCTACAATACCTCAAGTTAGAGCAATGTACAATGGTGACCATGCTCGTAAAGATTCTTTGGTTAATTACGGTTTTAGACTTCCATCTGCATATGACAACAGGCCTTTAAAATTTGAAGAATTTGAAGAGCGAATTAATCAAGTTGTTTTTGTTAGTGCTACACCTGCCGATTATGAAAAAGAACATAGCAAAGACAATGTTGTTGAACAAATTATTAGACCTACTGGTCTTTTGGACCCTAAAATTGAAGTTAAACCTGTTACAAATCAAATTGACGATTTAATTGAGCAAATCCGTATTAGGGTTGAAAAGCATGAAAGAGTTTTGGTTACTACCCTAACTAAAAAAATGGCAGAAGATTTAACTTCATATTTACAAAGTTTGGACATCAAAGTTAATTATATGCATTCAGATATTAAAGCACTTGAAAGAATGGAAATTATAAGGAATTTACGTTTAGGTGAATTTGATGTTTTGGTTGGTATAAATCTTTTAAGAGAGGGTCTAGATATACCAGAAGTTTCTTTGGTTGCTATTCTAGACGCTGATAAAGAAGGTTTCTTACGTTCAGAGCGTTCTTTGATTCAAACTATTGGACGTGCGGCTAGAAATACTGATGGTACTGTTATTATGTACGCTGATGAACTTACTGATTCTATGGAAAAAGCAATTTCTGAAACTAATAGAAGACGTCATATTCAAGAACAATATAATCTTGAACATGGTATTACTCCTAAGACAATTAAGAAATCTATTAGAGATAATATTAGTATTACTAAACAAGAAGATATCAGTGTTGAATTTAATATGGAAAATGCTGATGATATTAAAAATACTATTGCCGAATTAACTGATGAAATGCTTAAATATGCAGCTTCTATGGATTTTGAAAAGGCTGCTGAAGTTAGAGATAAAATTAAGGAATTGGAGAAATTGTTATAATTTTATATTATCTTTATATATAGTGAAAGTGGACTGCACACGCAGTCCACTTTTGTTACATCTTTTTAAAAGTAAGTTTAACACGTTCTGAGTTTATTTCCTTCTCATCAATAATTTCTACAGCCATATCATGCTCGTCTATATGACGCTTTAATCTATTTGCCACTTTTTTGAACATGATCATCTGCATAGTTTCATTGTTTGGTTTTAACGGGGTTCTATTATCTTGATTTAAAAACATTGTAAGTTTATTCAAGATTCTTTCAAACCGGCTTTCAATTTCTTCCATAGTGTCCTCCTTAAAATGTAACAATTAAATAGTAACATATCTATTATATAACCATTTACATTATTTGTAAAGTATTAACCACTAAAAAAGACACCCATCACTAAATATTGTGATAGGTGTTTGGAGATTTTTAACCATTATGTTGTTTAAAGTTATAGTTAGCAATTTTTCGAATTTCTAATGCTGTATCAACGTCCATAGACAATTGAACATGTCCAGACCATTGAAATCCATGTGAAACCTTGTCTATAATTTCTGAGACTACATTTTTCTCAAAAACAAGATCAGGATCTCCATTCTCAAGATCACTTTTGGGAATAATTAATTTTTTTCCATTTTGTGTAAGCTCATACACAACATAAAAGTTTTTTTCGTCATGTGAAACTAAAAATTTTGGCATACTTTTTCTCCTTTTAAATGCTAAATTAACATGTAACTATTCTTATTATAAAGCATTTTTATACAAAAGTCAACATAAAGTAATTTCCCTGTTCTATGATAAGGGGAGTTATAATTCTTTATTTTAATAAATATTTACAAGCAATTACATTGCTCTTCTATATAATTCAATAAAATCTTCTTTGCTTACTTCTCTTGGATTACCTGGTTTACAAGGATCTTCCATAGCTTTATCCGCAAGCATTTCAAAGTCTTCTTCTCTTGCTCCATAATCTTTAATAGTTTGAGTAATACCAACTGCTTTAGAAAGTTCACTAATCATCCATACAAATGTATTAATAACATCTTGGTCATTTAAGTATGCAGCATCTGGTCTACCTATTTCACATAAGATTTCTCTAAATCTTTGTGCTGTTTCTGGACTTTCTCCATTAAATCTCATAACTGTTGGTAAAAGCATAGCATTTGCAATTCCATGTGGTGTATCATATACAGCTCCTAATTGGTGTGCCATTGAGTGAACTATTCCAAGTCCTACATTACTAAATCCCATACCTGCAATATATTGAGCCATTCCCATCATTTCAACAGCCTTAGGTTCTTTTTCATTTACGGCTGCTGGTAAATATTTGAATATTAATTTTATAGCCTTCATATGGAACATATCTGACATTTCGTTATGTGCTTTTGTAATATATCCTTCAACTGCATGTGTTAAAGCATCCATTCCTGTTGCTGCAGCAAGTGATTTTGGCATTGATGCCATTAATTCTGAATCAACTATTGCTACAATTGGAATGTCATTAGGGTCTACACATACCATTTTTATTTTTCTTTCTTCATCTGTTATAACATAGTTTATTGTAACTTCTGATGCTGTTCCTGCTGTTGTTGGTAATGCTATCATTGGCATTCCTTTATTAACTGTATTTGATAATCCATTTAGAGATTTAATATCTGCTCTATCTGGGTTTGTCATTACAATTGAAATTCCTTTTGCAGTGTCCATGCTTGAACCACCACCAACTGCAACTATTACATCTGCTCCTGATTTTTTACATGCAGCAACTCCGTCTGTTACATTTTTAATTGTTGGATTTGGTTTGATTTCGTCATATAGTGAGTATTCAATCCCTGCATCTGTTAATACTTTTTCAACTTTTGCAGTAACTCCTGCATCTACTAATGGTTTATCTGTAACCAAAAATACTTTTTTGAATTTTCCTTTCTTAATTTCTTCTGCTAGTACCTCTCTTGCATTGTTTCCAAAATATGATGTTTCGTTTAAAACAAATCTTATTGCCATTTTATATTCCTCCTTCGTAATTTTAATCTAGTTTGATTATACCAATAATAATTTTTTTATACAATAGTTTTTACACAAATTTCACAATTATCTCAAAATTGCGTTTGTAATTCCTTAGTCTCCTAAATTAATTCCTACGCTTCTTGCTGTTTTTACCAAATCATCATCCATAGTAACTTTTCTTTGGTTACTTACAGTTGTGTTTCCAGAAACAGCACCAATCTCTTTATTTTGACCAACAACATCTTCTAATGAAGCATAATCTATTTTTCCATTTTTAATAACAACTAAATTTCCAAATTTTTCTTCAATAGCCATTCTCATTGCAGCAGTACCGTATTTTGTTGATAAAACTCTATCAAATGCTGTTGGTGTTCCACCTCTTTGCATATAACCAAGTGTTGTATTTCTAGCTTCTAAGCCTGTTAATTCTTGTAATTGTTTTGCAACTTTTTCACCAACTCCACCAAGTTTTGTATTATCAACACCTTTACCATTATCTCTTACATTTTCAACAGTAATTTCTCCATCTTTTGGTTTTGCACCTTCTGCAACAACAACAATGTCAAAATTTTTGCCTCTTTTTTGTCTATTTTTTATTTTTTCTGCAACTCTATTTATATCATATGGTATCTCCGGAATTAATGCAACATCTGCACCACCTGCAATTGCTGACTCTAATGCTATCCATCCAGCATATCTTCCCATAACCTCCAATACCATAATTCTGTGATGTGTTTCACCAGTTGTATGAAGTCTATCAATTGCTTCCATTGCAACAGAAACTGCAGTATTATATCCAAATGTAATTTCTGTACAAGCAACATCATTATCAATTGTTTTTGGAACTCCTATTACATTTACACCTTTTGTAGCAAAATCCCTAGCAGATTTTTGTGTTCCATCTCCACCTAGTGTAAAAATACAGTCAAATCCATCTTTTTTAATGTTTTCTACACATACATCAGATAAATCTTTGTATTCAACTGTTCCATCTTCATTTGTAACTTTATAATTGAATACATTTGCATTTGTTGAAGAACCTATTATTGAACCACCTTTTGGCAATATTCCTTCTGCATTTCCATCTTCTGCAGTGCTTAATCTTTCAAATTCATTTTTTAATAATCCATTATATCCATCTATAAATCCATAACATTCAACACCACTATTTTCTGCCGTTTTTACAATACCTCTTATTACAGCATTAAAACCTGCTACATCTCCACCATTTGCTAATATTGCAACTTTTTTAATCATTTTAAATTCCTCCATTCAAATTTTTTCGGGATTGGGGGACGGGTCTTCAATCCCGAAAAAAAAATAATCTTAAAAATTAGGGATTGAAGACCCGTCCCCTAATCCCGTTTTTTATCCTAAAAGACTTTTTATTTCTTCATCTGCTTTTAATTCTTTTGTTAAAAACTGGTATGCTCTTTTGTCTTGTTTTACTGCAATTTCTGCAATTTCCTTATCATTTCTTAATCTATAACTTGCAAACTTTACAATTAAGCCTTTATTTGTAACCGCCGCTTTTACAACATCTTTGTCGTCTCTTAATTTTTCACTTGCAAAATATAAAGTTTGTCCATATGTTTGAACACTTGCCATTATTACATCTTTATCTGCTCTTAACCTATCAGATGCATAACATGCAGTCCATGGTGCACCTTTTATTGCAAGTAACATCATATCTTTGTTGTCTTTTAATCTATCAGATACAAATTCCATTGCTTCGCCATCTTGTTCAAGTGCAGCCTTAACAACTTCTTCGTCATCTTGAAATTCAGGTGCCGCAAATTCTAGAAGCTTTCCCTTGTCTTTTACCGCTTGAAGTACATATTCTCTATTATTACATTTTTTTTTCATTTCTGTTACATCTGGATCTTCCATTATCTTTACCCTTTCACTTATTTCATTAATTTATAACCTTCATTAACTCTGTCTGTTAATTTTTACATTTTGCGATTAATGTTTTAATCTTAATTCCCTGTTCTGAAAACATTTTCTCATGCTCTGTTTCTATATTATTTTCAAAAATTGGATTTTTATGTAAATCATAAGTTTTGGCAACAACTTCAAAACCACTTTCTTCAAAATATATTAAACTTGAATTAAATAAATCATCATCATCTGTTTTAAAATAAACTTCTCCATTTTCTGCCAAAAATTGTTTATATTTTTCAAGTTGTCTTGTATGTGTAAGTCTTTTTTTTCTATGTTTTCCCTTTGGCCAAGGATTACAAAAGTTTATATATATTCTTTGAATATTATCTGTTTTGTCTAAAATCATTGGTATTCTTTCAATATCAAATCTTGTTAAAACAACATTGTCTGGTTCAATATTTTTTTCTTGGTATACTTGTTCTACATTTCTTTTTGCTAGCCCAAGCATTGCATCAACTAAATCTATTGCTATATAGTTAATATCTAAATTACTTGATGCTAGATTTGATATAAATTGACCTTTTCCACATCCAAGTTCCAAATGTATTGGATTATTTGAATTTTTGAAAAATTCTTTCCATTTTCCTTTCCATTCTTCTGGGTTATCTATATAAAATTTACTTGCTTCTAATTCTGGTCTTGCCCATTTTTTGTATCTTATACGCATTTTAGTTTTCCTTCCTTAATGTTTTTATTAATATAATTATTTTTCCACTTTTATTTTAATTATCGTTTTTCATTTATCATTCCATAACAAATTATATACATATTTATAAAAAAAGTAAAGTAAAAATTTGTATTTTTTGCACTTTCCTGTTACAATATTGTTACAATTCACAGTCCATAAAATTATTTTTTATATGCTGTGAATAGTAACACAATATTATATACTAAGAAGGAACAAAAAATGGAAATAAATTATGAAATAAAAAATAACACACAAACAATAAACAGTACCTTACAAAATGAGCTAAAAATATCATCAAGGCTTTTATACAAATTAATAAAATTAAATAAAATAGAACTTAATCACAAGCCTTGTGACACACGTAAAACAGGCACTTTCGGAGACACGATTACAATCAACTTTGATTATGAAGAAGATAATTCAAATATTATACCAACAAAAATGAATTTAAATATAATATTTGAAGATGACTGGCTTTTGGTTGTAAATAAACCTGCAGGAATTGCAATACATCCATCAGTTTTACATTACTCCGATTCTTTGTGTAATGGTATAAGATTCTATTTTGATAAAATTGGTTTAAAGAAAAAAATAAGACCTGTTAATAGACTTGACCTAAACACATCAGGCTTAGTTGTATTTGCAAAATGTGAATATATTCAAGAATGTTTAATTAATCAAATGAAAAATAATCAATTTAAGAAAGAATATTTAGCCGTTTGTAACGGATTTTTTGACAAAAAATCTGGTACAATTAATTTACCAATTGCAAGAAAAGAAAATAGTATTATTGAAAGATGCATTTCCGGAAATGGTCAAACTGCCATAACTCATTATGAAGTTTTAAAAGAATTTGATAATTATTCTTTAGTTAAGTGTTCTTTAGAAACAGGTAGAACACATCAAATTAGAGTTCATATGTCTGCCATTGGTCATCCTTTGCTTGGTGATAGTTTATATGGTTCTATTTCTGATTTAATTAATAGACAGGCTTTACATTGCTTTAATTTGCAATTTATTCATCCTGTTTATAATAATGATTTAAATTTTTGGGGTGATTTACCTAATGATTTTAAAATTTTTGATATAAAATAAAAAAAGAGCAAATCTGTAAGCCGGGTTCTGTCTTTTAAAATAGTCATTTATCTAGGACATATATTGCTATATGTCTCAAGCCACGCAGTTCAAGAAGGCGTCGAGCAGACTTAATCTTCTTTGTTAGGTGTTGCTCCAGATGGGGTTTACACAGCATTCTATGTCACCATAGAACCGGTGAGCTCTTACCTCGCCTTTTCATCCTTACCCATACGGGCGGTTATTTTCTGTTGCACTTTCCTTATGGTTACCCACACTAGACGTTATCTAGCATCATTGCTCTATGGAGCCCGGACTTTCCTCTCGTAGTTCCTTTCGGAAGTTACCAGCGACCATTCAATTTACTCTTTAAAAATTATATCACACATTTTCTAATTCTTCCAGCAAATTTTTATATTTTATTAAAAAAATTTCTTTTTCTTTTAAATTAATAGCATTTTGAAGTTCTTCAATCATCATATATGCCTTATTAACATTATATTTACTAATATTTTGGTCATCATTTTTTCCTTTGCTTTTGCCTGTATCCTTATTATTTAAATCTTTCACATCCACACTTATTCTTGCAAAGTTTTGTGTAGCACTATTTATTGAGTCTGTCACACTTTCCCAGTCTTCATTATCCAAAATACTGTATGCTTTAAAAACATCATTTTTAGTTTTTATCACAATTACATCTTTTTTATGTGTAGAAAAATCATCTATAAATCCAGCCAAAAAGTTATACAATTCAGACAATTCTTTTAATGTTTCTTGTTTGTTTTCTTCCTTTACTGCTTTTACCAATTTATCATATTCGTTAGTAAATTTTGCAATATTTTCTTTATTATCAACTGTTTGATGTAAATCTACAGTTATTGAATATAATATTGTATATATTTTTTCTACATCATTTTTTATTTGATTCCAATCAGGTTCCGAATTTTGTGTAAGTATTCCTTCTTTTTTTAATTGATATTGTTTATTTTTAGTTTTTTCCTGTTCAGAAGATGAATCTTCTGAACCTGTTTCACTACTGGAATTTTTTTCAGAGCTTCCTCCAGAACTTTGCCCTGATTTTTGTCCTAATTCCTGACTTGATTTCTTTTCTTCAATATCCGTAGATAAAATTGTATAATTTTCAAACTTTATATTATTAACTTCATTAAATAAATTTGTAAATTCTTTTTCTAAATATTTTATATCAGCAAAAGTTTTTTCTTTTATATCATCATCTTGATTATTTTTAGCATACACTTTATAAATACAAAAAGAAAGTATAACAATTATTAATATAAGTGCAATATATGCTAATTTTTTAAATTTTTTCAAATTATTCCTCCTATTTAATTTTATCTTTTATTTTATTATGTACATTTTGATACAAACTATTCCAATTTTGGTTTTATGTATATTTTTTCTTTTACGAATTATACTAAAAGAAAGTACAATTATTTTTAGGATTGGAGAAAAGTATGATTTCAGTAAATTTATATAGTAATAGTTCTAAAGAATTAGAAAAATTTTTAAGTTCTTTTTATAGTTCTTCTTTTAATTTAACAAATGTTTTATCATGGAAGCATTTATACGATAATCCTATAGAAATTGCTGATATTGTTGGTGTATATGCAGATAATTTTAATGATTTTAAAATTATGATGTTGATTTGTTTGGATAAAGGTTTATATATTCATGTTACTAACGAAAATGCTGATAATTTGATAAAATATTTATTTGAAAGATATCCATATTAAAAAAAAGAATTTCTAATAATCACTTACTACAGAAATTCTTTTTTATATATTAGGAAAGCAATGTAACTTACCTAATATATAAAATTACATTACTAAATTAATTATTAATTTTCTACATATTTTGCGCAAAATTATTATTCATTTTCTTCACTTATATGTTCTACAGTTTTATCTTCATCTAATTTGGGGTCTGATTCTACTGTAACAGTTTTTTCTAAATTAGACTTTTCTTCATTACACTCATTATTATTCTCACTGTTTCCGTCAAATGGATTTTTATTATCTTCTATTATTTCAACTTCCTTAGCTGGTTCTTCCTTAATTTCTTCTTGTTTTGTTCCGCATTTTGGACAAAATTTTACATCTTTTTCTATTTCTGCAAAACAGTTTGGACATTGTCTTTTATCTTTTAATTCAAGACACTGTTTTAAATTTGAATCAATTTCATCACTTAAAACGTCTATTTTTGTACATTTTTCTTCAATTTCCTTTGAAATATCATATTCACCATCTCTTGTGTGTTTTTGATAAACACACTCTCCTATTTCTTTGTATATATCATTTATTTGTGATTTTAATTCTGATATTTTCATTCTTAATTTAGCCTCTTTTGCTAATTTTCCTGTTTTATCCGCTGTCACTTTGTATGCTTCACTTGCTTTTTTACCTAATTTATCAAAAAATTCCATTTTTATTCCTCCATTCAAATATATAAATATTATTTCAATTTTTTATAATTTTATTCATATTTTTTTATTGTGTTAATAATTTTTTAGAATTTTATTCCATTTTTTTATCTCTTGTCATTAAGTCTTTAACAGCTTCTTGTGGATCAAGACTTTCATACAAAACTCTATAAACTGTTTCGACTATTGGCATTTCAATATTATGTAATTTTCCAAGTTCATATGCAACATCAATATTATCAATACTTTCAATTACCATTCCAACTTCTTTTTTAGTCTCCTCAAGTGATTTTCCTTGTCCTATTAAATATCCGGCTTTTCTATTTCTACTATGCTCACTTAAACAAGTTACTATCAAATCTCCAAGTCCACTTAAACCATAAAATGTTTCTTCTTTTCCACCAAGTTCAACACCTAAACGTACAATTTCTTTTAATCCTCTTGTTATTAATGCCGCAAAACTGTTGTCTCCTAGGCCAATTCCAGCTGCTGCCCCTGAGCAAAATGCAATTATATTTTTTAACGCTCCACCAAGTTCTACGCCTTTTACATCATTTGATGTATATATCCTCATTTTTTCTGTCATAAATGCATCTTGTACCATTTTTAAAATATTTTGATGTTTTGATGCAATTACAAGTGCTGTTGGTATTGCTATAGAAACTTCTTCTGCATGACTTGGGCCTGATAATGCACCAACTTTTGCTGTTGGCATTTCTTCTAAAATAACTTCGTCCAATGTTTCTAATGTTTCTTTTTCAAAACCTTTTGAACATATTATTATTGGTTTATTTCCTACATACTCTTTATATTGTTTAAATGTACTTCTTGTAAATTTTGATGGTGTAACATGTAAAATCATTTTACTATCTTTAATTACTTCTCCAAAATCGGTTGAACACATAATGTTCTCTGGTAATTCAACACCAGGCAAAAATTTGCATTTTCTTTCATTATTTATTAAGTCTCTTTCTTCTTCCATAAAAGACCATATCTTTACATTGTTACCTACATTTGCTAAATGTACTGCCAATGCAACTCCCCAACTTCCACTTCCTATTATTGCAATATTCATAAATTTGTATTACCTCCTTTATCTTATGTGCCCTCAAATGGACATTTATTGTTATACAATTAGCTAATCATAAAATGTTACCATTTATTTTGTGTTTTTAAAACTTAATTTGTTTTCTGTTCCATTTAAAATTCTTTTAATATTACTTCTATGATTATATAAAACAATTATAGCCAATATTACACTATAAACAAAATAAACTCTACCACTTTTACCATCTGTTAAAACAGTATAATGTTGATTTATGAATAATGTTAAAACAGGAAACAAAACTGCTGCCGCACATGATCCCAAAGATACCATTCTTGTTAATGCCATCAAAACAACTGCAAATACTAAACAAATTAATCCTATTTGCCAATTACTCATAAGTAAAACCCCAAGTGATGTTGCTACACCTTTTCCACCTTTAAATCTAAAAAATATTGGAAATGTATGTCCTAAGACAACTGCGATACCTGCAATTTGCAAAAGCAATTCTCTGTCTAAATTTTTTGCTATATTTCCAACTATTATTGCAATTACTATAGAAATAACTCCTTTTAAGATATCACATATTAATGTAATTGCTGCTGCTTTTTTTCCAACTGAACGCAACATATTAGTTGTTCCTGCATTTCCACTTCCTTTTTCTCTTACATCAAATCCTGCCATTTTTTTGCTTATTAACACTGAAAAATTTATGCTACCTATTAGGTATGCTATTATTCCTACTATTATATATATTGCCATTTTTTAACCTCTCTTTCTATTTTTCAACTACTCCTTTTCACCTTTTTCTCTAACAATAATTCTAACCGGTGTACCTTCTAATCCAAATTCTTTTCTTATTTGATTTACCAAATATCTTTGATAAGAAAAATGGAATAATTGTTTATTATTAACAAAAATAACAAATGTTGGTGGCTTTGTAGAAGCCTGTGTTCCATAATAAATTTTTAATCTTCTTCCCTTATCTGTTGGTGGTTGAACAATTGCTATTGCCTCATTTATTACTTGATTTAATACTGATGTTGATACTCTTAATGCATTTTGTTTTGCAACATTATTTATCATATCAAATAATTTATCAACCCTTTGACCAGTTTTTGCAGATATAAAAATCATTGGTGCATATGATAAATATGATAATTTTTCATAAACTTCTTTTTTGTATTTTTCTAATGTTCCTGTTGTTTTTTCGTATTCATCCCATTTGTTTACAACAATTATAACGCCTTTTCCTGCTTCATGAGCTTCACCTGCAATTTTAGCATCCTGGTCTGTAACGCCATCATTCGCATCAATCATCATTAAGCATACATCTGCCCTTTCAACCGCTAATAAACTTCTTTGAACACTATATTTTTCTATTTGTTCATTTACTTTTGCTTTTTTTCTAATACCTGCTGTATCTATTAAAATATATTTCCCATGTTCATTTTCAAATGGTGAATCTATTGCATCTCTAGTTGTTCCTGCAATATTACTTACAATTGTCCTTTTTTCTCCTAAAATTTTATTTATTAAAGAAGATTTACCAACATTTGGTTTTCCTATTATAGCAACTTTGATGATTTCTTCGTCATCCTCTGATTCATCTTTTTCTGGAAAATGTTCATATATTGCGTCTAATACATCACCTATTCCCAAAGCATTTGATGCTGATATTGGATATGGGTCCCCTAATCCTAAATTATAAAACTCATATGCTTCTTGTCTATCTTTTTCGTAATTATCTGCTTTGTTACATACTAGGACAATTGGTTTTCCCGATTTTTTAAGCATTAATGCAATTTCTCTGTCAGCTGCTGTTACACCTTGCCTAATATCTGTTAAAAAGATTATTACATCTGCCATTGATATTGCTAAATTTGCTTGTTCTCTCATTTGAGATAATATGATATCTTCTGATTCTGGTTCGATACCTCCTGTATCTACCAATGTGAATTTTCTTCCACGCCAATTTGTTTCTGCATATATTCTATCTCTTGTTACACCTGGCGTGTCTTGAACAATTGATATTCTACTTCCTGCCAAATAATTGAAAAACGTTGATTTTCCTACATTTGGTTTTCCTATTATTGCTACTATTGGTTTTGCCATTATTTTTCTCCTTTCTTTTATTTTTATCTATTATTATACTTTTTTATAATATTTTTTC
>ENA-ORTQ01001370-ORTQ01001370.1-human-gut-metagenome-genome-assembly--contig:-NODE-1370-length-25949-cov-4.234263_pt1 | contig 25949 bp, 29 predicted proteins | sample MGYA00241912_ERZ509188 | MGnify/ENA primary metagenome ERZ509188 (study PRJEB26280, sample SAMEA2338849) | human gut metagenome | biome: human gut; feature: human-associated habitat; material: faeces...
AGGGGAGAAAATATGGAGAAAAAACAAAAGAAATCTATTATTTTAATTTTTATTATTTTTATTATTATGATATGTTTTTTTGAAGGTATGAGGGAAGAATTAGGTACAACAATAAAAAACACAGAGAAAACGAATTCAGATAATACATTTAAAATAATATCAAGTACAGAAAACAAAGACATAGAAGAAATCATACAAAATTATGCAAAAAAGAATAATATAGATGTAAGCATAGATTATGCAGGAACAATTGAAATAATGTCAAAACTTAATAATGGTGAAAAATATGATGCAGTATGGTGTTCAAATTCAATATGGTTATATATGCTAGATAGCAAAATAAAAACAACAAATTCAAAATCAACAAGTATAAATCCAGTAGTATTTGGAATAAAAAAATCAAAAGCTGAAGAATTAGGATTTATAGGAAAAGATGTTTATATGAAAGACATATTAGAGGCAATAAACCAAGGAAAACTAAAATTCAATATGTCATCACCAACTCAAACAAATACAGGAGCAACAGCATATTTAGGATTTTTAACAACACTTGCAGGAAATCCTGAAATATTAACAGAAGAAAACTTACAAAATGAGGAGTTAAAAGATCAGTTAATTCAATTATATTCAGGAGTAAAAAGATCATCAGGAGATGATGAATTTTTACAAGAAATGTTTTTAAAAGGTAATTATGAAGCATTAATAACTTATGAAACATCATTAATAAATATGAATAAACAGCTAGAACAAAAAGGAGAAGAACCATTATATGCAATATATACTAAAGATGGGGTTTCAATATCAGATTCACCATTTGCATATATAGATAATAAAGATGATGCTAAGCTAGAAGAATTTAAAAAAATACAAAATTACATATTAAGTAATGAAGGACAAGCTGAATTAGTGAAAACAGGAAGAAGAGTTTGGTTTGGTGGAATAAATGAAAATGCAGATAAAACAGTATTTAATCCAAACTGGGGAATAGATACAACAAAATATATTGTGCCAGTAAAATATCCAAGTACAGCAGTAATAAAAACAGCACTAGGAATATATCAAACAGAATTAAGAAAACCAATAAATATTGTATTTTGTTTAGATTATTCAGGAAGTATGTATGGAAGTGGAAGCAAACAATTAATAGAAGCAATGCAATATATCTTAAATGAAGAAGAAGCCTCAAAAGATTTATTACAATTTTCAAATAAAGACAAAATAACAATAATACCATTTAATCATGAAATACTTGGAGAATATACAACAGAAGATGGAACTAAAACAGAAGAATTACTAAATCAAATAACATCAACAGATGTAAATGGAGGAACAGATATCTATATACCAGCAATTGAAGGATTAAATATATTAAATAAAGAAAACTTAGAAAAGTATAATACATCAGTAGTATTAATGACAGATGGTGAATCAAATTATAATAGATTAACCCAACTTCAATCAGTATATAGGCAAATAAATAAAGATATACCAATATTTAGCATAATGTTTGGCGCAGCGGATAAAACACAATTAGAAGATATAGCAAATTTAACAAATGCAAAAGTATTTGATGGAAGAACAAATTTATTAGAGGCATTTAAGCAAGTAAGGGGATATAACTAGTAAGAAAGGAAAACAGAATGAAAAAAGGATATATTTTTTCAGCAATATTAGGTGGAACATTTTTTGCAGTACCATATTTAGCTCTTGGAGTTAAATTAGTACCATCATTAGCAATAAGTGCAGTGGCATATGGAGCCGGAACCTTAATATTTAAAGATAGAAGTAAAATTGATTATTCAACTAAAAATACTAATTTATATGAAATACTAAAAAATGCGAAATCACAAACAACGCAAATTTTTGATATTTCAAAACAATTAGAAGACAGAGAATTAATTGCAAATGTTCAAGATATTTGTAATACATCAAATAAGATAATTGATACTTTATCAAAAAATCCAGGAAAACTATCACAAGTAAATAATTTTATAAATTATTACTTACCAGTAACAATAAAAATATTGCAAAGATATGATGAAATTGAAAATCAAAAATTAAATTCAGAAGAAAGTCAAAAATTTATGAAGTCTGTAAGAGATATGATTGCAAAAATAAAAGAAGCTTTTCATGAACAATTAAATAATATGTATCAAGCAGAGATTATAGATACAGATGCAGAATTAAAAGTATTTGAAGAAATGTTAAAATCTGATGGATTTTTAGGAGATATAAATATAAAAAAATAGGAAGTAAGTTTAAATATAGATAATTAAAGCCTAAAGAAAGGAAGATAAAAAATATGAGAGGAAGAAAAGAAGTCTGGATAGGACTTGGAATTTTAGTAATATTGGTCTTAATCATAATAGGAATAAAATTCTTTTCAACAAATGGAGAATCAATTATGGAATCAAACTTAAAAACAGTATATGTTGCAACAGGTGGAGGAAAAGAAAATTTCTTAGCAGATGAAGAAGTCAATAAAATAATGAAAAAGAAATATGGACTAAATGTTATATATGATTCATGGAGTAATGGAAAACTAATTAAAAATCCATTAGTAAGAGAAGATGGAACAAAATATGATGTAATGTTCTGTTCTGATCAAAGATTTTATGATTATTATAAATTAGCACCAGATACAACAAAAGGAGAATCAGCAAGATATACAGTTCAAAAAGGTGGATTAACATTAAATACTCCAATTGTAATATATAGTTGGGATACAGTTGTAGATGCATTAATAGAACAAAAAATAGTAACAGAAAAAGATGGGGTATATTATATAACAGATATGCCAAAATTAATATCATATATACTTGAAGGAAAGAAATGGAAAGACATTGGAGTAGATATGTTATATGGAAGTATAAATATAGACTCAACAGATCCAGTTACATCATCACCTGGTGCAACATATTATGGATTATTACTTTCAATTATGTGTGATGGAGAAATAACAGATGAAGCAGTTGCAGAAAATTTACCCAAACTAAAAGAATTTTACACAAAATCAGGATATATGAACAATACACCAGCAGATTTATTTGAATTATACTTAAAAACAGGAGTTGGAGGAAAGCCAATGATTGTTGATTATGAAAAAAGTGTAATAGACTTTGCAAATTCAAATCCAGATGGATGGAAACAAGTAAAAGACAAGATGAGAATATTATATCCAACACCAACAATATGGAACTCACATTGTATAGCATCATTTGATGAAGCAGGAGATGAGTATTATGAAGCTTATGAAGATAAAGAGATACAACAAATTGCATGGTCAAAATATGGATTTAGAACAGGTGTAACAGGTGGAAATTATGATGTAACACAAGTAAATGTAAAAGGAATACCACAAAGCATAATAAGTACAGTATCAAGCCTAAAAATGAATGTATATGAACAATTAATTTCATATTTAGGAAATAAATAGTTTATAAAATTTTAAATATAATTATAAAAAAGATTGGAGAAAATAAAATGGAAGAAGAAATAAAATTAGAAGTTGCTAAAAATGTAGATACAAAAGATATCGAATTAGCATTACAAACAGATAAAAAAGTTGATGAAGCTGTTGTGGAAAAATCATTAAATTATGATGCTTTAACACCAGAGGAAAAATCTGCAATAGATGAATTTATTAGTAAAGTTGATGTAAAAAATACTGCCCAAATATTACAATTTGGTTCAAGTGCACAAAGTAATATCTCAAAATTCTCAGATAGTGTTTTAAATGATGTTAGAACAAAAAGTTCTGGAGAAGTTGGAGATTTACTATCAGGATTAGTAACAGAAATAAAAGAATTTAATGCAGATGTTCCAGTTGAAGAGAAAAAGGGAATATTAGGAATATTCAATTCTGCAAAAAAACAAGTCGAAAAATTAATAGCAAAATATGACAAAGTAGAAAATAATATAGCTAAAATAGAAAAATCATTAGAAACACATAAACTTCAAATGATGAAAGATATTGCAATATTTGATACAATGTATGATAAAAATTTACAATATTTTAAAGAATTATCATTATATATAATTGCTGGTGAAAAGAAATTAGAAGAATTGAAAACAGTTACATTACCAGAATTACAAAAAATAGCAGAAGAAACAAAAGAACAAACAGATGCACAAGCTGTAAATGATATGGTAGCAATAATAAATAGATTTGAAAAAAGAATATATGATTTAAAAACAACAAGAATTATATCAATTCAAATGGCACCACAAATTAGATTAATTCAAAACAATGATAGTGAATTAGTTGAAAAAATACAAAGTTCATTAATAAATACAATTCCACTTTGGAAAAATCAAATTGTTATAGCATTAGGAATAACAAATGCAAGAAATGCATTAGGAGCACAAAAACAAGTTACACAAATGACAAATGATATGCTTACAAAAAATAGTGAATTATTAAAACAAGGAACAATTGAAATTGCAGAAGAATCTGAAAAAGCTGTTGTAGATGTTCAAACATTACAAAAAACAAATCAAGATATTATAGATACATTAGATAAAGTTATAGAAATTCACGAAAATGGAAGAGTAAAAAGACAAGAGGCAGAAGTTCAACTTGAAGAAATTGAAAATAAATTGAAAGAAAAATTATTAGAAATAAAGAACTAAAAAAGTAGGCGAAAGCCTACTTTTTTGATAATGTAATATTAAAAGATTTAGTTATATAACCTCTACTAATATTAATAGTAATATTATCACCAGGGCTTTTAGTAAAAATATATTCTCTTAATTCAATCATATTATTAAAAGTCTTATCATCAATAGAAGTAATAATGTCTCCAATTTTTATTCCACTAGAATAAGCAGGACTATCTTTATTAATATGTGCTATATAAATTCCATTTGGAACATTTGTAGAAGAAAAATATGGAGTAGTTTCTTTATCATAAGCATAAATTCCCAGATAAGCCTCATCAAAAGCTCCAGTTGATACAATTTTTTCAATTACAGGTTTTACAACATTAATAGGAATGGCAAAACCAATACCTTCTGCAGATGTAATTTTTACACTATTTACTCCGATAACTTCTCCTGTAGAAAGAATTAAAGGTCCACCACTATTTCCAGGGTTAATAGAAGCATCAGTCTGAATCAAATCAGTCATATATGATACAGAATTATTTTCTTCAATTTTTATAGTTCTATTTATAGCACTAATTATTCCAGATGTTATAGTCCTTCTAAATTCATATCCAATAGGGTTGCCAATGGCATAAACAGTTTCACCAGATTTAATTTTGGAAGAGTCTCCAAATTTTACATAATTTAGACCGGAGGTATTTATTTTTGAAACAGATAAATCTAACTCTGAATTACACCACAAAACAGTTGCATCATATGTGTTACCATTTTCTAATGTAACATAACATGTACTAAATTTTTCACCAGTAACATGACAATTACTTAAAATATATCCATTATTTGAAACAATTATTCCAGTACCAATCCCTAAATCATTTAAAGAACTTGTTGAAAAAATAGATGTAGAATGAGATTTTATTTTTGATATACCAACAACACAATTAGAAACATCTTCTAACATATTTGAAATGTCTAAATTTGTAGTAGTTGAAACCGAATTATTAGAAGTACTAATTTTTGAGATATCATATTCTGATGACATTTCAATATTACTATATGTAGTATATATATAATAAGAAAAACTTAATAGAAAGAGAGCTGAAATTATAAATAATATAATATTTCTAAACAAATGAGATTTTTTTTTCATATATAGACCTCCATAAAATAATTATGAACAAAATTCATAAAATTAAACAGAGGCTACAAAAGTAACCTCAAAAATTATTCAGAATCTGATACCTCTAATTCATCTTTTAAACATCTATCACAATGTGGAAAATCTTTTTTATCACAATCTAAATCAACACCTTTTAAGCATTTTCCTTCATGATGACATTTTGCACAAATTTTTATGTGTTTTACTTGATTAGCCCAAATTTGTACAGCATATTTTTTGCCAGGGCAAAGAGGACCAAAAACAAATTCACCATCTTCATCTGTAAATGTATGGGAAACAGGTTTTAATTCTTTTTTACCACATTTATATTCTATTTCAACTAATTTAACAACAGCATCGCTTACAGGCTCTTTGAAACAATCTCTAACAATACCATAAATAACATCTCTATGATCATTAGCCAAAGTAATATCTAAATCAAATTGCTTTCCATCAGCAATAAATCCATCAATATCAACTATAGGACACATTGGCTCAGATTTTCTTTCATCCATTTCCATAAATAAACTCCTTTAATAAAATTTAGGCAAAGCCTATTAATGTATAATATGAAAAAATAAAATAATTGACAATAATAACTAGTCAAAAACATAAATATATTATATAATAATACAGTTACAAAATAATAAGAGAGGAAAAAGAAAATGGATAATAGACCAATAGGAATTTTTGATTTTGGAGGAATAACAATATTAAAAGAGATTCAAAAAAGATTGCCTAATGAAAATTATATATATTTAGGAGATACAAAAAACTTTCCATATGGAGAAAAAAATAGAGAAGAAATAATAAAATTTGCAATTCAAAATGTAGAATATTTAATAAAGAAAAATGTAAAAATAATAGTAATAGCTTGTGGAACTGCAACAAGTCAAGCAATAGATATATTACAACAAAAATTTGAAATACCAATAATAGGAATTATAAAACCAACAGTAGAATATATTAAAGAAAAAGAGTACAAAGAAGTAGGGGTAATTGCAACAGAAGGAACAATAAGAAGTGGCGAATGGGAAAGACAATTGAGAAAAAATATTTCTAATATTAATGTAATAAATAAAGCATGTCCGATGCTTGCAACGATTGCTGAAGAAGGAAGAGCAACAGGAATAGAAGGAAGAAATGCAATTAAAGAATATATGAAATCATTTAAAGAAAAGAAGATAAATAAGATTATTTTAGGCTGTACACATTTTCCAATATATGAACAAGTTATAAGAGATGAACTAAAATATGATGTAGAATTAATAAATACAGGAAAAACAGTTGCAAAATATTTAGAAGAATATTTGAATGAAAAAGAATTATATACTCAAAGCAAAAAAGGAAACATAAAAATAGAGTTAACTAAGAAGGAAGAAGAATTCTCAAGAATTGTAAATGATATATTTAAAGAAAAAGTATAACAAATAAAAATGTAAAAAAATATATTTTTTTTGAAAAATGTATTGAAAAAAATAAAATAATATGGTATAAATAATATTGAGTTATTAAATAATAAATTAGAAGAGGTAAATAATATGAAAAGATTTTTTAAATTAACATTAATAATAGGAATTACAATGATTGCATTAGCAATATCAAATATAGCATATGCTGATGATGATTTTGATATTTTAACACCAACAGATTTACCAACAGAATCAACATCAACAACTGCACCAACTACAACAACAACTACACCAAGCACAAGTACTACATTAGAAATCCCAAAGACTACTACAACAACTGTAAAAATAACAAAAACAACAAATACATCATTACCACATACAGGTATAGAAGATAGCACAGGAACAATAGTAGCAATAGTAGCATTAGCAATAGTAGGAATTAGTTCATTTGTAGTAATAAAGAAAAATAGTGATATTTAAGATTAAGAGAAAAGTAAAATAAAGGTTATCAACAGAGAAAATTAGTCACAGGCTGAGAACTAATTGTGGAAAACATATTTGAAAAACTAACTCTTTAGCTTTCTAACGAATAAGTTAGACGTATAAGATACGTTATAATCTATCAGTAAGTTAAAAATAGGATGGAACCGTGTAATATAAGCACTCCTATAGATAGAAATATCTATAGGAGTGTTTTTTTATTTATAAAATAAGGTAAATCCAAAATATAAGGAGGTATAATTATGATTAGAACAATACAAAAAGATGGACAAATTTTAGATATGGAAGAAGGAAATGAAGAATTACAAAAGACAATTTGGCATACAACATCACATATATTAGCACAAGCAGTAAAAAGATTATATCCAAACACAAAGCTAGGAATAGGACCAGCAATTGAAAATGGATTTTACTATGATTTTAGAGTAGAAAAGCCATTCTCAGAAGAAGATATAGCCAAAATAGAAGAAGAAATGAAAAAAATAGTTAAAGAAGATTTACCATTAGAAAGAAGTGTATTATCAAGAGAAGAAGCAATCAAGTTAATGGAAGAAAAAGAAGAACCATATAAAGTTCAATTAATAAAAGAACTTCCAGAAGGTGAAACAATATCATTCTTTAAACAAGGAGAATTTATAGATTTATGTGCAGGACCACATATAAATAGAACAGGAAAAATAAAAGCAATAAAATTATTAACAACATCTGCTGCATATTGGAAAGGAAATCAAGAAAATGACTCAATGCAAAGAATATATGGAGTATCATTCCTAAAAGCAAGTCAACTTGAAGAACATCTAAGATTATTAGAAGAAGCAAAACAAAGAGATCATAGAAAAATAGGAAAAGAACTTGAATTATTTATGACACACGAATTAGTTGGTTCAGGACTTCCAATGTATTTGCCAAATGGAGCAACAATAAGAAGAATATTAGAAAGATATATACAAGATAAAGAAATAGATTTAGGATATAGTCATGTATATACACCATCACTTGCAAATGTTCAATTATATAAAACAAGTGGACATTGGGATCATTATAAAGATGACATGTTTCCTGCAATGAAATTAGATAATGAAGAAATGGTATTAAGACCAATGAACTGTCCACATCATATGTTAGTATATAAAAGTAAACAACGTTCATACAAAGATTTACCAATAAAAATAGGTGAATTAGCAAATGATTTTAGATATGAAAATAGTGGTGCTGTTTGCGGACTTGAAAGAGTTAGACAAATGTGTCAAAATGATGCACACTTATTTGTAAGACCAGATCAAATAAAAGAAGAAGTAGGAAATGTATTAAAATTAATAAAAGAAGTATATCAAAAAGACTTCGGATTTTCAGCAGATTCATTTAAATACAGATTATCATTAAGAGATAAAAACAATAAAGCAAAATATATAGATAATGATGAAATGTGGGAAACAGCAGAATCACAATTAAGAGCAATATTAAAAGAAATGAATATAGATTTCTATGAAGCAGAAGGAGAAGCTGCATTCTACGGACCAAAGATTGATATTCAAATCAAAACAGCATTAAATCATGATGTCACAATACCAACATGTCAATTAGATTTTGCATTACCAGAAAGATTTGATTTAACATATGTTGGCGAAGATAATAAAGAACATAGACCAGTAGTAATACACAGAGCAATACTTGGATCTTCAGATAGATTTATATCATTCTTAATTGAAGAAACAAAAGGTGCATTCCCATTATGGTTATCACCAATACAAGCAAAAATATTACCTATTACAGATGCTCAAATTGATTATTGTACAGAATTAAAAGCAAAATTAAGAGCTAAGAGAATAAGAGTTGAATTAGATGATTCAAATGAAAAAATTGGATATAAAATCAGAAAAGCTCAACTTGAAAAAGTTCCATATATGTTAGTTATAGGTGCAAATGAACAAGAAAGTCAAGTTGTAACTGTTCGTGCAAGAAAAAATGGAGCTAATTTAGGTGAGATGACAATTGACGAATTTATTGAAAAAGTTCAAAATGAAGTTGAAAATAAAGCGATAGATAGATAAAGAAAAGGAACTATGAAAATAGTTCCTTTTTACATATAAAAAAATAAACAAGATATTAACATATCTCGTCATTTTGGTTGGGCTGGCTAGATTCGAACTAGCGCATGTTAGAGTCAAAGTCTAATGCCTTACCGCTTGGCTACAGCCCAATGTATAAAATTATAAACAACCATATAAGGTATTATATGGGGTGGAAGATGGGACTCGAACCCACGGTCTCCAGTGCCACAAACTGGCGCGTTAACCAACTACGCTACATCCACCATTGTTTAGTCCATTTGTGAACACATTAATTATTTTAGTATGTTTTTACAAATTTGTCAAGATATTTTTGTAAATTATTTGATTTTTTATCAAAAATTTGTTAATATAATAATGAAAAATAAGGAACGGAGGAAGTTAGAAAAAGTCTAACGAAAAAAATATGGCAAATGTAATTGTAATAGGTGGCGGACCTGCCGGAATGATGGCAGCAATAACAGCAGCCGAATATGGAAATAATGTAACAATAATAGAAAAAAATTCAGATTTTGGAAAAAAATTATTAATAACAGGAAAAGGTAGATGTAATATAACAAGTTCATTATATATGAGTGAATTTATAAAAAATACTCCAGGTAATGGGCAATTTTTATATAGTGCATTTCAAAATTACACAAATACAGATATAATAGACTTTCTAAAAAATCAAGGACTTGAAGTAAAAGAAGAAAGAGGAAACAGAATTTTTCCAGTTACAGACAAATCTATAGATGTATTAAATTGTTTCAAATCAAAAATAAATGAATTAAAAATAAAAAAATTATTTAATACAAGAGTTCAAAAAATTTTAGTACAAAATGGTGAAGTATTAGGAGTAAGGACAGAGAAAGAAATAATTCAAACAGATAAAATAATACTAGCAACAGGGGGAAAAAGTTATCCATTAACAGGATCAACAGGAGATGGATATTTAATAGCCAAAAATATAGGACATAAAGTAACAGAAATAAGACCATCACTAGTTCCTTTGGTAATATATGAGAAGAATGAATGTAAAGAAATGCAAGGTTTAAGTTTAAGAAATGTTGGAATAAAAATTATTGATGAATCAAAAAATAAGTTAATATATGAAGATTTTGGAGAAATGATATTCACTCATTTTGGAATTTCAGGACCTACAATTTTAAGTGGTTCAGCACATTTGGTAAGATATAAAGAAATAGATAATCTAATGAAAGAGCAAAAAATAAAATTACAAATAGATTTAAAACCAGCATTAACAGAAGAACAATTAGATGAAAGAATATTAAGAGATTTTAAAGAATTTAAAAATAAACAATTTAAGCATGCATTAGACAAATTATTACCACAAAAAATGATTCCAATTGTAATTGAAAAAACAAAAATAAATGAAGAAAAAAGAGTTAATGAGATAACAAAAGAAGAAAGAAGAAATTTAGTAAAAGTATTAAAAAAATTCGAACTTACAATAAAAGACTTTAGACCAGTAGAAGAAGCAATTATAACAAGTGGGGGAATAAATATAAAAGAAATAAATCCAAAAACAATGGAATCAAAATTAGTAAAAGGGTTATATTTTGCAGGAGAAATAATAGATGTAGATTCATATACAGGAGGATTTAATTTACAAATAGCATATTCAACAGGTTATACTGCAGGAATGCATGTTGGAGATTTAGAAGAATGAAAGAATTTTATACAATATCAAAAAATGAAACAACAGAAATTATTGAAAAAAAATCAAAATTTATAGCAGACATTTATCCAGTAAAAAATGTAGAAGAAGCAGAAAACAAAATAAAAGAAATAAAAAAGAAATATTATGATGCAAAACATCACTGTATAGCTTATAGAATTGTAGAAGAAGATAGAATAATTGAAAAATCAAGTGATGATGGAGAACCATCAGGAACAGCTGGAGCACCTATGCTAAATATATTACAAGGAAGTAATTTATGTAATATAATAGTTATTGTAACAAGATATTTTGGTGGAATTTTACTTGGAACAGGTGGGTTAGTTAGAGCATATTCTGATGCAACGAAAAAAGCTATTCAAAAAAGTGAATTATTATTTCAAAAAGATGGTTTTGAAATTGAACTAGAAACAGATTATTCTAATTTAGAAAATTTTAAATATTATTGCAAAAGTAATGATATAAATATCATAAATATTGATTATTCAGAAAATATAAGAATAAAAATTGAAATGGAAAAAGAGAAAAAGGATATTTTTTTGAAAAACATCGAAGAACAAAAAATCAATAAAATAAGAATTGTCGAATTGTGTCGAAAAATAGTAAATATAGTAGTAAATAAGTGATTGAAATGTCAAAAACTTCCAAAAATATATTGTAATCTTAAATTCAATATAATATAATCCAAAATGTAAGTTTTTTACAATTGAAAAATAGGAGGAAAAAACATGAGAGAAAAAATCACAGTTTTAATAGCAGATGATAATCAAGAATTTAGTACAACATTAGCAACATATTTAAAAAATCAAGAAGATATGGTAGTTGTAGGAAGAGCAAAAGATGGAAATGAAGCTTTAGATATGGTATCTAGTCTAATGCCAGACGTATTATTATTAGATGTAATAATGCCACATTTAGATGGAATAGGGGTTTTAGAACAAATGAACATGATAAAATTAAACAAAAAGCCTATTTGCATAATGCTATCAGCAGTTGGACAAGACAAAGTAACCCAAAGAGCAATTGAACTTGGAGCTGAATATTATGTTGTAAAACCATTTGATATAGATTTGCTTATAACAAGAATAAGAGAACTAAAAAATTACAAACCATCATCACAAAACAATAATTTTATTTCAAGAGAAATAGGAATAAGTAAACAACAATATATTGATATTCCAAACAACTCAGCCAATAAAGAAGAAAATATTGAAGCATTAGTTACAAATGTTATACATGAAGTTGGAGTGCCAGCACATATAAAAGGTTATCAATATTTAAGAGAAGCAATTATTATGGTTATAAATGATATTGATGTTATAAATCAAATTACAAAATGTTTATATCCACAAATAGCCAATAAATTTCACACAACTCCATCACGAGTAGAAAGAGCAATACGTCACGCAATAGAAGTAGCATGGGGAAGAGGAGAACAAAAGACAGTAGAAAACATATTTGGATACACAATTTCAGCAGCCAAAGGAAAGCCTACAAATTCAGAATTTATAGCAATGATTAGTGATAAATTAAGGCTTGAACTTAAGAGTGCGTAAAATTTAAAAAACTTAATGGAAGCCACATACAGAAATTTGTAATATCGATAAATCAAGAACCTCTAGTATTCATGAAAAAGAATACGGAGGTTTTTATTATGGAAAAAATTGATTTTTTTAAGTCTGCCATACTTAACTGCATCTCATTGGTTTATATTATGAAAAATGTAGAAAAAGGTTATAAAATTTATTACTAATTAATAAGTTGATAATATTTTTTTGGTATGATATAATATATATATCGCTTAAAGCAATTTTAAGTAGTTATAAGGAGATGCAAAGATAATGAAAGAGGCACTGAAAAAACAAATTGAAGAAGTACTCCCTGAATTAGAAAATGCATTAGTCAAAGCAGGAGACATTGTTGTAGTTAATGGAGTGAGCATTGAACGGTTTGAAGCAGAAAAAATTTGTGTAGAGCTTAAAGAAGAATTGAAATCTAAAATCAAAAAATGCAAAATTGATTGGGATTTAATTCCACTCGAATTAGTAGTTTCTGATGAAAGATGGAGAGCTTTGCAAAAATCTCTGAATCAAATTAAGTAAGATTTGATTCAAACTAACTAAAAAGAGTATGCTTGTTAATAAGCATACTCTTTACAAAATAAATAGATGGAGAAAAAAGAAAGGAGTTTGTATAATGTTTTGTATTCATTATACAATGTTAAATATATGAAAATACCTGAATTAATTGATCTAATAAATGAATTTGTTTTTGGAAAAGATTTAGCAACAGAAGAAAAATTAAATGAAAAACAAAAAAAATCAAAAGCATCAAACATAAAAAGACAATATAATATGTTAATTCAAAATAAAAAAGCAAGTGGTAAAAAAATTCAATTAAGAGATTTAAAAAAGTTAATGGCACCATTATTAGAAAATTATCAAGAAGTTTCAAAATATGAACCAATAAATGAAACCTTGCAATTAATGGCAGAAGATATAAGAGAAAGTAATATGACAACACAAAAAGATAAAGACAATATGGAAAATGAAATTGCAACAATATATGCTTCAATTTTAGGAAATCCAGGAACTTCAACAAAAGGAATGACAAGTGAATATATATCTAAAATTATAGCAAAGAAAGTTGCTGATGCGGATGATATAAATAGAGATGATATAATGAATTTATTAATTATGCAATCTCAAAATATGTATTTAGACATTGAGCAATATCAAAATTTAATTAATGCATCTGTTATACGCTTTTTATCAACAAATAAAGGTAGTATAAAATTTACAAATCCTAAAGTATTTAAAGTATTTGAAAGTTTAGCAGCAAGTTATAAAGTACAAGGTGATTTTGAAAAAGTAAAAGAAGTATATGAAAAAGCTTTAAGATTAAAATCACTTGAAAATACAATTGAATATCAAGAAATAAAAGAAAAGTATGAAGATTTTATTAAATATATGGATTTAAAGAAGAATTTTGATGATAAAAGGTTTGATAGTTTTGAAGATTTGATGGATTCTTTAAATGTTAAGTTTTCTGATGATGGAATATTTAGACCTGAAAAAGAAAGAAAGGATTTTTTTGATGATAATCCACAAAATTTAAAACAAAGTCGTAGCAATTATGTGATGCCAGTAAGTAAAAAAATGGAAGGTTTTAAAAGACTTGTTAGATCATTAAAAAGAGATAATCCTGATTATGATATATTAGAATGTGAGATTGGTAAGGATTTATATGCAGGATATGTTATATTTAAAATAGAGAATGCAAATGTATCAATTTTAGAAAATTTTAATGCAGTAAATGCAAGAATATTTATTGTAAAAAATGAACAGATTGATCAAGTAAGAAAATTAGCAAGAAATGATGCTATTGGTTTAGATGGAGTTGAAGCAGCTAATCACATAGAGAATTTTGAGAATTATTGTAGAAACTTAATAAGAAAAACCAAAACATTAATAAGACAAACACAGGTAGGTGTTGCTCCTCCAACTGAGGAGGAACTTGTTTTTGATGATGATTCATTTATTGATTCTTATGCTGATATTAGTAGTGAACGAGTGCAAGTTCCAAATAAAAAAGATGGTGAAGAACAAGAAGGAGAGAATAAAGAAGAGACTGGAGAACAAGAAGAAATAGATGATAAAGGTGATGTTGAAGACAAAGAAGAATTACATGATGAAATATCTCAAGATATGATAGAAGAAGAAAGAAGAAAAGCACATAAAAAGAGAGAATATGTAAAAGAACTTAAGGCTAGAATTGAAAGAATCCAGAAAGAAAAAGAAGAAAAAATAGCAAAGGTAAAAAACGGAAAAAGTGAAGAAAAATAAGTATGTATATAAAGCAAAAAGGAGAAGACATGAAAATAATTGATAAAATAATAGATTTTGTAAAATCAATTTTCATTCATCCAGAACTTTTAGTTGAAGGACAAGAAACAAAAGTTAGTGAACAGAAGATAAATAATTTTATGGAGTCTTTACAAAAAGATACTCAAAATCATTTGTATAAAAATGAAATTTTAGATGAAATTGAAAGAAATCCAGAATTAATTGATAAGTTATCTTATGAAAGATTAGTTAAACTAAACCAATTATATGATGAAAAGATAACAGAATTGGAAAGACTTAGTTTGAACGTTGACATAAATAAGAAATGATGGTATAATATATTATAGTTGACATTTGGTCTAATTTTGATTTTTACCTTTTTTCAACTAGTCCGACACAACACAGTAAAAAAATATTTGAGGTGAAAAAACATTATGGCTATTTTTAATCAGCATGGCAAGGCTGTCGCTAATGGTGTACTGGTATCTGATATTATTCGTGATCATTTATCTTCGCAGGAATTGTTTGTGAAGAGGAAGCTTAGCTTTTCTACCCGGGAAGAATTTTTGGAACAACTGCAAAAAGTGTTTAGTCCAAACACAAAGATTTATAGTGAACTCAAAAATGCATTAAAAGAAAATGATATGGAGGCTGAAAAAAAGATGAGAAGAAAAGCAAAAGCATCTAAGAAGGCTGTGATTCAGCATGTGGTAGAACCAGTTAAGGTTGCACAGGTTGATTCTCTTGTTGAAGAAAAGGGTTATTCTTTGGAAGAACTGAAGGGAGAAAGAAATACTATTGTTTCTGGACTCTCCAGTGAGCAGCAGGAATTGGCAGAAGCAACTTCGATTTTGGAGATCAGGAAGGAAACTCTCAAAGAAGTTCAGAAGGTTTTCGATGATGCCAAAAAGGCACTCGAGGATGCAAATTCCGAAGTAAGCTCTGCAGAAAAAGCAGTTGAGGCATCTAATGCCAAGTTGAAGGACTTCCAAAGCCGACTGGCAGAGGTTGACAGAAAGATTGAAATGGAGGAAAACAAGAGTATCTATTTGGTTGCTCCTGGTTATACCGGGGAAGTGCCTGAACATGGTACATTCATTTCTTCTGTTGATGTCAAAGGCATTGCCAATCTCAAAGTTGAGACTCTGGGAACTGAGATTGAGCCTAATTTCCTGGACATGATCAATGCAGGTTTCGATTCGGCTCAGGAGTACGCAAGAGCTCTTAAGTTTGTTACCCTGATTGAGTACTACCTTTGCAATGATATGCAGTATAACGTACTGGTATCTGACAGCAAGATTCAGAAGCTCATTTCTGAACATATTGGTGGCTAAAATCAACATTCTAACATTATGTTGGACGAGATGGATACTGTCTAGGCAGTATCCTTTCTCGTTTTTTTTTATTTCTTGGAGTAGAAAAAGTGCATGAATATTTGGACACTAAGAGCATACAGTATTAGTATTGGAGAAGAAAATATGAATGTTTTAATAATAATATCTTGTATATGTTTTCTTTTTATTTGTATGAGAATATTTGTAGTACCAATAAAATTAATGGTGAAATTGGGGATTAATTCTATTTTAGGAATAATATTTATTTTAATAGTAAATTTTATAGGGATATATTTTAATTTTCATATAGGAATAAATTGGATAACAATATTAATAGTACGGAATTTTAGGAGTACCAGGAGAAATATTTATTATATTGTTAAAAAATTTTATATAAAAAACAGAGGAGAATGGTTTTCACTATCTCCTCTGGCTAGGGTATAACAGAGCTTAAGAATCAACTCTGTTGAAGTTCACCAATCTGGTGACAGCTTCAAATGCAGGGGCAGAATAAACTACCCGTCTTTTATGGGGGAACGCATTTTTCAACTTATAGTTGAAAGAACTGGGCATTTTGAAAACAGTACCGAGAAAATCAGATGCTTTCATTTTTTTCTTTTCACCAGTGAGCATGTCGTGAACAACGAAATACTCAATTTTGTCGATTGCTTCAAAAGTGACCCAAACAGTAGCGTTCATCATATTGAACACCCTCCTTAAAATTAATATCTATATTATAACTCATAAACTAAAAATAATCAATAGTTTTACATAAAAAAATAAGGCTAAAAGCAGATTTTATCTACCTTTAGCCTTTTATTTTATATAAAAATATATTATAATTTTATTTAGATATTTTTATGTTTAAATGGAATCCGAAGAATTTTATTTCAAGTTTCAATTCTTTAAAAGACATTTTCATTACACCACCTCCTTGCATAGAAGGTGGTAAAAGACTTATATGGTGTGAACATATAAGTCTTTTTTATATGTAAAAAGCTAGGCACTTTCACATACCTAGCTTTAATTTTTAAATACAATTTAAATATTGTTCTCCTGCTCTGCTTCTACTTGCTACATATCTTCTTACTCCAGAAGTACTTACATAACTTATATAGTAATATTTATTTGTTACATAAACACTATCGTAATTTATTTCTTCTCCTTTATAATATACTGCAACTGGCTCGTTATTTTCTGTACTAGGTACATTTCTTACATTTAATTCATCAACTATAACTGTAGCTACACCTGTTTCTGCATAACTTCTTTCTAATACTTCAGTATTATTTATGTTAGGTGTAAAACTTGTAGTACAACCTTCATTAAATAAAGCTAGTTCTTCATTTCTCCTTCTAACTAGACCAGGTAATCTAACCCCACCACCATTTACATACAAAGGTAATTCTGCTCTTATTTCATCTAAAGTATTACAAGAACATACTGAATCTAAGCTTCCTATTCCACAATTGTAGGCAAAACTTACCAAAGCGTCAAACTGATTTTGATTAAAATTGAATTTACTTACATACTTATTTACTGCATTTGCATAAACTTGTACATCTTCAACTAGTAGTCTATCTGCTTCGTCTTGAGTTATAGACATACTTTCATAGACATTTTTTGTATGCCCCCAGCCTATCGTAAGCACATTCGCTGGGCATCTATATGCAGTTAATCTGCATCCTTCGTAAGATTTTATTAAATTAAGTCCTCTTTCTGATATATTCATAATAAATTTCTCCTTACATTCTTATTTGTTCTTTGATTTCAACGACATTATGTTCTATACTATTTATTTTGATAGAAAATTCATTTATAAGTAATCTGTTGCTTTCTGCAAGCTCTTTATTTGCTTCTAGTAGCTTTTCGTTTACGATTCTATTTTTTTCTATAGAAGCGATAAGCATATCTCGCTCTTGGTTGTTTCTTTCTCTTATTTCTGCGTCAACAGCAGCCTTTTCTTTATCTTTTTTATTTATATACCAACCTAGAGCAGCTATCCCAGCAACAGGTAAGCCTAATGTATTTATCACTTCGTTAAGAAAGTTTACGTCCATCTTTTTCTCTTTCCTTTCTATTTATAATAAAAAGACTACTTAAATAATAAGTAGCCTACTTTGCACATATATAATAATAACCAATCTGATTATCTACAGAAGGGATAGAAACCTCTATGTCATCATTAGTTCTATCTATGTTAAATTTTTCATATAGTTCTGGATAATCATCTCTATTAATAGCTTGTCCGTTTACCTTTAGCCATGTGTTAGTTCCATCTTCAAGACTATTTCCAGCATCATATGATAGATTTTTATACTCACCTATCACATTACGAGGATACATTTGAGTAACATTTTCTAACTCAAATCTTGTTACTAGTTCTGAAGTAGTTTCGTAACAAATCTTGTACGGTATTTCTATCCTGGAGTCAGCTCTTAAAGTAGAATTAATATTTGGTCTTGTTGTAGCAGACCACGCATTGTTATTCCCTGTTGTACTTCTAACACAAGCAATACCGTGATTATTACTGTTAGATGAAAGCATAAAGCCAAAGCCAATTCCCTCGCTACCACTGCTTATATTAACTGGTATCTTAGCACATTTACAACCTGCGATTTCTTCATCTATAATCTGAAATGTTCCAGCGGTTAGAGTATTAATTACTCTATTGTTTCTATTAAATGCAAATATGTCTAATGTAACACTTTGCCCCACACGCCCATTTTTGATAGGTAGCAATACATGAGAGATAGGTTTATTATTATCATTATATTTTTCGTTCAAATATGCACAATATCTATTTACATCATAACCAACTACATTAGTATTAATATCTTGCTTTATAAAAGCTCTAGTAAATACTCTATTTACTATAGGACTATAACTATTAAAAGTATTTCTTTGGGTAAATGTATTATCTTGATTTTTATGAGCTCTTTCTTCTAAAGCTTGTTTTATAGTTTGGTTTGTACTGCTATTAATATTAATGTTATCTGAATATACAGTTACGTTCCCACTTGAGCTAGGTGATTGGTCATTAACAGTACGTACTCCACCGTTCTGTTCGGGTGGAAGTATGCTTGATGGCAATCTTCCATCTGTGCCTATTCTTGGTATTTTATTAGGTTCATTTCCGACATCTGATACATTAACTTTGCTAGTTAGTGTATTAAGATTAATGCTACTTCCTAAGGCAACAACTTTACCTATGTAGTTACTTGTGTTCAAGTTATTAATTGTACTACCTACACTTGGCAGACTATTTCCGCCTGTAGCTGTAGTAACTCCAGTTGTGCCTCGTACTCTACCCCAAAGCATTCCATTGGCACCAACAAGCAGATAAACATCTTCAGCCCATTTTTTGTTCACAATAACATTAATGACTCTAGTGGCATTAATACTTTGTGGATAATTATTTTCCACTACTGTAGCTGTTCCATTTTGAATAATATATTCCATCACTTGATTATTACTACGCCTTACAACACCAATATTTACTCCAGTTACTGTAGCACCTAACTCTAAATCATTATTTACAGCAATAATGATTGAAGTAACATGTTGATTACTCTGTATGACCTTATTGTTTGTCCCCGAGTACACACCATTGCCACTTGCTGCACCTTCAATATTAGGATTATTATATGAATAAAGTTCTCCATCAATATATCCATCTTGTAGAATTGTTTTACCAGTTAAGATATTGTTTTTTGTTTTGCTTACACTATCATTTTTGATGTTTATGACTTCTGAAAAACTCATTCTCTCTGAAAATACTATCATTCTACCTGAATAGTGATAATTTTGAATATCTAATACAGTTCCTACAACAGGAGCAGTCGAACTTCCATATACATTAGCTCTATTTGGCGGAACATCTGTGTTCCATAGCATGTTAGTACAACCAATAACAAAATAAACTTCTTCATCAAACGTTTTATTTATATTTATATATGCAATTTTCTGAGCATTAATAGTAGAGTATTGATTCTGAAATACTGTAGCTGTTCCATTTTGTATAATAGATTCTTTTACTTCATTGTTACTTCTTCTTACAGCTAATGCAACAACATTAGTTACTGTACTGCCCACAGCTAAGTCATCTTTAACAGCTATAGCAATTTTACCAACTTTAATTCCCGCACTAATAGAAGTAGAAGGGATGCCGAAGCATCCTCCATTTTCTGCATTATACATTTGAGTATTTTTATTATTGAAAGCACTTAGTATGCCACCTTCAATATAACCGTCTTTGAAGATTGTTTCTCCAACAACATTGTTAGGCAATGTTTTACTAACATAATCATTGGCAATAGCTTCTATTTTAATTTTAGCTTTTCGCCATAGATCTTGAGCAATATCTTTTAATTGTTCAAAATTTGCTGTTCCCATTTATATAACCTCTCCTTATACAAATAAGTTTTTAATTTCATCAACTTCCTCATTCGTCATGTATGGCAACATACTAGTGTGTAGCTTACCATCTGGTCCTAATTTAACAACTTTATCTTGTTGTCCTGCGCCACCAGTATTGGTAGTATCACCTTTTTTTACGTATAGAGTTTCAGCTTCACTCTTGTTTAATTTTAGTTCAACTTCTGCTTTTACAGTGTTTGCTGAAGCTGTATTATTGATCTTGATATGTTCTGCATTTATAGTAACGTTGCCTTGTGAATTTGGTAATTGTTCATTCACCTTTTTAACAGTTCCACCATTTACTATTAATTCTTTAATATCCACTTTTTTAGTCATGTAGATAAGATGAACCCCATATTTATCACAAGGATTTGAATTTGTTATACTTGCAGCATTAAATGTAGAACCCTCTATACAAAGATTATCTTCTGATACAGGTAAATCTCTTTTTGCTATGCAATTACCATGGTCTACAAAAGAATAAATAAAATAAACATCTTTATCAAAAGTTTTATTTATAGTATGTTCTACGTATCTTTGATATGTATCTGTTATAGAAGATGGAAAAGGAGAACCTCCAGTTTTTACTTGCAATGAAACTCCATTCACAATAGGTTCCGTAATGAGTACATCATTTGCTTTTGTTTCTCCTTTTTCTACTGCCCATATTGTCAATGGAGTAGCGTTATTTCCTACTGTCATTCCATTACTCATAGGGATTACTATTTTATCTATATGTGCTCCCTTTTTTCCAGTAGACATATTTCTATTCCCAAATCTTCTAGTATTATTTTGTGCAGATATAGAGTGTCCTAAAACTCCTCCAGACGGTATATCCATTCCTAAAGTAGTTGATATACCATCTATGTATACTTTTGTAAACACATTATCTTGTGTAAATCTATTCTCTTGGTCAACAACAGCCATGTTAGTTAATTGAGTTGATATATCTAAATCAGCATTGCTATTGCTTTTGCCTTTTATTGTTTTAGTGTTAGCGTCATATTCAAGATTCTCTATATCTCTTTTTTTTGCTTTTGTCCATAAATCACCAGCTATGTCTTCAAGCTGACCATGTTTTACTATATTGTTTGACATAAGATTTTCTCTCCTTTTACGTAAATAAATTTTTAATATTTTGAACCTCCTGAGCCGTCATAAAGTGTATTTCTCCTCTAACCACACCAGAGCCATCAAGAAATTCATACCTATTCCCATCAGTAGATATCCTAACACTTGTTAAAGCATTAGTATTATTTCCTCCACTTCCTATACCGTTATAGCATAAAAATTCTAAGTATTCTTCTATACGAGAATGTGGAGTCGGAAGTGCATTTAAGTTTGTAGCTCTTCCAGTTATATAATTTAAATATTCTTCTGAACGAGAGCCAACGAACTGAGGTAAACTTGCTAAATCTTTAGCCATTTAACCACCCCCATATTAATTATTAAAAATCTTTATTCGTTATCTGTTTATACTCAGCTTCTGTTATTTTCCCAGCTTGCACAAATGTTTTTACATCTTCATCATTGTACAAGCCTTTATTATAATATCTTTCTATTTTTTCAAACCAGTTCATAATCAATTCCTCCTTGATACTTCTAATAATAAATCAGCAACGTCTTTTTCCAGTGTTGCAACGTTTTTTTGAGTTTTAGCTAGTTCTAGCAACAAACTTGCATTTTCTCTTTCTAAATTCCCTACAGTATCTTCAGCAGGTTTTCCAAACACAACTCCAGTCATTTCTAATTTATCAACATCATCTAGCGTATAAATTTTTTCAAAATCAATTTCTATATTGGCTTTAAAAGAATGAATAGGCTTTTCAACAAGGTATTCAAAAAGTTCTTTATTCATTTTTATATATTTTTTGCCTGAATTAAATTCTTTTAAATCTTCATCAAACCAACCTTCTAATTTTCTCCCATCAACAACATAATAAAACATCTATACACCCCTTACTCGTAAATGAATACCTGTTAACCCTACACCCAGTCCACCACCGTGCACTGTTGCTCTTAGGTGTACCGTAACACTTGTTGTAGAATTGGCAGTTACAACTCCGTAGACATTTGCTGAATTTGCAATAGTTATAAGAACATTGTTAACGGATTTAAACAATCCTGAAGGGAGGCTAAACGTAAATTGAGCAGTTTCATTAGAACCACCATTAACAATGCCTATTGCCCAGTATTCTATATCACCATTCGATAACTTTAAGTAACCATTATTCCCTGCTTGATATTGAGCCGCTCTTAGATATGTTGCAGGCAATTTATCAAGTTCAGCTTTAACTGTACTATTTGTCCCATGCTTAACCACATCTGAACTTGTATGTGGATAATAAATATCGCCAGTCGAGTTCTGAATTTCTATTTTATTTATAGTCATAAACTTCCCTCCTTTTAAGTTACTACTTTAAAAAATAATTTAACTTGTTGAGCCGTGTCGTAAGTGCTGCCTACTCTAACAGTTTCACCTGTATCTCCTTTATCGCCTTTAGGTCCTTGTGGGCCAGTTGCTCCTTGTAAACCTCTAGGCCCTTGTGCCCCAGCATCTCCTTTAACACCTTGTGGCCCTTGAGGACCAGTAGTTCCTCTTTCTCCTTGTGGCCCTTTAATGTTAACGCTAGTTGGATTATTTAAACCACCATTATTACTCCAAGATAGAACTCCTGCAGAACTAACTGAAGGCGTAAATGTTGCTCCATTTGCACCTTTAGCTCCTGTTGCTCCTGGAGCCCCTTGAGCTCCCGCAGGGCCTTGAACACCTTGTAGTCCTCTTTCGCCTTTAGGGCCAGTTGCCCCAGTTTGTCCTCTTAATTTTCCAGTATCATATTTTTGTTGAAATGTTTCCCCATCAGTAAAGGTAACCGCATCAGCGGAAGTAAGTGGATCTACATCTTCTATAACTGCTCCTGTGTGTTCGTTTAATAATTGTATTTGAACTTTTTTCTTTGCCATTTTTCTATCTCCTTTTAAACTTTTATTCCTAAGTTTGGACTAACTCTTATTGTTACATTTCCACCAGTACCACTATTAACTTTATCTGTTATTTTGCAGTATATAGTATTTTGCTTTCTTTCTGCTATAGCTGGTAATGTTTCAGATACTACAATTTCTAACTTATCTTGAAGTTTAGATAAAATATTAAATACCGTTCTATCTAAAGCTTCTATATTATATTGCTGCTTTGTTTTAAATCTTAAATCTTCAATATTACTTTGCTGTATACTAAGTACTTGTGAACCAACTAAAATTTTAGCTAATAGAATTTGATTTCTATTAGCCGTTGGAATTGTTGGATTTGCACTTGGCTGTCCTCTTAATGCTTTAATTTCTCCAGTGCTCATATCAGCAACAATTAAATCATATCTATTAAACGTTGTTGTATTAGCAGTTATTTTTATATTTTCAGTAGTATCAGAAGCTAGAAATTTTCCTTCAAAACTACATTGACCAGTGCTAACATTTATACTTAGATCTGGACTATCTAATGCTGAAACTCTAAAACTATCAGCATAAATAGTTTTTTCAACATGAGTTTTTGAATCCATTTGTATAACATCTTCAACATAATATCTAGTTGCTTCTTCATTATCTATATTAAACTCAACTGGATATAACTTTACCATTTTCCCCCTCCTTTAAAATCTATATACTTTTGGCGATTCTTCTCTAAACATACAATTTCCAAGTTCTATATTCATAGTTTCTGTTTTACAATCAATTGTAAACTCTATTATTTTTATCTCTGTATTTAAGGATATTTCTTTTAAAATCAAGCTAATATTATCACCAACCTCAACATCAAAAATATTAAAAGTATCACAATTAGATACATTTAAAGAAATTGATATTAATGGATTTTTACATTTATTTAGTTCATCTTCTACATATTTATCTAATGTACTTTGTAACCTTATATCATTTACAACTAATTCTTTAGAAAAAACTCCATATTTGTATATAGAGTTTAAATCTTTAGCTTCAGCTATTATACTATGCTCTATATCCGAATCATCTGTATATGTATTTTTAGCTACTATATAATTATAAATTTCACCACTGCTGGTAATAGATAAAGTTTTATTTACATTAATATCTGAATTTATTTCATAATATGTTTTATCAATTCCTAGTGATGTATATAAATTTAACTTTCTATTTTTATCAATTTGCCAAAAATAATTTGCATCTGTAGTAAATTCATCAAGTTTATCATAAAAATTATCATTCCAATTAATAATCCTGGTAGTTTGAAGATTATTTTTATGGGCAGTACCTTGTGAAACACCTGTGTTATACATATTATTTATAACATTTAGCATATTATATAAAACTTTATCATACTCACCTGTAAAAACATTATTATCTTGTCTTATATACATAGTAAATAATTTATCTTGTATAAGCCTACCATAACCAAAACAATCAATAGTAAAAAAAGAAGCATGAGGATTAGAATTATATATAACTCCCCACCATAGTAATTCTTCCTTTGCAGAAATATGCTGCTGAAAATGATATCGTGTTATTGTATGTTTCCATCGATACTCCCCAGAAAGCTGAACTCTGGAAAAAGATGACAGGGCACTATAACTTAAAAGGAGAGCATGTCATCATCAACGAGGCTTTCAAAATGGAAATTTATGAGAAGTTCGGGCGGAACGGCATACTGTCAATCCCGCATTATGCCATTGTCAATAAAGAAGGGGAATTGCAATTCCCATCGGCAGCCAGCCCGGAAAATATGGATAAACTGACGGAACAACTGAAAGAAGCCTCTAAATGAACGATTATTAACGAATACTAAGACGCACAGAATTACAGAGAAAGCAGGCTGATTCCACAAATCTTATAATTTTTATGGATTCAATTCCATAAATCTTATAAGATTTGTGGAATCATTATTTTAAATACC
>ENA-ORTQ01001384-ORTQ01001384.1-human-gut-metagenome-genome-assembly--contig:-NODE-1384-length-25829-cov-3.231163_pt1 | contig 25829 bp, 31 predicted proteins | sample MGYA00241912_ERZ509188 | MGnify/ENA primary metagenome ERZ509188 (study PRJEB26280, sample SAMEA2338849) | human gut metagenome | biome: human gut; feature: human-associated habitat; material: faeces...
CCTCCGCCGCCACCAGCTCCAGCAGGCCGGCCAGCTCAGAGTTCACCTGCTTCTCACCGAAGCGGTAGCGGCTCCCGTCCGGCTTCAGATACAGCCGCCGGAACTGGGGTGAAAGATCCAGCTTCCGCCGGACCGAGTCGTCCTCCATGGTGAGCTCTCCGGTATAACTGGTGCCGAAGCCCTCCCGGGCACAGCGGATGGCGGGAGCTGCCGCCTGCGCCAGCGTCAAAGTGCCGTACTCCCGCAGCAGGGTTTCCATGGCTCTCAGCAGCCCCGGAATGGCTACCGACTGGCCCCCCAGGTCCTTCCACTCGTCCTGGACCTCTCCATCCTTGAGGAACAGGTCCTCCCCCGCCTTGGCGGGAGCCACGCCCCGGGCGTCCAGCGCCAAGACCTTCTGATCCCGCTGGGAGTACAGCAGGCTGAAACAGCCGCCCCCGATGCCGGAGTGGTGGGGCTCCACCACAGAGAGGGTCAGAGAGACCGCCACAGCGGCGTCAAAGGCATTCCCTCCGGCCCGCAGCATCTCCAGCCCCGCCCGGGTGGCATAGATATTGTTGCAGCTGACCGCTCCGCAGTCCCCGTGGGCGGAGGGCTTGCTCCACCGCGAGGGCCACATGTACTGCTGCTTCTTTGCTTCACTCATACTTGATCCGCTTCCCTTCCCGGCCGCGCCGGACAGTGTTTTCATCGAGTCTTGTTCGGATTCCATTATTCCTTCGCCAAACCATGCGTCTTTTTACTGGTCGCCAGAGATACCACAACACCCACTGTATAGCTGACCAGCACTGTGGGGTAGACCGCCTCCAGTGTGTCGGTCAGGCCCAGCAGCATCCAGGCCACACCTACCACCATGCCGCTGGCCATGGCCCAGAAGGCCCCCTGCCGGGTGCAGCGCTTCCAGGTCAGGCCCACCAGGATGGCGAAGCTCACCGGGGCGGCGGCCACGTGCTGCAGGGTGAGGAACAGGTTGGTGAGGGCGGCGCTGGGCATGATGACCGCAGGGATCAGAGTCAGGTAGGCAAAGACGAAAGTGATGATCTTGGACAGCTTCAGCAGCTTGGCGTCGTCCACGTTGGGATTGATGTCGTTTTTATAGACATTGGTAATGATGGTGCCTGTGGCCAGCATCATGGTGGCCATGGTAGCCGCGATGATCATGGTGGCAAAGGCAAAAATGATCCCAGCGAAAGCCGGATTGCTGAAGGTCTTGATGGAGTAGGCAAATGCGGTGGCACCGTCGCCCAGGTCCGCACCGGACGCCTTGGCAAAGATGCCGCAGGTGGCGGTGAGCAGGCAGATGGGGGCAGCCAGCACATAGCCCAGGATAGAGCCGGTGCGGGCGGCGGAAGCGCTCTTTGCGGCCAGCAGGGGCTGGAGCACGGACTGCATCACTGCGGTGGACAGGCAGCCGCCCAGGATCCAGGCGATGATGCGCTGGGTGGGCATATTGCCCATGGAGGAGTACTCTGCGGGAAGTTCAGAGAGCATCACGGTGAAGCCGCCGAACTTGGGCAGCGTCATGAGCACGAAGGCAATGAGCAGGATGTAGATGCCGAAGCATACGATGCGCCCCACAGCGGACATGCCCCGCATGCCGGAGAAGCTGGTGTAGATCACGGCGATGGTCAGGCCGATGAGCATGGCCAGCGTGATGTTCAGACCGGGGATGGCGATCTGGATGATGGAAGCCACGGTCTTGAGCTGATAGGGGATGTACAGGAAGCCGTAGACGATCCAGGCGTAGGAGTACAGGCGGCTGGTCTTGGTGTCGAAGCGCTTTTGCAGATAGATGGGCACCGAGTCGCCGGGCATGTTGTTGCGGATCAGCTTGGCGAACAGGGCCAGCGCGATGAAGTAGAAGGAGCCGGCGATGGAGTACCAGGCCCCGGAGATGCCCAGGGTGTAGCCGTTCTGAGCCGCCCCTACCACGGCCATGCCGCCAATCTGCCAGGCGGCAAAGACACAGCCCAGAGTCAGGGGGCCCATGGTCTTGTCACCGCCCGACCACTGGTTGGCACTTTTGATCTTGGTGCCGGACCAGACACCGATCCCCACGATAATGACAAAGGTCACGATCCATGTTGCGATTAACATACGGTTCTCTCTCCCTTTTGTTTATTTGCAGCGGATGCCGGTGCCGCCCCGCCTCCGGATGCGGAACAGATACCGCCCACCGCAGCTGCTCAAACCTGCCTGTGCCCTCCCTTTGCAACATATTACATTTTTCCTATTTTATTAAATATGTAATATATTACTTGAGCTCTAAAAAAGGAGAGCGCGCAGAACCGCTATTCTGTTCGCTCTCCAATACACTTGTTTTATGGCCTTATCATAAGATATTTTAGGGGCAATGTCAAGAACTTTTTCGAGCTCTGGTTGAAAACATTTTATATGGGATATATTTACATATTCAGACAAGTCAAACGGCCGCATCCTCCCGGGACACGGCCGTCCATGTTTTCTTCCACTATTCCGCCCAGAAACGGCTGACGGTGCGGCGGTAGGAGTTGGTCAGGTGTCGGGCCATGGCCTGCTCTGCCCGCTCGGCGCTCCCTTCCGCGATGGCATCGCAGATGGCCACATGCTCATCAAAGACGATCTTGGCGTCGATGGAGTTGTTATACACCGACTTGACCTCAAACCGGAGATAGTGGTCCAGGAGCAGCTCGCACTCCCGGTAGAGCAGGCGGTTCTGAGTGGCCGCCGCCACTGCCCGGTGGAAGATGTGGTCCAGGCGGTACAGGTGCTGCCCATCCCTGGTGGAGAGCTGGTCCCGGAGGCGGTCCAGGCTCTCCCGCATGGCCTGAAGGTCCCGCTGGGCAGCACGGTTCGCCGCCAGCTTCGCGTTGATGCACTCGATATACATCCGGGTCTCCAGGATGTCCCGGGCGTCCCGGTCAGACACCGGCACCACCTGCACCCCCTTGCCCCGGGAGAAGGAGACATAGCCGTCCTTCTGGAGCTCCAGCAGAGCCTCCCGCACCGGGGTTCGGCTGATGCCCAGCTCCTTGCAGATGTCGTCCTGGGAGTAGATGGCCCCTACCCGAAACCGGTTGAAGAGGATCGCCTCCTTGATCAGGCGGTATGCCTGTTCTTTATAAGAGGGCGTGGCCCCCACATCCTGTCCGCCAAACAGCTCCTCTGCCATAAGCTCTCCTCCCGTCCCATGCCAGCTTTTCCCCATCTTACCATCCCCGGACGCCCGGTGTCAAGCGGAGCTACGTACCTGCTCCCGGGGCAGCGGGGTCTTAGCGGATCAAGGCTCCCCGCGCCGCGGTGGAAGGTGCTGTCCTCCCCTGCGCCACTCCATATGGTACTCTTCCCGGCCGGTGTTCTCCTCCCGCTCCGCGGCCCGGATGGCAAAGCCCTCCCGCTGGTAAAAGCGGACCGCCGGGCTGTTCTCCCGGTACACGTGGAGTGTCAGGCTCCCCCGCCCCTCCTTGGCCCGCTCCAGCAGCGCCCGCCCGATCCCCCTGGACCGGGCGGCACGCCGGACGAAGAGCCCCGCCAGATAGTCGCCGGTCAGTCCCGCAAAGCCCTGGAGCCCCTCCCAGTCCTGATAGACGAACACCTGGGCGGCGGGCAGCGCCGCCCGCACCTCCTCCATATGGTCACACCAATAGCTCTCAGGAAGAAAGCAGTGGGCTTCCAGGTTGGCGTCCAGCCAGATCTGCATCACCTGGTCCAGATCCTCCGGACGGAGAGCCCGGATCATAATGCCGCCCCCCCTCTTACAGCCCGTTGACCACGTTGGTGGGCCGCTCTCCGTTCAAAATATGCCGGGCGTTGGTCCACATGGTCAGATGCGCCTTGGCAAAAGCCCCCCCGGAGCTGCCCCCCAGGTGGGAGCTGTAAACCACCCGATCTCTGACCTCCGGCGGCAGGTCCACCAGAGGGTGGTCGCCGGGGGTGGGTTCCGGGAAAATAGTATCCAGCGCCGCGCCCCGGATGGTCCCGTCTATGAGTGCCTTCCGCAGGGCCTGGTTGTCCACCAGGTCGCCCCGGCCGCAGTTGACCAAGATGGAGTTGGGCTTCATCCGGGCCAGGAAGGCCCCATCCACCATCTCCCGGGTCTCGTCGGTGACCGCGCAGTGGAGCGAGATGATGTCGCACTGGGCGGTCAGCTCCTCCAGAGGCAGATAGGTCACCCCAAAGTCCTCCTCCACCTGAGGCGGACGGCGGTGGCGGGTGTAATAGTATAGCTTGCAGCCGAAGCTGGCCAGCCGCCGGGCGGTGGCCTGGGCGGTGTCTCCAAAGCCCACCAACCCCACCGCACACTGGAACAGGCCGGGGGCGTGGGCGGCGATGGCCTTCTGCTTCATCTGGATCTGCTGCCCCTGGATGACGGCGTTGTGTCCAGGGATGCCGAAGCGCAGAGCCATCAGCATCAGCATGATGGTGTGCTCCGCCACCGATTCCGCGTTGCACCCCTTATTGTTGCACACATAGATCCCCCGCTCCCGGGCGGCCTGGCAGTCGATGCAGTTGTACCCTACACCCTCAGAGTGGATCATCTTCAGCTCTGGAAGCTGGTCCATCACATCGGGACCCACATCCGTGATGGCATCCACAAAAATGATCCTCGCGTCCGCATTTTCCTGGGCCGCCTGGACATAGGTCTGGTCCGGGCGGCGGAACACCAGCTCCACCGGCATCTCATCCGCAAATGGGGGCCGGTACACGTCATAGCGGTCTCTGGGGCCAAAAACTAATATCTTCATGGGGTGCCCTCCTTATTTTAATTGTATGACAATTATACCACCCGGTTTTCGCCAATACAAGGGGAGCCTTTCTGCAAAATATTAGCACTCTTATTTATTGAGTGCTAATATTTACACTTGTGACACATCTGTGTAACAAAAAATTCATAATCCCTCACTATAATAAAGCCAAAGTTCAGAGAGGCCCGGGCCGGAGGATGCTCCGCCCGGGACCGAAAGGAGTTTTGACTTATGTATATGATCCCCTACACCCGCCGCAGCAACAGCAGCATGATGGATCTGTTTGACGAGTTGGAGCGCAGCATGTTCGGCGAGAGCGGCCGCCGCACGCCGGTCTTCAGCACTGATATCCGGGACGAGGGCGCCCACTACCTGCTCCAGGCCGACCTGCCCGGCTTCCGCAAGGAGGACATCGATCTGGATGTAAAGGACGGCGTGCTCACCATCTCTGCCAAGCACCAGGCCGATGACCGCACCGCCGCCGACAACTACATCTGCCGGGAGCGCCGCACCGGCAGCTTCTCCCGGTCCTTCACCCTGGACGGCATCCAGGAGGACGCCATCCGGGCCTCCTATCAGGACGGGGTGCTGGAGCTCATTCTGCCCAAGCGGCAGGAGGTCCTTCCCCAGTGCCACAAGATCCAGATCCAGTGAGGTCTCCCCAGCCGCGGTCAGGCGGAGCCGGTACGCCGGCTCCGCCTGACTCTTTTCCAAATCGCGTTTCTTCCCAAACTCAATTTTCAGTTTGTGTGCCCCTGCAGGACGCAGCACACAAAAGTATGGAAACTTGAAAAAAGACTTGCAAATCTTGTCCAATGGCTCTATACTAATTTTAGCAGTTAAGTTTATTGAGTGCTAAAGTTTAAGAATCAATATAGATCGGATCTAGGAGGTGTTCCTTTTATGAATATGAATCAATTTACCCAGAAATCGCTGGCCGCCATTCAGGGCGCCCAAGACATCGCCCTGGAGTACGGGCACCAGCAGATCGAGCAGGCCCATCTGCTCATGGCGCTGGTCCAGGACGGCGAGGGGCTGATCCCCCAGCTGCTCACCAATATGGGCCTGACCCTCCCCAGCTTCCAGGCCGCCGTCCAGCACGAGGTGGAGAAGCTGCCCCGGGTCTCCGGTGGAGGCCGGGAGGCGGACAAGGTCTATGTGGCTCAGGACGTGGACCGTGCCCTGAAATCCGCCGAGTCCGCCGCGGCGTCCATGAAGGATGAGTATATCTCTGTGGAGCACATCCTGCTGGGCCTGCTGGACAGTGCCAACAGCGCCCTGAAGGAGCTGTTCCGCACCTACAACGTCACCCGGGAAAAAGTGATGCAGGCCCTGACCTCTGTCCGGGGCAACCAGCGGGTCACCAGTGACAACCCTGAGGAGACCTATGACGCCCTGAAGAAGTACGGCACCGACTTGGTGGAGCGGGCCCGCCAGAACAAGCTGGACCCGGTCATCGGCCGGGACGACGAGATCCGCAATGTCATCCGCATCCTCTCCCGCAAGAGCAAAAACAATCCCGTCCTTATCGGGGAGCCCGGCGTGGGTAAGACCGCCATTGCCGAGGGACTGGCCCAGCGGATCGTGAAGGGAGACGTGCCCAACAGTTTGAAGGACAAGACCATCTTCTCCCTGGATATGGGCAGCCTCATCGCCGGGGCCAAGTACCGGGGCGAGTTTGAGGAGCGGCTGAAGGCCGTCCTCAACGAGGTGAAGAAGTCCGAGGGGCGTATCATCCTCTTTATCGACGAGCTGCACACCATCGTAGGGGCGGGCAAGACGGAGGGCTCCATGGATGCGGGCAATCTCCTCAAGCCCATGCTGGCTCGGGGAGAGCTGCACTGTATCGGCGCCACGACCCTCAACGAGTACCGGCAGTATATTGAAAAGGACGCCGCTCTGGAGCGCCGCTTCCAGCCTGTCATGGTGAATGAGCCCACGGTGGAGGATGCCATCGCCATCCTCCGCGGCCTGAAGGAGCGGTACGAGGTCTATCACGGCGTCAAGATCACCGACGGGGCCATCATCGCCGCCGCCACTCTCTCCAACCGCTATATCACTGACCGCTTCCTCCCCGACAAGGCCATCGACCTCATCGACGAGGCCTGCGCCCTCATCCGCACAGAGATCGACTCCATGCCCACCGAGCTGGACGTGATCCAGCGGAAGATCATCCAGCACGAGATCGAGGAGGCCGCTCTGAAAAAAGAGACAGATAAGCTGTCCCAGGAGCATCTGTCGGAGATCCAGAAGGAGCTCTCCGACATGCGGGATGAGTTCAACGCCAAGAAAGCCCAGTGGGAGAACGAGAAGAATGCCATTGGCAAGGTCCAGAAGCTCAGGGAGGAGCTGGAGGAGGCCAACGCCCAGCTGGAGAAGGCCCAGCGGGAGTACGACCTGGAGCGGGCCGCCCAGCTCCAGTACGGCCGCATCCCCGAGCTGAAAAAGGCCCTGGAGGCGGAGGAGCAGATCGCCAATGAGGGGCGGCAGCGTTCCCTGCTGCGGGACAAGGTCACCGAGGAGGAGATCGCCCGCATCATCGAGCGGTGGACCGGAATCCCCGTCTCCCGGCTCATGGAGGGGGAGCGTGAGAAGCTGCTTCACCTGGAGGACATCCTCCACCAGCGGGTGGTGGGCCAGGACGAGGCGGTACGCCTGGTGTCCGAGGCCATCCTCCGCAGCCGGGCCGGCATCGCTGACCCCAACAAGCCCATTGGCTCCTTCCTGTTCCTGGGCCCCACCGGCGTTGGTAAGACCGAACTGGCCAAGACCTTGGCTGAGGCCCTGTTCGACAGCGAGAAGAACCTGGTGCGCATCGACATGAGCGAGTATATGGAGAAATTCTCCGTGTCCCGGCTCATCGGGGCTCCTCCCGGATATGTGGGCTATGAGGAAGGCGGCCAGCTCACTGAAGCGGTGCGGCGGAAACCCTACTCCGTTATCCTCTTTGATGAGGTGGAAAAGGCCCACCCGGACGTATTCAATATATTACTTCAAGTATTGGACGACGGCCGTATTACAGATAGTCAAGGCCGCACCGTGGATTTCAAGAACACTATCATCATTCTTACCTCCAACCTGGGCAGCCAGTTCCTGCTGGACGGCATCGACAGCCGGGGGGAGATCAGCCAGGAGGCCCGGGAGCAGGTCAGCGATCTGCTCAAGCGGTCCTTCCGCCCGGAGTTTCTCAACCGGCTGGATGAGATCGTGTTTTACAAGCCCCTGACAAAGGACAACGTGACCCATATCATCGATCTGATGGCCGCCGACCTGAACCGCCGGCTGGAGGACAAACAGCTCACCGTGGTCCTCACCCCCGCGGCCAAGGAGGAGATCATTGCCAGCGCCTACGACCCCATCTACGGCGCCCGGCCCCTGCGCCGCTATCTCCAGCATACGGTGGAGACCCTTATCAGCAAGAAGATCATTGCCGACCAGGTGGAGCCCGGCTCCCGCATCACCGTGGACTGCCGGGATGGACAGCTCACCGTGGACAGCCGGGAGGTGCTCACCGGCGAGGTCATCGACGCCTGATTCCTCCCCTATTCCTCCTTTTTTCGGCGCGGACCTGCGGGCCCGCGCCGGATTTTTTCTTCCTTCTCCCTCTCGCTCCTTGTCTTTTCCCCCCGGATATGGTATATTGAGACCGGAAAAAAGCTCGGCTTTCGGGCCGCCTGGCGGCCCATGTCAATTTTAAGGAGTGGATCTGTCATGTTAAACCGCGCGTTCCGCACCGCCCTGTGCGCCGGCGCCCTTCTTCTGGCGCTCTGCCTGCCCGCCTCCGCGGCCCAGGAGGGGGATTTCTCCGTCCTGGTCAATGGGGAGGCCGTCACCTTTACCGACGCCGCCCCCCTGTTGAAGGACGGCCGTTCTTTCCTGCCCATGGTGGAGACCTTTGACGCCCTGGGCTTCGCCCAGGGGGATATCACCTGGGACGCCGCCACCCGCAGTGTCACCGCGGCCAAGGATGGCACCTCCATCACCCTGACCATCGACCAGAAGGAGCTCACTGTGACCCGTGGGCAGGAGAACGCCGCTGAGACGGACACCATCACCACCGATGCCGCTCCCTTCATCGACGCCGCCTCCTCCCGCACCTATGTCCCCGTGGGACTGGTGGCCGGTGCCCTGGGGTACAACGTAGGCTGGGATGCCCAGACTTCTACTGTCATCATCGACGACGTAGATGCCATCCTGGCCGCCAACTCCGAGACCTACGCCATGATGGAGCGGTATCTGGAGTACACCCAGGATCTGACCGGCGGCACCTGCAAGGTGGAGGGCAGTCTGGCAGTGGAGATGGAGCTCTCCTCCCTCATGACCGGCGGCATCCAGGGAGATTACTCCATGCTCCAGAGCGACAGCTCCGCCTTCCAGTTCAGCACAGAGCTGGATATGGAACTGTCCGCTCCTGATGCTGAGGTATCCGCCCAGATCGATCCCATCGACCTGGAACTGCGGGGCGACCTGGAGGAGGGCCTGTTCTACTTTTCCTCCGATGCACTGACCCAGATGTCCGATCCCAGCGTCACCGGCCTGTGGTTTAAGATGGATCTGAAGTCCATGATGGACCAGCTCTCCCTCCAGACCGGCCTGGACTACACCGACCTCCTGCTCATGGCCCGGGCCGCTCAGGACATGAGCTTTGCCGACTCTCTGGCCCTTATCCTGCGGGAGGTCCCCCTCACCTCCGCCTCCATGACCACTCGTGATCTCCTGGCTCTTTATAACAGCATGTTCTCCGACAGTGCCCTGGAGCAGAAGGGGACCACTTATATCTCCACCACCCAGGCGGAGGACATGGACATCACCTTTACTCTGTTCACCTCCGACTCCAAGGTCACCGGCTATTCCATGACCATGAAGGCGGACCAGGAGGGGGCCATTGTGTCCGTGGACGCCTCCATGAAGGGCAAAGAGCTGGCTATGACCATGGAGATGAGCACGCCCGCCGTCATCGACGAGGCCTCCGGCGTCTCCATTCCCGGCTTCACCTACACCGTGACGATGGACGGCACCTACTCCGCCTCCAGCACCCAGCCCCAGACCCAGCCCCCCGCCGGCGCCGACGTGGTGGACCTGATGGAGCAGCTGACCGTTGAGATGGATCCGGTCTCCGTCTGAGCCGCCCCCGGACCATCAGCCCCCGGCCCGCTCCCGTGTGACATCTCTCATACGGGAGCGGGCCTTTTTGACGCTGTTTTCCCCTTCCGCGGCGTATTTTTCAGTTCTGCCCCTTGGCCTGGCGCTTGTCTTTCCACCCCGGATATGATAGGATGGAGACAGGCTTCCGGGCCCAAAATCGTCTGTATTGGAGGCATCTCTATGAAGTGCGGCCGTCTTCTGCCACTCCTGCTCTCCCTCCTTCTGTCTGTCTCGCTGCTCGCTCCGGCGGCCCTGGCCCGGGAGACTGAGTTCTTCCCGGACTTCCCGGAGCCGGTCCCCGCCTCGGCCCAGGACTGGAGCCCCGCCGACCCCAGCAGCTTTGATGCGGCCCGGCAGGCACTTCTGACCGCCGTTCGGGGGGAGGATGCCTCAGAGCGCTCGGTCCTCTCTCTGCTGTCCAGGATGACGGACCGCTTCAACGAGCTGCTCACCGAGTACTACTTCTGCTCCCTGGACTATATGCGCTCCCCCGCCTCCTGCACCCAGGAGTATGTCCGTTACAGCTCCGTCTGCGGTCAGGCGGAGAGCGACTACCTCTCCGCCGTCCAGGAGGTGCTGAACAGCGCCTACGGCTCCGTTCTGGCCGGGCTGCTGGGGGAGGGGCAGGCTCAGTCCCTCCTGTCCACCTCCCCCAATACGCGGGAGGAGCTGGCCCTGCTGGAGCGTGAGACTGCTCTGGTCAACGAATACTGGGAGGCGGTGGTCCAGGAGCCCTCTGTCCAGTCCGGCGGCAGGACCTGGACCCGTGCCCAGGCGGACGCCGCCTATCTGGTGGGCTCACTGGAGGAGGATGCCTATCTGACCCTGGTGGGGGAGCTGGCCGCCGTCCGCAATGGGGTCCTCGCCCCTATCTACCTGGAGCTGGTAAAGGTGCGCAATCAGTACGCCGCCTCCAAGGGCTATGATGACTATGTCCAGTACGCCTATCAGACTGTCTACGGCCGGGACTATACGCCGGAGGAGGCCGCCCTCCTCCATCGCGCGGTCAAGGCCCTTCTGCCCCGTCTGGAGTCCGAACTGCTGATCGCCCAGTCCCGCCTCAGCTCCCTGTCCCCCGTCCGGCTCTCCTCCCTGGAGGACATGACCCAGGAGGAGGTGCTGGACGCTGTGGAGCCCTATATGGATGCAGTCTCCAGCGAATACAGGGAACTGTACGGCTATATGCGGGACAACGGTCTCTACGATCTGGACATACTGGCCAGCTCCAGCACGCTGGGCGTCACTGTCAGCCTGCCCGCCTACCGCTCTGCCTATATCCTCAGCTCCGCCCAGGGCAGCTATCTGGACGTAAAGACCCTGATCCACGAGTTCGGCCACTTCGCCAACCACTGCCTGGCTGAGGATGAGCAGTTCTGCTACGACGTGGCCGAGACCCACTCTCAGGGGCTGGAGGCCCTGTACCTCACCTTTGCTGACAGCTTGGCGGGCCAGGCGGGCGGGGACGCCTACCGGGTGGCCATTCTCTCCGACCTGCTGGGGATGCTGTACTTCTGCATGTACGACGAGTTTGAGCAGGCGGTCTATCAGGCGGACGGCCTCACGGTGTCCGGGATGAACCGGCTCTACCGCTCTATCTCGGAGTCCTACGGCTTCCTCTACTCCATCGGCGGGGAGGAGGCCTATGACTGGGCCGCCAACTCCCAGCTGTTTGAACAGCCCTGCTACACCATCAGCTATGTGACTTCTGTTCTCAATTCCCTGGAGCTCCTTGTGGACTCCGCGGAGGACTTCGATGCCGCCGCCGACACCTATCTGGCCCTGGTGGCCCAGACAGACACAGCTGGCTACCGGGACGCCGTCGCTCAGGCGGGTCTCACAGACATGCTCCAGCCCGGTGCCGCTCAGGATGTCCTGGAGGCGGTGGAGCAGTATTTCTATCGGGAGATCTGCGGTCTGTCCTTTCCCGACCTGACCGGCCACTGGTCTGCCCGCTACGCCCTGACCTGCGCCTCCTCCGGCCTCTTTTCCGGGGATGAGGCCGGCAACTTCCGCCCGGACAGCGGTGTGACCTGGGCGGAGCTGCTCACCGTGCTCTGGCAGGTGGCCGGCGCCCCCCAGCTGTCCGGTCCCTGGGACGGGGCGTGGTATGCCGGCGGGGCCAACTTCGCCCTCTCCGCCGGGCTGGTCCGTGAGGATGAGCTCCTGCCCCAGCAGGACATGACCCGGGAGGACGTGGCCCTGGTCCTCTACCGCTTTGCCCTCACTCTGGGTGCCGAGGCCCTGACGGACACCGGGGCACTGATGGCCTATCCGGACGGCGGAGAGCTCTCCGGGGAGGGGGCTGCCGCCGTGGCCTGGGCCCTGGAGCAGGGCATCCTGGCCGGACAGCCAGACGGGCGGCTGGACCCCGAGGGGGCCGTCACCCGGGGGGAGCTGTCCGTCATGCTGGCCAACTTTCTCTACGCCTGATGAAAAAAGAGGACGCCGTGGGCTGAGCCCGCGGCGTCCTTCGCGTTTTCCTCAAATCGTTTCACCCATCAGCTCAGTCAGCTCCTCGATCCTCTCTAGCGGAAAGGGCGGGAGGCACAGGGGCTTCATGGCAATGGACATGAGCTTCATGGGGCTGTCGTCCGCCGCCACGCGGTTGGAACTCAGTGCGCCGCAGCGCCGGCAGCGGTGGATCACTGCCCATTCCCCGTTCTTCCTCACCCACACCGCCACCGCATCCATGACGCTGCCGCAGTCTGATGCCCGGTCTCCCGGTTCGTTGTCCAGGTGGAGGCTGGACAGGCAGTTGGGGCAGTGGTTCCGGTGGCCGCTCCCGGCCCCATCCGATACCACCAGGCGGCCGCACGCCTTGCAGGTGAAGCTGTCTGTACAGGGGTGGGTCTTATAATATCCTTTTTCGTATTTCTGTCTTTTATGTTCCCGATTCATGGTTTGGTCCCTCATCTCATCAAATATCATGACAGTGCCGGCACGGCCGGCCTGCACGTCTTCTGTTCAGGACAACAAAAAATGGATGGCCCCGCTGGTCCCGGGCCATCCGTTTTCCCATATTGCGGCAGCAGCCATCCCTCCGGCTGCTTAGGGGACCCTGCCGCCTGACAGGCGCGGCAAAGCTCCCCCTCCCTTCGGAGACAGCTTGATGATCGATCCGCAAAATAGGCACAGCAAGACGGCCCATCCCAGCAAAAGATGAGAACCAGGTCTTTCTTGTCCTGTTTTCAGCGGATCGCCGACATCAAGCCACCACCCTTTTCTTAAAATCGGTGACAGTATAGCACAGCCCTCCCCCTTTGTCAAATGAGGAGCGCAGAAAGCGGGCCGATCAGGGAATACGGCTCCCGCGGTCTGTTTTTTCCCACATGAGATCATTCAGTGACCGGGGCGGACAGGTGCAAATCTCAGACTCTCCCGTCCTATATTGATCGGCCCGGCGAAAAGACGCCCCCTCATCCGTCTCGGCATACGCCGCGCCACCTTCCCCCAGGGGAAGGCTGGAGGAGAGGGGTGTGCCGGGCGCAGCGTCACACGACAGAGAGCTCAGGGCTCCTCTTCCAGCGGAACCGGGGCGGGCACCTTGTCCGGGGCGGTGCTGTCATAGGCACGGGAGAGCTCCTCCAGAGCCACGTCCTGGTCGGAGAGCAGGGCGGACACCTGCTCCAGGCACTTTCCCGCCTTGTCCAGCTGATCGGCGGCGTGGGAGATAGTGGCCTCCACCTCGGTGCGCAGGGCGTCGTACTCCCGGCCCACCCGGGTCATCCACTGCTCCATCTGCTGGCGCAGATGCCGGGCCTGGCTGTTGGCCTGGTCCAGCACCCCCTGGGCCCTGCGGTGGGCCTCCAGCTCCACCCCGGCGGAGCGGTCCTTCACCGCGGCGTAGGCAGCCGCGTCCGGCTCCAGCCGGGCCACCTGCTCCCTCAGCGCCTCCGCCTCCCGGCGGCTCTCCTCCAGGGCCTGCTGCGTCTGTCGGGCGGTCTGCTCCCGCTCGCCCAGCTGGGTGCGGAGGGCGGCCAGTTCGCTTTGACTGCGCTGCACGCTGCGCAGCAGCTCTTCCTTCTCCCCCTCCAGGGCCCGCTTCTGCTCCTCCAGCGCCTGCTTCTGGGCGCAGAGCTCGTCCCGCTCCCCTTCGGCCCGGCCGATGCTCTGCTCCAGCTCCTGGCGCTTCTGGGCATTTTCCCGGGCCAGGGTCTCCAAATAATCCAGCACATCCTGCCGGTTAAAGCCGCCGAAGACGGCGTTTCTGAACTGATGGTCCATGGGGCACCTCGTTTTCTCCGTCCCCGGACGGGAGCGGATGGTTTTGTCTGACTTTGTCTGATTCTATCACAGGCGGAGGAAAAACACAACCCTGGCCCTCTGTTTTGGAAAAAAGGGCAGGCATTACTATTAGGTTACACAAGGTCAACCGACCGAGTGTAGCCTAATTTTTTTGTACGTTTGGAGGTGAGGACATGGCCGACTATGCTTTCAGGACCATTGAGGACCGGAAAGAAATTCAGAGAATGTGGGAGGGCGGACGTTCTCCGCGGGAGATCGCCGGGGCCTTCGGGAAGTCTCTGGACGTGGTTTATAACGAACTGAACCGGGGCCGGGACGGAACCAGACTGCCGGACGGCCGCCTGCGGTATAGCGCCGATTTTGCCCAGGGGAAGGTGCGGCAATCCCTGGAACGGCGAGGCAGGAAGGCCGGAAGGCCCACCACCGAAAAGCAGGCGGCGAAACAGTAAGCCGCCGGAAAGGACACGCCATGAAACGAAAGGAAATTAAGTGGCGACGGGAAGGGCACGGCACCATGACCGGGCGACAGGACGGGATCATTTTTCGGATCTTCCACCCGTGGGACGCACCGGAGCAGGTCCACACCGTAAGTTGCCACGACACAAGAGACACCGGGAGAACGATCAGCACGGTAGGACACAGGACATTTACCTGGGAGGCGGCCGTGGAGTTCTGCCAAAAGATCGCAGCCGGTGAGATCGACCTGGAGAACCTGCGGGCGGAGTTTGCCGCAGAGGACGAGAAAAGGGAGCGGCGGGCGATCCAGCAGGCTGTGGCAGAGGCCAAGGAGTTCCGGGGGCACCTGGAGCGGGCGGGCATTTCATACACCACCCTGCTGGAACTGGAGGCGTTGCGGGCAAACCTGGGGAGCCTGGGCCACAATGCACTCCTGGGATTTGAGCGCGGGGAGGGCTGGCCGGATGGGACCTAAAGAGAGCGGAGCCGCCCAGGCGGTGGCCTACATACAGGGGAAGGGGGCAAAACCGACCGCGGAGAAGGTGGCGGAGGCCGCCGAAACCATAAAGGCCCTGGCGGATGAAGTGGCCGTGATTTGGGCGGAGGCGGCCGCGGCCGTGCGCACCATGGTGGCCGCCATGGTGCGGGCGCGTGAAATGGAAAAGGCCATCCGGTGGGCGGAGGTGGCCAACAAACCCCTGGCCTACCGCTACCACCACACCAAGAAAAAGAGGACCCGCAAGAAGTACGCCAAGCGGATCCTGGCCTGGTATCGGGAGGAGGTCCTGTAAGTGTTGCGGCTGACGGCCAACAAAACCAAACTTTACACACTGGTGGCGCATTTTGTGGACAACCTGCCGCCCATGCGGAGCGGGACCGAGTTCATCAAGTACCCGCGCCGCCCGGACTACGCCCTGAACTGGATCACCTCTGAACGGAACACGGCCCACGCCTTTTTCTCCACCTGCATGGGCCGCCCCCTCCTGGCCATTGAGATCAAGGACGGGGAAACCGGCAAGACGGTGAGCCGCACCACCCACGCCCTGGACCTCCAGGATCTCCGGGAGCGTGGCATGGTGGAGGAGTTCACAACGGCGGCGGAGCGCCGGCGGAATAGGAGGACACCATGCCATACATATACAGGACCGTAAAGGCCGGAATGGTAAAGAAACCGCCCACCGGGCAGGGTGGGCGGCTATGCTGGAAGAAAATACAGGTTGACCCGGAGTTTTCACACAAGCGAGTTTGTGTAAAGGTTGAGAACAAAAAGGAGCATAAAGAGATGTATAACCCATTTATTCAGGTTGAGATCAAGGACGGGGAACTGGAGCAGATCATGGAGGAACTGTCCCAGGCCATGGAAACGATCTACAAATGCTATTCAAAATTGAAAGTCATGGGCGTTTTGGTGATTAAAAAAGAGGAGGCCGACAGCGGCAACTGACGGCCTCCAGGGATCACTCGCTTTCCAATTCGTCAATAAAGGTATTCAGGACTTCACCTAAATTTTCCACAACGCGGTTTATGTCCTTTACCGTACACGGCGCGGAGCCGTCCCCGTTACTGGGCTTTGAACTGAAAACGAAATGAGCCACCGCCTGACGTAAGGCGGAAGTATCCAAGAGATCACCCCCTTTCCGGCCCCATTCTACCACGCGGGCCTGGAACGGGACAAGAATAGGAGGACCCAATGAGTAAACAGCGGAGGCGGCCGGCAAGGCTGGAGATCGGCCTGGAAGTGGTACGGACGCCGCAGACGATATTCGAGGAGGAAGCACCCGGGAAAGCCATCCGGCGGCCCATGCGGGGCCGTGTAACCTATGTTCACCCGCGGGGGCGGTTCCATGTCGTGGCTTTCGAGGTGCGCGGGAAAACGATAAAGGAAACCTTTCAAGGTGTGGAGGTTTGACCATGGACAAAAAAGCGGAATTTTTGAAGATCTGGACCGATCGGGTCAACCGGGAATATGCAGACAATTTGCTGGGGTGGCTGGAGTATGAGACGGACTTCTTTACGGCCCCGGCTTCCACCCGGCACCACGGCGCCTACCCGGGCGGCCTGCTGGAACATTCCCTGAACGTGTACCACCGCCTGCGGGCCATCGTATGCGTGGAAACCTACGGGACCACCACCTCCGACCTGCTGGCGGAGGACGTGGAGGAAACGGTGGCCGTTCTGGCCCTGCTGCATGACGTGTGCAAGGTGAATTGCTACCATGTGGAAACCAAGCGGCGGAAGAACCCGGAAACCGGGCGCTGGGAGGACTTCCAGGGGTATGCCTTCCGGGACCCCCTGCCGCTGGGCCACGGAGAGAAAAGCCTATACCTGATCCAGCGGCACATGGACCTGGAGCCGGAGGAGGCTCTGGCCATCCGGTGGCACATGGGGGCCTATGACAACGCGGCCAAAGCGGACCCCCGCGCCCTTTCGGCGGCTATGGCCGCCACCCCGTGGGTGTGGCGCCTCCAGGAGGCTGACATGTGCGCGGCCTGGGTGGATGAACGGGAGGCGGCAGAGGAATGAAAAAGAACCTTTGCAAGCCCTGCGCGGTGGAGATCGCCGCCCGGAAGGATCGGGAGGTCCAGCAGTTGCCGGGGAGGTCCGAGAAGATCACCTGCGACAAGTGCGGCCGGCGGCGGTTCGGCCTCCCCTATGAGGTCAAGCGCAAGTTTTTCGCGGGAGGAGGCACCAAAAAGTGAGCCAGAGGAAAGCGAAAGAATACCGCCGGGCAATGGAGCAGTACCAAGGTGTGGCGACAGACGTGGACGGCCTGAAACGCCGTATCGGGGCCATGGAGGCCCGCCACCGCCGGGAGGACCAACTGGAGGAGATCCGCCGCAGGCAGGCCCGCCGGGAGGCAGAGCGATGGGAGAAAAAAAGAAAGGAGAGCATGGAGCAAGCGCGGAGGATCCGGGCAGAGGAACGAAGGCGGCAAATTGCCAGACAGCGGTTCAATGCACTGGCCGCCGGCGTCCTGGTGGTGGCCCTGCTGCTGGCGCTGGCTATCAGAGCAATGACGGCAGACACAGCCGCGGCAGAGGAGCCGGAGATCATAAGCGCCTCCCCCGTGGCCGTTATCAGGACCCCGGGCGTGGAGGACCAGGCCGCCGGAGAGGACCCGCTGGAGGCAGAGAAGGTTGAGGCCGCCCTGCCGGAACAGGGGCATTTTTCGGACGCCATCCCCCTACCCTATGACCTCCAGGACATAATGCGGACGGCCTGCGAGGAATACAGGTGCCCCTATCCTCTGGCCCTGGCCGTGGCGGAGGTTGAAAGCCACTTTAACATGGAGGCCGTGGGCGCCGCCGGTGAGGTAGGGATCATGCAGTTAAATCCGGGGCCGGATGGTGCCTACCACGCAGAGCTGGAGGCGGCCACGGGACTGGACCCCACCACCCCCTCCGGGAACATTGCCGCCGGGTGCTACCTGCTGGGAAAGTACATGCAGGAATACGGGGACGCAAACAAGGCGGCCATGGCGTACAACATGGGAGTGAGCGGAGCGGAAAACGCATGGGCGGAGGGTATCGCCTCCACTGACTACTCCACCGCCGTGGTGGAGGCCGTGGAGCGGTGGAAGGTCACAGTGAACGCATGGAATGGAACTTGAACCAGGAGGCAACGCGCACCGCAGCGGCCAGGAGGGAAAGGGTCCACCGCTGGCGTGCCCCTGGCCGCTCCAAGGTGGTCCACCCTGCCCATGGGGCCGTGGTGGTCCCCCACGCCTCCAACCTGTGCGCGATTATGAACGCGGCAGAGGTGTGGGGATGTGACTGGGCGGAGATCCTGGACGCGCAGGTGTGGGCGGCACCAGGGGAAAAGGCGGCTCCCATGCCTACATTATATAAATAAAGGAGGCGGCGAAATGCTGATCAATGAAAGCGGCCTGGTGCGCTGTATCAAGCGGGCCTATAAATCCGCCGGGTATGCGGTGGCCGCAGAGGGCGATTGCATGACGATCTACACAGAGCAATGGTATATCCAATGCAAGCGGGCGGCCATCCCCCGCAAGGTGCTGGCCACCATCGTGGAACACATGGGCATGATACCGGACACAGAACCCGTGTCAATCGTAAAGGATGGAGATCCGCAGCTGATCATGCCGGATGTGGCGGCGGATGAAATTGCACACTGGAGGACCGGGGAGCGCACCGACGCGGTGACCATGGCAACGGTTATCATGCAGGGCTACCAAATTTTCCAGCCGGACGGCGGCGGGGCCTGCTACGGGGTGAGCCTGCTTGACCTTGCGATAATGGAGCGGGACATGGTGGAGCATGGAGCCGCTGCTGTGATCGACGGGGACCGCCTGCTGTGGCGCGGGGACACCGAGGTGGTGGCCATGGGCGCAGTAAGAAAAGCCAGGTCAAGCTGGGCCAAGGAATGGGAGCGGGCCGTGTGGAACGCCCTGGAGGGCGTGGACCTCCACAAAGAGGAGGCATGACGATGGGAAAGACGAATTTTGACCGGATCACCGCCTCCCCGGAGGCCCTGGCCTCTTTTTTGGCCTCCCTCCCCTGCCTGGACGCGCCATGGGATGACGATTTTCACCGGATTTTCTGCGACAACTGCCCCATGGAGGACTGCCCCAAGGTATGCCCCAACGAGGAAAAAAGAAACAGCCCCGCGTGGTGGCTGGGGCTGGAGGTGCAGAAAGATGAAAAAGGCTGACCTGGACTACGCTGTCCTCTATCAAGGGGACTGCATAAACACCATCGTGGACCAGGAACACGCGGCGGAACTGCTGGACCTGGCCAACGACTACCTATCATAAAGAAAAGCCACCTGCGCCCGGTGCTGACAACACGGCGCAGGTGGCAATATAAGCGACGGAGAAACCGTCCTGGATACTTATATTATATCAGTTTTCCGGGCGGTTCGCAACAAGAAAAAATCAACGGGGCCGCGGCCCCGTGAGCGCCGGTAAGAGCGATTAGTAAAGTGATCAGCACCCCAAAGGAGGAGGCGCCATGCCATACGTCCATAGGATGGTGCAGGCCGGCCGGACCGTCGAACACAGGAAAATGCAATCCTTCCGGGTCCACACCAAGGGGGTCAAGCGCGGCCCCAATAAGGGGACCACCACGGAAAAGCAAGCCCGGATCAACGAGCGGGTGGCAGAAGAACACCTGCGCTGGGACCTGAACGCCAACTTTGACCACCGGGACCTCCACGCCGTCCTCCACTACTACGACAAGGACACGACCTTTGAGGAGATCCTGGCCCACAAGGCCGCTTTCCTGGCCAACCTTCGGAAAGCCTGCCGAAAGCGCGGGATCCAGTACAGGGCGGTGGTGGTGATCGAAACCAAGCGCATGACCAACCCGCACATACACGTGGTGATCAGCCGCATGGACCCGGAGATCATCACCGAGGCATGGGAGAACATCCCCAGGGGCGGCGGGGGTATCAGTTTCCGGCCGCTGGACCGGAGAGGAAACCACGCCAAACTGGCGGCCTACCTGATGAAGGAAAGCCGGTCCACCATGGAGAAGTACCGGGAGGCAGGAAAGAGGGGAAAGCGGTACAGCAAAACCCAAAACATGACCAAGCCGGTGATCACCTACAAGGTGGTGCCCGCCTCCTCCTGGAGGCATGAGCCGAAGGCGCGGAAAGGCGCGGTGCTGTATAAGTTCGACGACGGGGCAACCTGCAAAGCGGGGTGGCACGAAATGACGGGCTACCCATACCAGGAATATTTCGAGGTTTTCAACGAATAGGAGGGCAAGCGGATGAAAATTTACATAGCCGGGAAGATCGCCGGGGATCGGCGGTATCGGGCCAAGTTCCGGGAGGCAGCCAAAGCCCTGGAGGCGGCGGGCCATGTGGTCCTGAACCCCGCCACCCTGCCGGACGGCCTGACCGATGGGGACTATATGCGGATCACGCTGGCTATGCTGGAGGCGTCCGACGTGGCCGCGTTCCTTCCTGACTACCAGGAGAGCCGGGGCGCCATGGTGGAATGGGCCTGGTGCCAGCGGACCGGGAAGGACTGCGCCATGTACCTGGATATGACGGGAGGGCGGACACAGTGAAAGACTTTGCGGAGGCATACAAAGAGGCCCGCGCAAAAGTGTGGGAGTACATGGACGCCAAACGGGCCGGATGGGCGGAACCGGGGAAACGGACGCGGGAAAACCACGCGATCCTGGTTCCGCGCCGGGAGGCCGTGGCCATGGCAGAGGATCTGGCGCAGGCCGTTTTTGCAAAAGAAGTTTACCTGACCGAAATAATGAACCTGCGGGCGTACATGGTGCAACTGGCCACGGGAGAACATGACGCCATGACGTGCCAGGAGTGCGGGAAGGTTTTTCGCGCCGGGTGGATGGGCGGAAAGTGCCCGTATTGCGAGGCAGAGCGGGCGGCCGCCAACTATGTGGGCGAGTTGAGAAAGGCGGAGGCCGGGAATGAGTAAGGCGCAGATCAGCATGTGGGAGGAGAAGATCGTGGACAGTTTCGCCGGAGGCGGCGGGGCCTCCACGGGCATTGAACTGGCCACGGGGCGGGTGGTGGATGTGGCAATCAACCACGACCCGGACGCCATACTTATGCACAAGACCAACCACCCACACACCACCCACTATCAGGCCAGCGTGTGGGACGTGGACCCGCTCGAAGTCACCGGAGGCAGTCCGGTGGGCCTGCTGTGGGCCTCCCCTGATTGCAAGCACTTTTCCAAGGCCAAGGGCGGAAAGCCGGTGGACAAGAATATCCGCGGCCTGGCCTGGATCGTCCTGCGGTGGGCCGGAACCGTGCGCCCCCGGGTGATCATCCTGGAGAATGTGGAGGAGTTCCAGACGTGGGGACCTGTACGGCGCGGGCGCCCGGTGAAATCAAAGACCGGGCAGACCTTCCGGCGGTTTGTTGACCAACTGGAGGCCCTGGGCTATGCCGTGGAATGGCGGGAACTGTTGGCGGCCGACTATGGAGCGCCCACCACGCGAAAGCGGTTTTTCCTGATCGCCAGGTGCGACGGGCGGCCCATTGTGTGGCCGGAGCCGACACACGCGCCAGCGAACAGCCCGGAGGTGCTGGCCGGGGAGAAAAAGCCATGGCGGAGCGCGGCGGAGATCATAGACTGGTCCCTTCCCTGTCCCTCCATCTTCGACACGCGGGAGGCCATCCGGGAGAAATACGGCCTTTCCGCCCAGCGGCCCCTACGCCCCAACACCATGCGCCGGGTGATCCGCGGGGTGGACAAGTTCGCAATCAAGGCGCCGGACCCCTTCCTGGTGGTGCTGAACCACTCCGGGGAGTTCCGGGGGCAGTCACCGGCGGACCCGCTCCAGACCATCACGGAAAAACACGGTTATGGCGTGGCCTCCCCCGTCATGGCCCCGCTGACCATGCACAACAATGAAAACGCCACGGGGACCAGGATCACCGAGCCGGTAAACACGATAACAAGCAGCGGAGCGGGAGGCCATCAAATGGTAATCACCCCGACGCTGGCGGCCATAGGGCAAACCGGGGGCGGCGAGCGGGGGCGGAAAATCACGGAGCCGACACACACCCAGGTTTCCAAGGCGGAGGAGTGCATGGTGGCGCCCGCCCTGATCCAGTACCACACCGAGCAAACCGAGCGGGTGCGCGGCCAGAAGGTGGCGGAGCCGCTTATGACTGTTGACGCCTCCAACCGCTACGGCCTGGCAGCGGCCAGCCTGGTCAAATACTACGGGAGCGATCAACACGGGCAGAACGCGGGGGACCCGCTCCACACCGTCACAGCAAAGGACCGGGAAGGCGTCCTGGCGGCGAACCTGGCCAAGTTCTACGGCGGAACATACACCGGGGACGGGTCCAGACTGTCCGATCCGCTCCACACCGTCACGGCCGTGGACCACAACGCCCTGACGGCCACCCACCTGGTCAAAATGAAAGGGACCAACCTGGGCGGCCCCATGCGGGAGCCGGTCCAGACAATCACCGCCGGCGGCGGCCACTTCGGCGTCGTCACCACCACGGTGGTCAAGGCGGAGCCGGGCGCGGACTTGAAACACTGGCCGGAAATCCGGGATCTGCTGAACACCTACTGCGGCTATAACCTGAGGCCGGAGGACGTGATCCTGTTCCTGATCGGCGGGACCTGGTATTTCATGGCGGATATAGGCTTGCGCATGTTGACACCCCGGGAACTGTATATGGCCAACGGGTTCCCCAGGGACTACAAGATCGAGCGGGACTATACCGGGAAGGAGTACCCGAAAACCAAGCAGGTGGCCAGGTGCGGAAACGCTGTACCCCCGCCATTCGCCGCGGCCCTGGTACGGGCAAACCTGCCGGAGTGGTGCGGCGAGGAGATCACCACCATGGAAGAACTGGAAAAGGAGGTGGCGGTATAGCCGCCAGAAAGGAACGGAGGAAAATATGGGCGTTATCGGGATCGGAGTGGGCGAAGCCATTATGGGGCGGACCCGCCGGGATGAAAATGGGAACATCATGGAGCAATCGGCGGCCAGGTGGGACGCGAACCCCGACGGCGGTTCGGTGGCTATCTGGCCAATGGACCCGGAGAAGATGGAACCGAGCGGGCCGGCGGAAGTGTACGGGGACTGGGACGCGGCCAGGTATCTGGCCAGAGTGGTGGACCTGATCCACCCCAACAGGCAGATCAACATACCGGACCTGGAGGCCATGATCCGGGCCGCCGCCAAGGACGGGGTGGACATTTGCACCTACTGCCCGGACTACAACTGCCGGGACTGTATCGTGAACGAGTGGAAGGAGGACGCAGAAAATGAACAAGACGAAAATTGACTGGGCGGAAATGTCGTGGAACCCCGTTACCGGGTGCCGCCACGGGTGCTCATACTGCTACGCCAGACGCACCGCGCACCGTTTTGACGCGGGAATGGAGGACAGCGCCGCCGTGGGCGGCCTCCACGTCCTGGAAAGCAAGATCAAGGCCACGCCGTACCCCTATGGGTTCGAGCCTACCCTGCACCGCTACCGGCTGAACCAGCCGGAGCGCCAGGAGGAGCCGCAGACCATCTTTGTGTGTTCCATGGCGGACCTGTTTGGCCGCTGGGTGCCGACGGAGTGGATCCGGGACGTGCTGGACGCCTGCCAGCGGGCGCCCTGGCACAGATACCTGTTTTTGACGAAGAACCCAGCAAGATACCTGGAACTGGACCAGGTGGCCCTCCTCCCCCATGCGGAAAATTTCTGGTATGGGTCCACGGTGGCCAATGAGGACGCGGCCGCCGCCTACCCAATGCCCTGGGCGAATATCAACACGTTCTGGAGCATGGAGCCGCTACTGGAGCCGGTGGACATGAACGCGGCGGAGGGCCTGCCCCAGTGGGTGATCCTGGGGGCTGAAACCGGGAACCGCAGGGACAAGGTGGTGCCGCGCCGGGAGTGGGTGGAGCAGATCGCGGCCTTCTGCGCAGAGAACGAGATCCCCGTTTTCTACAAAGACAACCTGCGGGCCTACTTCCCGGACCTTCCGGCCTCTGCCCTCCCCTGGGGCGACCAGGATGGAGCGACGACCGAGTGGGCCGCCCATTTCATGGACCGTTTTAGAAAGCAGGTGTAAGACGTGAAAGAATATCTGCGGGCGGTAGGATATGCCATGATCACCATTGTGGCGGTGCTTTTTGGAATGGGGCTGGTGGAGTTCGGGTATCTGACGGCGGCCGTGTATTTTGGGCTGACAAAGGGGCAAGCGGCGGCGGCGATCCTGGGGATCTCCCTGGTGGCCGGAGCCGTCATGACGGCCAGAGAGCGGCGGAGGCAACGGAGCCGTTGCGAGGCCATGGAAAAGGCCATCCAACTATGGGAGGCCAATATGGCAAGGCAGGAATACGAGTTGCCGGAAAGTGAGTGGAAACGCCTTCGCCCTTTTTACGCCGTGGCCATTCAGGCAATGAAGAACGAGCGGGACCGGGCCGGGCGGCGCGGAGGCAGGAAAAAAGAGCCGGAAGGCAGAGGGGAATAAAATGGCCATCAACCTTTCGGACCTGCCGCCAAAGTATCAGGCCCAGGCCATGGAAAAGTACATGAAACAGCAGGCGCGGCGGGGGCGTATGCCCTCCGCCGCCGCTGTGCAGGATCCCAGGAAGGAAAACAAGTACCACAACACCCCAACCACACGGGTGGCCCCGTCCGGGGTGGTTCTCCACTTCGACAGCCAAAAGGAGGCCCGCCGGTATGACTTCCTGATCGAGCGGGTACGCCGTGGGGAAATCGGGGACCTGCGCCTGCAGGTGGATTTCACGCTCCAGGAGGCATACACGGACGCGGAAGGCCGCAGGGTGCGGGCCATTCGCTACAAGGCCGATTTTACATACAGGGAGCGGGACAGGGGCCTGGTGGTGGAGGACGTGAAAAGCCGCCCAACCAGGACCAAGGAATACAGCATGAAAAAGAAAATGCTAAAGGACCGTTTGGGAATTGACATAACCGAGGTGTAACCATGAGCGTGAAAAGGGGCAAAAACCCGGAGCGGGAGGCCGTCAAGGGGTACCTGCAACAGTACCACGACGCCAAAACGAAAAAGCGGATACTTGAGGAGCGCCACCGCACCCTTTCCGCAGACCTGCGGGATCCGGGCGTGGGATCCGCATACAGGACCATGCCGACCGGGAAAAAGCAGGCCAGAGAGGGCGGGGCCGTGTCCCTTGTCTACCGGATCGCGGAGGTGGAGGACAGGATCGCCAAGCAGCGGGACGCCATGGCCAAAGCCGTCCTGCACGTTATGGACATGATCGACCTACTGCCGCAGAACTCCACGGAGCGCACGGTGGTGGAAATGCGGCACATAGACTGCAAGCCATGGGACCAGATCGCCCGGGAAATCTACATGAGCAGGTCCGCCGTGTTCAACTACTACAACGCCGCCCTGGATAGACTGCTGGAGTTCAGGCGGACAAGGAAACTGCTGGATGATTTCCAAGAGGAAAATAAAAGGCTGTGACCTGAAAAGTGTGGACGCTTTTGGACTGTCTGATGTGATATATTGATACCATGGAAATCGGGAGGGCCACCAGGGAAATACCTGGCGGCCCTCCCCTTTCCATACCCAGGCCGGGCGGAGCGTAGGCGCGGGGGCTTTCCTCCTTTCACCCCGTAGCGTCCGCACTGGTACTGCGGACGTAGCCCGGCGACAACCCAGCCGGGGGCGCTACTGCCGAGGGCGCCCCCGGCCTCCCAAAATCGGACGCGCACCCCCTGTTTGGGTCCTTCCTGGGGGCCGCAACCATGCGGGGCGCGGAAGGCCCGGTATTTTTCTCCAGAAAAACACTTGAAAAATGGGCC
>ENA-ORTQ01001401-ORTQ01001401.1-human-gut-metagenome-genome-assembly--contig:-NODE-1401-length-25584-cov-4.593286_pt1 | contig 25584 bp, 24 predicted proteins | sample MGYA00241912_ERZ509188 | MGnify/ENA primary metagenome ERZ509188 (study PRJEB26280, sample SAMEA2338849) | human gut metagenome | biome: human gut; feature: human-associated habitat; material: faeces...
TAAAAAATTTTTTAGGGATTAAAGACCCGTCCCCCTTATCCCGTTTTTTTATTTTAAAACTTTTTCTAATTCTTTCATTATTTTTTGTTTTACTTGTTCGATATTTCCTTGTACAACTGCACCTGCGGCTTTTTCGTGTCCTCCACCGCCAAACATCATACATACATCTGAAACGTTAACATAGTCATTTGAACGCATAGAGATTTTGTATGTATTTTCATCTTCGTCTTTTTGTCTAATAAATACAGAAACTTCAACACCTTCAATATCACGTCCTGTTTCTACTAAACCTTCGTGGTCTCCTATTCCGGCATTTACTTCTTCTAAATCCTTATTTGTTATGTATGTAAAAGTAACTTTTCCATCTTCTAGGAATTCCATTCTGTCTATTGTTCTTCTCATTAATTCAAAGTTTGCCTTAGTTTTTGTTTCTAATACTCTTTTATAGATGTCTGAAACATTTACACCTTTTTCTAGCAATTCTGCTGTGAATTCAAATGTTTCTGGTGTTACTCCTGAATATCTGAACCCTCCTGTGTCTGTAATGATTCCTGTTAATATACATGTTCCTAACTCTTTGTCTATGTTTATGTTAAAGTATTGGAACATTCCTATTAATATTTGGCAACATGCTGGTGCAACTGGATTTACAAAGTTGATGTCTCCATACATTTTGTTGCTTCCATGGTGATCTATTACTATCGTTTGTTTTGCTTTTTCAAAGTATTCGTTTCCTACTAATCTTTTGAAATCAGCACAGTCTAAACTTATTGCTAGGTCATATTTTTCTACATCTGAGTCCATTTTTATTTCTTCTCTTCCTGGTAAAAAATCAAATATTTTTGGGACTTCTCTTATTATTACATCAGCATTTTTTCCTAGTTTTTTTAGTGCTACTTTCATTGCTAGACAACTTCCAATTGCGTCTCCATCTGGTGTTTCATGTGTCATTATCGCTATTGTTTCTGCTTTTTTTATTTCTTCTAATATATTATCTAAAGTCATAATTTTCTCCATTCCTGTCAATATGGACTGGCTTTTTTGACAACTTTTCTACCTGTCAAAAAGTGAACAATCCCTTTTAACATTTTTTCTTGTCAATAAAGGGCGTCCCTGTTGACAATTTATTTGTTTGGCATTATTTCTTTTAAAATTGAATCTATTTTTGCTCCATATTCCATTGAATCATCTATTTCAAATATCAATTCTGGTGTATTTCTTAAATTTATTCTTTTTGCCAATTCTGTTCTTATAAATCCTGATGATTTTTTAAGCCCTTCCATTGTGTCTTTTATATTTTTTGAATTGAATATACTTACATATACTTTTGCATATTTCAAGTCTGATGTTACTTTTACTTTTGTAACACTTATCATTCCTGTAATGTTTGAATTTTTTAATTCAAAACCTATAATCTGACTTAATTCTTTTCTGTATTCTTCGTCAATACGTCCCATTCTATTATTGTTTTTATTAGGCATTTTGTCTACCCCCTCTTAATTGCATTTTTTCGGGATTGGAGACCCGTCCCCTAATCCCGATTTTTTATCTTTTTATTTCTTCCATAACATACACTTCAATAATATCTCCTTCTTTAATATCATTGTAGTTTTCAATTTGCATACCACATTCAAATCCTTTTGTTACTTCTTTAGCATCATCTTTGAATCTCTTTAATGTAGCAAGTTTTCCTTCATGGATTACTACATTGTCTCTTATAACTCTAACTCCTGCATTTCTTTCTACTTTTCCTGTTAATACATAAGCACCTGCAATTGTTCCAACATTTGAGATTCTAAATGTTTGTCTTACTTCTGCATTTCCTATTACTTTTTCTTCATATTTTGGTGCTAACATTCCCTTCATTGCGGCTTCTACTTCTTCTATTGCTTGGTAAATTACTGAGTATTGTTTTATTTGTACTTCTTCTTTTTCTGCCATTTCTTTTGCAGCTGGTATTGGTCTAACATTGAATGCGATTATTATTGCATTTGATACTTTTGCAAGTGTAACGTCTGATTCGTTTACTGCTCCTGGTGCTGCATGGATTACTTTTACTTTTACTTCTTCGTTTTGTAGTTTTTCCATTGATTGTTTAACTGCTTCTACAGATCCTTGAACATCTGCTTTTACAATTAAGTTTAATACTTTTAGGTTTCCTTCTTCCATTTGTTCAAATAAGTTGTCTAGAGTGACTTTTGTTGCTGCTCCAAATGCTTTTTCTCTTGCTTCACGTTTTCTCTTTTCGATTAAGTGTTTTGCTGTTTTTTCGTCTTTTACTTCGTAGAATGTATCTCCGGCTTCTGGTACTTCTGTTAATCCCATTATTTCTACTGGTGTTGATGGTCCTGCTGATTTTACTTTTTTACCGTTTTCGTTTGTCATTGCTCTTATTCTACCAATTGAAGAACCAACAATTATTGTGTCTCCAACATCTAGTTTTCCTCTTTGTACAAGCATTGTTGCTATTGCTCCTTTACCTTTGTCAAGTCTTGCTTCTATAACAACACCTTTTGCTTGTTTATTTGGATTTGCTTTTAATTCTAGTACATCTGCTTCTAGTAATACCATTTCTAATAATTGGTCTATGTTTATGTTGTTTTTAGCAGAGATTGGTACACATATTGTGTCTCCTCCCCATTCTTCTGGTACAAGTTCGTAGTTCATTAGTTCTTGTTTTACTTTGTCAACATTTGCATCTGGTAAGTCTATTTTGTTTATTGCAACTATAATTGGTATTCCTGCTGATTTTGCATGGTTTATTGCTTCAACTGTTTGTGGCATTATACCGTCATTTGCTGCAACTACTAATATTGCTATATCAGTTATTTGGGCACCTCTGGCTCTCATTGCTGTAAATGCTTCGTGTCCTGGTGTGTCTAAGAATGTTATTTCTCTACCATTTACTTTAACTTTGTATGCACCGATTGCTTGTGTGATTCCACCTGCTTCTCCGCCTATTACATTTGTTTTTCTAATAGTGTCTAGTAATGATGTTTTTCCATGGTCTACGTGTCCCATAACAACTACTACTGGTGGTCTTACTTCTAAGTCTTCTTCTTTGTCTTCAGAATCGTCAAATAAGATATCTTCGTCTGTTACTGTTTCTTTCTTTTTAGCTGTGATTCCAAATTCTCCAGCAACTAAAAATGCTGTATCAAAGTCAAGGTCTTGGTTGATTGTAGCCATAATTCCATATCCGAATAATTTTTTTATAACTTCTGCTGTTGTCTTTTTCATTTCTGCCGCTAGGTCTTTTACTGATATTGAGTCTGGTATTTCTATTTCTGTTAGTTCAAATATTTTTTGTTTGTTTCTTTCTTCATTTTTTGCTTGTTTTTTCTTGCCTTTTCTTCCTCTTTGTGTTGTTAAATCGTAGTAATCTAACATTCCACCATCTTGGTCTTCAAACATATTTGATAACTTGCTTGTTTGTTTTAATGATTTTAGTTTTCCTTCGTCAAAATTACTTTCGTTTCTTCTTGATTTTGATTTTTTGTTTTTGTTATCATCAAATTTGTTATTGAATTTCTGTTTATCTATGTTTTTACTATAGTCTCTAACAACTTCTTTTTCAACAGTTTCTACTGCCATTATGTTCTTGATGTTCTTTTCAATTCCTTTTTCGTCTAATGGTCTTCTGTTATAATTGTTTCCATTGTAATTATTTTTATTATTGAAGTTTCCATTATTTTTTCTGAAATTATTTCCATTGTTTGAACTATTAAATTCACCATTTCTTCCGTTTCTGTTGTTGTTAAATCTATTGTTTCTGTTTTCAAAACCATTTTTATTTTCGTAATTATTTCTGTTTTCAAATCCGTTTCTGTTTTCATAGCCATTTCTGTTTTCTGAATTGTTTCTATTATTGAAGTTGTTTCTTCCTTCTCCGCTTCTGCTGTCATTTTTTCTATTATCTCTGTTAAATGTATTTTCTCTATTATAGCTATTGTCTTTATTAAAGTTATTTCTATTATTTCTATTTTCTCTACCAAAGTTTGAATTATTTGCATTTTTATTTTTAAATTTATTATCTTGTGTTACATTTCTTTTTTCTGCTACTTCTGCTTGCATTGTTAAATTACTATCCCCTTGTTCTTTAATTTCTTCTTTTATTATTTTTTCTTCTTTAACTGGTTCAGTTTTCTTTATTTCTTCTGTTTTCTCTTTTTTTGGTTCTGGTTTATTTAATCCAAACAATTCATTTACGGTTTTTGGCTTGTTTGGTTTGTTTCTGTATACTATATTAGAGTCTTTGTTTTGTTTTCTTTCTACTATTTCAAATTTATTTTTTTTGTTTTCTTCTTTTTTGTTTTCTTTTTTTTGGTTTTCTTCATCAGCTATTATTACTTCTCTTCTTATAATTACTGGTGCTTTTTCTTCTTTTTTTTGTGTTGCTTGTTTGGCTGTTTTTTCTGGTTTCGTTGTTTTTTCTGATTTGGCTGTTTTTTCTGTTTTTTCTGTTTTTTCTGTTTTTGCACTTCTATTAGATAGTCTTTCTTCTATTTTTTTTGCTTCTTCTTCTCCAACTCCACTCATATGGCTTTTTACTTCTATATTTAGTTTTTCTGCTGCTTCTAATACTTCTTTACTGGCTAAGCCTAGCTTTTTTGCTATTTCATAAATTTTTATCTTACCCAATAATATCACCCCCATTATATTTTTTTTGAATTGAATTTGCAAAATTTATATCTTTTATTCCAATTACTGCTTTATTGTTTTTTCCTATTGTTTTACTTAGTTCCTCTATTTTTCCATCTATTATTATTGGAACGTTATATTTTTCGCATAATTTAACAAATTTGCTTTTTGTTCTTTCAGAACTCTCTTTTGATATTATTATTAGTTTAGCCTTTCTTTTTGTTATGTTTTCTTCTACACTATCTGCTCCAAATGCAACTTTTCCTGCTTTCATTGCTAAACCGATTAGTCCTAATATATTTTTATTTATCAAGAATTACACCTCTTAAACTTTCATAAATCTCTTGTGATATTTGCATTTCAAAGACTCTTTCTAGTCTTTTACTTTTTTGTAGTTTTTCTAAACATTTTACATCGTCACAGATGTATGCTCCTCTACCTTCTTTTTTTCCTGTTTTGTCTATTGATATTTCGTTATCTTTATTTTTTACAATTCTTATTAATTCTTTTTTGTCTTTTTTTTGATTACATCCCATACATGTTCTTTGTGGCTGTTTTTTCATAACATACACCTTCTTTCTAATTTATGCCTGTCTTTTAATTATTATCACGTTTTATTTTTTGTATTTATTATTGAATTATTCTTCTTCTTTTTCGTTTTCATTTTCTTCTATTTCTTCTGTTTCTGTTTGTTTTTGTTGTTCTTGTAGTATTTGTCTATATTGTGATTCTGATTTTATATCAATTTTCCAGTTTGTTAATTTTGCTGCTAATCTAGCATTTTGACCTGCTTTACCAATTGCTAATGATAATTGATCATCTGGAACTATAACTTCTGCAAATCTTTCGTCTTCTTTTATATCAACTGCTAGGATTTGTGCTGGTAATAATGCAGATGCTATGAATATACTTGGGTCTTCGTCCCATTCAATTACATCTATTTTTTCTCCATGTAATTCATTTATTACATTTTGAATTCTTACACCTTTTGCTCCAACACATGATCCTACTGGGTCAATATTAGGGTCTGGTGAGTATACTGCAACTTTGCTTCTTGAGCCTGCATCTCTTGATACACTTTTTATTTCTATTACGCCTTCATATATTTCTGGTATTTCAAATTCTAATAATTTTCTTACAAAATCAGGATGACTTCTTGAAATCATTACTTGTGGTGCGCCTTTTAGTCCTCTTTCTACATCTACTATATATGCTTTTATTTTGTCGTTTACTCTGTATTTTTCTGTTGGTACTTGCTCTTTTGCAAGCATTATTCCTTCTATTCTTCCTAAGTCTACAACTACTATATTTCTATCTGCTTTTTGGATTATTCCTGAAACGATTTCTCCTTTTTTTTGTGTGTATTCGTCAAATATTAAATCTCTTTCTACTTCTCTTAATTTTTGTACTATAACTTGTTTTGCAGTTTGTGCAGCAATTCTTCCGAAGTCTTTTGGTACTATTTCTATATCTACTGTATCTCCATATTGTAGATTTTTGTTGATTTTGTGTGCTTCTTCTAGACTGATTTCTGTTACTTCGTCATTTGCGTTTTCTACTATTTCTTTTACTGAATAAACATGTGTTGCACCTGTTTTATGGTCTATGTCTACTTTTACATTTTCTAATGCGTCAAAGTTTCTTTTATATGCTGTAACTAATGCTGTTTCTATTGATTCTAGTACGTATTCTTTTTTTATTCCTTTCTCTTTTTCTAATTCTTCTAATGCTAATATTAACTCTTTGTTATCTATAGCTTTCATTTTTTATTCCTCCTATTTTTTTATTATCTATATAATATTGGTATTTTACCTTTTGTTTCTATATAATTTTTACCAGTTATAAACTGTTTTTATTTGTGATATATTTTTTCTTTCTATTTTTATTTTTTGTTCTTCTGTTTCTATAATAATTTCATTTTGATTAAATTCTTTTAGTGTTCCTAAATATTCTTTTGCGCCATTTTCATCTTTTTTGAATAGTTTTACATTTATGTCTTTTCCTATATTTTGTTCTAGATGTTTGTCTTTTCTTAGTACTCTTTCTATTCCTGGTGATGATATTTCTAAAAAGTATTGTTCTTTTATATAATTTTCTTTGTCTAAAATGTCGTTTACCGCATCATTTACTTTTTCGCAGTCATTTAAGTCTATTCCTTTTTCGTTGTCTATAAATATTCGTAAAAAGTAGTTTTTTCCTTCTTTGGCGTATTCTACATCATATAGTTCATAACCTAAATTTTCTATTATTGGTTCTACTAATTTTGTTACTTTTTCTTCTATACTTGCCAATTTTTACCTCCTTTTATTTTCAAAACTAAAGAGTGGGATTTGTTCCCACTCTTTACTGTCTCGTATGTTGATATCTATATTATACCCAATTTTTAGCATAAATGCAAGGTTTTTTCGTTATTTTTTAAACTTTTTCTACTTCTTGTATTGTTTCTTCTGCATTTTCGTTTACGTCATCAATTTTTATGCTTCTATTATGAGTAATTTTTTCCCAATTTGTGTCTCTTTTAAATAAACATTTAAAGTTTATTAATAGCCAAGATCCCATGAATAATGGATATGTGAATAATCCTTTTATCATTGGTTTTATTGGTTTACCATCTATCCACATTACAAATGCTGCTGTAAGTGATGGTAATACAAATGTTGGTACTAAATATCTTAATATATTTATTATTAGTTCTGCTTGTGTCATTCCATCCATTGCGTATAATACAAAGTTTGATACTAATAATAGTAATGTTAATATAAACATTGGTATACTTCCTATTATATATAGGAAACCGTCAAAGTTCATCATTGTTTTTTTGTCTTTTACTGCTTCTGCTAATTTAGATGTGTATTCTTTCATACATTGCATATGTCCTACTGTCCATCTACTTCTTTGTGACCAACTTTGTGCAAATCCTGTTGGTTGTTCGTCATATACAATTGCTTCTGTTGACCATCCTAATCTTTTTCCTTTTAATATTCTTTGCAATGAAAATTCTATGTCTTCTGTTAGTGTTACTGTTTTCCATCCACCGTTTTCTTTTATGATATCAAAACTTACCATAAATCCTGTTCCGTTTAATAATGGTGATAGTCCTAAATTGTATCTTGCTAAGTGATAGAATTTGTGCATTGTCCAATAGAATAGTGCGTATCCTGATGTTATCCAGTTGTCTGTTGGGTTTTTGATGTCTCTGTATCCTTGTACTACTTCTTCTCCTTGGCATAATTTTTTATTCATTGCTTTTAAGAAGTTTTTGTCTACTATGTTGTCTGCGTCAAATATGCATATTGCATCATATGGTGCGTTTTCTTTTATTTTTTGTTGTAGGAACCAGTCTAGTGCATATCCTTTTGTTTTCTTTGTTTCGTCATATCTTTCATACACTATTGCTCCTGCTTCTCTTGCTATTCTTGCTGTTCTGTCTGTGCAGTTGTCTGCTATTACATATATATCATATAAGTTTTTGTCGTATTCTTGATTTTTTAGGCTTTCTACTAGGTTTCCTACTACTGTTTCTTCGTTGTGTGCTGGTATTATTGCCATAAATCTGTGATTTTTGTTTACTTTTAATGGTTTTTCTTTTAATTTTACTAATGAGCATACACTTACTATTATTTGATATAACCAAAATATTGTTATTATCCAGATTAATGCTTCTCTTAGTATATAAACATAATCCATTTTTTTTACCTCTCTTTTTTCTTTTTATTCTATTTTTATTATCTCACATAATCTATTATACTCTTATTGTCAAAATTATGCAATCTTTTTTGTAACATTTTTTATTTTTTCTCAATATATTAAAATAAAAAAGTTTATGGAGGTATTATTTTGAAAAAGAATTATAAAGTTGCAATAGTTGGTTCAACTGGTTTAGTTGGTAGAACTGTATTAAAGGTATTGGAAGAAAAGAATTTTAAAAACTGTACATATACATTATTTGCTTCCAAAAAATCTGCAGGAAGTAAGGTTCAATTTTTAGGGCAAAATTATATAATTCAAGAATTAACAGAAGATTCTTTTAAATCTATTTTTGATTATGCAATTTTCTGTGCGGGTGGAAGTGTTTCTAAAAAGTTTATTCCTATTGCAGTTCAATCTGGTTGTACAGTTATTGATAACAGTAGTGTTTATAGAATGGATAAAGATGTTCCTTTGGTTGTGCCAGAAGTTAATCCGGAAAAAATATTTGAAAATAAAGGGATTATTGCTAATCCTAATTGTTCAACAATTCAGGCAGTTGTCGCTTTGAAGCCTTTGGATGATAGGTATAAAATAAAAAGAATTGTTTATTCGACATATCAGGCTGTTTCTGGTGCTGGCAAGGCTGGTGTTGAGGATTTGGAAAATGGCTATAAGGGCTTGGCTCCGCAAAAGTTTAAGTATCCTATTTTTAATAATTGTTTGCCTCATATAGATGTTTTTGAGGCTGATGGTTATACTAAAGAGGAATACAAAATGATTAATGAGACTAGAAAAATTTTGAGTAAACCTTTGCTTCCTGTTACTGCTACATGTGTTAGGGTTCCTGTTAGAAATTGCCATAGCGAAAGTATTAATGTTGAATTTAAGTCTAATTTTGATATTTATGATGTTAAGGTGCTTTTACAGAATTCTCCTGGGATTATTCTTGTTGATGATGTTGAGAAGGATTATTATCCTTTGGCTTCTAAAGCAGATGGGTTTGATGATGTTTTTGTTGGTAGAATTAGACGTGATTATAGTGTTCCTTTTGGTATTAATTTGTGGGTTGTTGCTGATAATTTGAGAAAGGGTGCTGCTTCTAATGCGGTGCAGATTTTGGAAAAATTAATGTTGGTTTAATTTGTCCTTTGGGCGACAGTTCTGTTTGAGAAAATTGATTTTTTCGTATTTTCTGGAATAATGCATTTTGTTAAAAATATTTTAAGGAGGTTCATGTATAAATCCTATTTGGATAGAGCTTTTTTGTCTTTTTGATGTTAATGCAAAAAAGACTAAGAAAGATAAAAAACTTGCAAAAGACCGGTATAATAAATCTGTTTAAGTTTCAAAAAAGCCGCATTATGCGGCTTTTTGTTAATTATTTATTAATTCATACCAATATTTATCTTTTCCTCCATTTTGTGGATATTCATCTATATTATTTGATTTCACATTTTCATATGTTTTTGTTTCATCCTTTTCATATGTAATTTCACAATTATTTTTTCAACGCGATAACCATAAAAATAACAATAATATGGACGTGATAATGTGCTTCTAGTTTCTTCTTTTCTTGTAAATTTATAATAATCTGTACCTGAATAAAAATATTCTGGATTATCTGAAGATGAACTGTGCTTTAAATTTTCCGGTTGAAGTTGAAAATGAATAATTTGTAGTACAAGTTAAAATATTATTTTTAGGGTGTCCTTATCAAAAACTATTGACACAAACTACTGACAATGATGTTATTTCCGAATAAGAGTTAAAGGTACACTGCATTTTTTTATACATATGTTCTCTTTAATTTGCAAAAAAGAACCTGAAGTTTTACACTTCAAGGTTCTTTTCAAATTTATTATTCTGCTGATTCCTCTGTTTCTGGAGCTTCATAAGCTTCTAATATAGCTTTTTGAATTTTCTCTCTTGTTTCAGCATTGATTGGATGTGCTATATCTCTGAATTCTCCGTTTGGAGTTTTTCTGCTAGGCATAGCTATGAATAATCCATTTTGACTTTCGATAACTTTGATGTCGTGTACTGCGAATTCGTTATCGAATGTTACAGAAGCAACAGCTTTCATTCTGTTCTCTGAATTTACTTTTCTTAAACGTACATCTGTGATTTGCATTTTAGTGCACCGTCCTTCCTTAAGTTTTTAATTTTGTACATATTAGTTTATTCTTATGTACTTACTCTATTATTCTCCACAAAAAATTTTTTTCCTTCTTTTTTTTACATTTTTTATAAAATTTTTTATATATTATAATTTATGCTATACTGGTTTTCAAGAATTAAATTTTTCACAAAAATGAGGATTACCATGAAACGCATTGATTTTGAAAACGGAACCGTAACTGAAAATATATTAAGCGCTGCCCTCCCTATGCTTGCAGCTCAGATTTTAAGTCTGCTCTATAACATTGTAGACCGCATTTATATTGGTCGTATCCCGGATATCGGAACAACAGCACTTGGTGCTGTCGGACTTTGTTTTCCGCTTATTATGATCATCACGGCTTGCAGCAATCTGTTCGGGAGCGGCGGCGCACCGCTTTTTTCGATCAACCGTGGAAAAGGTGATAAAGAACAGGCAAACAGGATCTTAAATACCTCTTTTTCCATGGTATGTGCCAGTGCACTCCTCCTGATGGGAACCGGTCTTCTCTTTGCAAAACCGCTTCTCATTCTTTTTGGTGCCTCAAAAAATGCTCTGACTTTTGCCAGACCTTATATGATGCTGTATCTGCTCGGTACACTTCCATCCATGATTGCTACCGGCATGAACCCTTTTATCAATGCACAGGGTTATTCCACAACCGGGATGTTTTCCGTGGCAATCGGTGCAATCGCAAACATTCTCCTGGATCCGCTCTTTATTTTTACCTTCCATCTGGGCGTAAACGGTGCAGCGGCCGCCACTGTATTGTCACAGATTTTATCTGCACTGTTTGTGTTTCATTTTCTGCGCCGCAAAGCGGAGATCAAAGTCCGCCTGCTTCGAAAAAATGAACTTTCCTCCTGCATTCCTCTCGCGAAAAGTATCATCAGCCTCGGTACATCCGGTTTTATCATGCAGCTCACCAACAGTCTCGTCTCCATCTGCTGCAATCATGTACTCTCCGTCACCGGTGGCGATGTGTACGTCTCTGTCATGACAATTGTCTCAAGTGTCCGCCAGATGGTGGAAACTCCGATCTATGCGATCACGGAAGGTTCCTCCCCAATCATAAGCTACAACTATGGTGCCCTCCGCCCCACGCGCGTCAAAAAAGCCGGCATCACGATGGCTCTTATGGCGCTCGTCTATACCGGCCTCATGTGGAGCGTGATCATTCTCGCCCCGGAATATTTAATTAGTGTTTTCAGTTCGGATACAGCACTGTCAGCAGATGCCGTTCCCGCATTAAAACTGTATTTTGCTGCATTTATCTTTATGGATCTGCAGTATATCGGTCAGACTGTTTTCAAATCTTTAAACAAACGGAAACAGGCGATCTTCTTTTCCCTGCTGCGTAAGGTGTTTATTGTTGTACCGCTGACCTATCTTCTGCCATACACTTTCCACATGGGAACGGACGGCGTATTTCTTGCAGAACCCGTATCAAATGTGATCGGTGGCAGTCTGTGTTTTATCACAATGCTGTTTACGGTTCTGCCGGAGCTGAACCGGATGGAAAATCAGTAAAATATGCTTTCAGCTCCGCCACGATCATTTCCTGACTCTCCCTCGTGTGGATCAGTGCATAATAATGCCCGCCGCCAAATTTTGACCGTCTTTCCTCTTCGCATATTCCCGCTGCAATGCCTTTTTCGGTCACACGTCTGATGCGGGTTTCGTCCTGTTCCTCTTCCTTCAAATAGCCTTTTTGTACGAGCAGATCATTGACAAAAGCAGCCGTCAGCTTTTTGCGGTCTTTTTCCTCACAGAGCGCATTGATCCGGTCGGTCAGTTCCGATACCATGCAGGCGTCAGAAAACGTTACCTGATCTAATTTTTCCGGTGCAATATAAAACGGCTGTTTCTTTTTTCCCGCCGGGGGCTTCGACACAGTTTCTACTACCGCAGCTCCTTCTGTCTTTCCTGTCGTCATATTTCCGGATTCATGCGTCTGCAAAAACATCCGGATGATCTCTGCAAAACTTTCCCCGTAGCTTGCAATCTTCTGTGCACCCATTCCGTATACATCCGCCATCTGTGTTTTATCTGCCGGACATCTGGCACACATATCTTTCAACGTCTTATCAGAACAGATGATAAACGGCGGCACACCCTGTTTTGCAGCAAGTTCTGACCGGCATTTGCGCAGTTTCTCAAACAGCTCCTGCCCTTCTTCCGTTAAATCTGCAAGTTCTGCTGTCTTTTTCTTTGCACGTCCGGTCTCGATATAATTTTCCTCCGCCTCGTCCTCTGTCACAACACAGTTACTGCATTTTTCACAGATGCACGGACTGTGATCCCCAAAATAGTTCAGGATATACTGGCGCAGACACTCATCTGTCTCACAGTAGTGAATCATCTGATTCAGTTTCCGCTGTTCATTTGCCCGGACTGCCGGATCTCCTGCCGTATAACCGCCCTCTGTCGCCTTATAGTCAAGCAGCCGTTTGTTGATCATGATATCCTGTTTGGAAAAGAAAAGCACACACTCCGCTTCCTCCCCGTCGCGCCCGGCTCTTCCCGCCTCCTGGTAATAATATTCAAGGCTTTGCGGCATATTATAATGGAGAACATAACGCACATTGGATTTGTCGATCCCCATTCCAAATGCGTTGGTTGCAACCATCACACGGATCCTGTCATAGGTAAAATCATCCTGACTCTCTTTCCGTTCTTCCAAAGAAAGCCCCGCATGGTACCGCCCTGCCAGAATGCCGTGCTGCAATAAAAGTTCACAGACACTGTCCACATTCTTTTTTGTCGCACAGTAGATGATCCCGCTCTCATCCTCATGCCTTTTGACATAATTTAAAATACTGTTGTCCGTCTCTTTTCCACCTTTTCGCTTTACGACACGGAAGAAAAGATTCGGCCGGTCAAACCCGGTCACGACAGTCACCGGATTCTGCAGGTGCAGACTTCCCGTGATATCCTGTTTGACGCGCTCGGTCGCTGTCGCCGTAAATGCGCTGACCACAGGGCGTCTCGGCAGTCTTGCAAGAAAATCTGCAATCTCTAAATAGCTTGGCCTGAAATCCTGTCCCCACTGGGAAATACAGTGTGCCTCATCCACTGTCACCATCGAAATGTCTGCCCGGCATGCAAAATCTAAAAAACGCATGGTATTTAACCGCTCCGGCGCGACGTAGATGATCTTGTACTGTCCCTGTGCCGCATACAAAAGCGCCGCCCGGATCTGATTTTCCGTCAGTGAGCTGTTGATGTATGCCGCATGTACGCCTGCCTGGTTCAGTGCCTTGACCTGGTCAGACATCAAGGAGATGAGCGGTGAGATCACGATCGTGATACCGGGCAGCATCAGTGCCGGAACCTGATAACAGAGTGATTTTCCGGCGCCGGTCGGCATGATGCCGAGGACGTCGCTGCCATTTAAGATGCCTTCCATCAAGTCCTGCTGACCAGGCCGGAGGGTGTCGTATCCAAAATAGTGTTTGAGTGTCTGATATAAATTCAAAATTTGTTTCTCCTTTTTACATTGCTATCCAGCCAAATGCATTTGCCACGGAACTGATCAGTATGATCAGTGCAAAGACCGGGCACAGATATTTGATCATCACAATAAAAATCTTTTTCCTGCGGAATGTGCTCTCTCCGTGCATGATCTCCTCTTCCATCCGCTTCATTCCGACGATTCTCGATACAAACAGGCTTGTGAGCATTGCCGCAATCGGCATCATCACAGAGTTCGTCAGAAAATCAAAGAAATCCAAAAACTGCATGCCTATGATCTTAATGCCAGCTAATGGTCCATATCCCAGTGAAGATAAACTTCCAAGCGCGATCATGATCACTCCGACTAAAACCGTTGCTCTTCTTCTGCTCCATCCCAGCTCATCCTCAAAGGTAGAAACCGCGCTCTCAGTCAATGCGATAGAACTTGTTACTGCTGCAAACAGTACTAGCAGGAAAAATAAGATTCCAACTACTGTCCCAAATCCCATATTCTCAAACACTTTTGGAATCGTAATAAACATCAATGCCGGTCCCGCCTGCAGAGTATCCGGGTCGCCGCCCGAAAATGAGAACACCGCCGGAATGATCATCAGTCCCGCCATAATAGCAATCGCCGTGTCAAACACTTCCACATTTCTTGTGGAATCTTCCAGTGATGTTTCTTTTTTCATATAGGATCCAAAGGTAATGAGGATTCCCATTGCAATCGACAGCGAATAAAACATCTGTCCCATCGCCGCTACCACCGTCATCCAGGAAAAGTTTTTCACATTTGGCACAAGAAAATATTTTACTCCCTCCATGGCGCCCGGTCTTGTCACGGAATACACCGCAATCAGGACGGATAACACGATCAGTATCGGCATCATAAATTTCGATACACGTTCGATTCCGTTTCGCACCCCTGCGTAAATGATCGTCAGAGTGAACAGACAGAACAGGATAAAACAGAGTTCCGTGGATACTCCATCTGAGATAAACTCCGAAAAATATCCGTCTGCCGCCAGCATTTTTCCATTTCCCCTGATATACTCGATCAGGTATTTGATCACCCAGCCGCCGATCACGGAATAATACGGCACGATCAATACCGGGATGATCGCATTGATCCATCCACCGGCTGACAGCCATCCGGCTTTTCCAAATGCCTGAAACGCTCCCACCGGACTTTTCCTTGTCATGCGTCCAAGTGCCGACTCAGCCATGATCATCGTATATCCAAACGTCAGTGCCAGTAAAATATAGATCAGAAGAAAAATCCCTCCACCGTATTTTGCCGCCAGATATGGAAATCTCCAGATATTTCCAAGTCCTACGGACGCACCTGCGGCGGACAGTACATAACCCAGTTTCCCGGAAAAAGAACTTCTTTTGTTGTCGTGTGTGTGTAAATTGCTCATATCTTTTTGTTCACGGTTTGTGAAACAGTCTCCCTTCATTTTTTGTTTTCTTCTCTATTACCGCACCAGCCGGAATGTCTTTTCCACCATGAAAAACATTAACACAATGAAAATCAGCACATAGACCGGCAGCAGTGTGATGGAAATATGATTTGCGATCAGTCCAAAGACCGGCGGCATAAATGTAGAGCCGACATAAGCACTCGCCATCTGGATACCGATGATTGCCTGGGAATTTTTCTCTCCAAAATTTGCCGGTGTTGCGTGAATGATCGATGGGTAGACCGGTGCACATCCAATCCCCATCACGACAAGTCCTGCCAGAGCTGCCGTGTCAGACGGAATCGGCAGAAGTACTGCAGCACATCCAGCCAGTAAAATAGTTGTGCCAAGCCTGATCATCTTATGATCACCTAATTTTTCCGTCACAAATCCTGCCAAAAATCTTCCGAGCGTGATACCGCTGCAGAACAATGCCGCATATGCCGCCGCACGCTCCGCAGAGATACCTTTTGCACCGACCAGATAACTGCTTGACCAGAGGATCAGTGTAGATTCCAATGCACAGTAAGAGAAAAATCCAAGCAAGAGCTGTGGTACGCCTTTGATCTTCACTGCACCGCGTATTCCAATCACCTCGTGCTGCTCTTCCTGCTGTTCTGCCGTTTTGTTGACTTTCCAGACCGGAAGTGTCACAAACAGAATCATTGTGATCCCCATCTGAAGAAAAGATACCATGCGGTAACCGTTCTGCCAGGATGAGGTGGTCAGTGCATAGCTCATTATGTACGGGCTGATGATTGTTCCCACGCCCCAGAAACAATGCAGCCAGCTCATATGTTTTGATGAATAATGCAATGCAACATAGTTATTGAGTGCCACATCGATAGCTCCTGCGCCAAGTCCATACGGAATCGCCCACAGGCACAACATGTAAAATGCGCTCGACGTCGAAAAACCAAACAAGGCAGCTGCCGTTAACAGGACACTGCATACCGTAACGATCTGTGTTCCAAATTTCTTTGTCAGGCGTTCCGACATTAAACTTGAACAGATCGTCCCTGCAGAGATGATCATTGTGACCAGTCCCGCATAGGACAGCGGCACCGAAAATGCCTCATGCATGATCGGCCATGCCGAACCAAGCAGAGAGTCCGGTAAGCCAAGACTTATAAATGCCATGTAAATTAACAGTAATAATAGTGTGTACATTTTTTGCTCCTTTATTTATCCAATTCGCCGTTTGCCACTTATACAAGTATCTTGACTCGCTTCGCCCGGCAGTCTTATTATATCTTGAAGCAATGCTTCATGATCATGATCTACACGAGCTTCGCCCGGCAGTCTTATTATATCTTGAACGCCATCAAAAATCCACGCAATATTATAGAATATTATCCCATAACATGGTAAAATAAAGTAAAAATATTATTTGTGGAGATCTGATCATAGATGAACTTAAGACAAAATAAAGAAAAAAAACGCACAGCAAATGTTGACAGGCGTAATTTTGACATTATTTATCATGCTCCTGCTTTGTACCATATTTACAAATCAGGATGCAGCCTCTGTAAACAAACTCAAAGCACGTCAGCCTGACAAAATACAATACCTGGATGATGGAATGGTACTGCTTAGTTTTAACATTAACCGCAATGAAAACAGCAGAGGCTCACTTGTATTTTTTACCTCACATCAGCATGTGACCGTTTTTACTAAAAACAACGTAATATACAATCTGGATGATTCCGGTGGAATATGGGGGCATACAACAGGAAATGTCTGGAATTTTGTAAAACTGCCGGCATATACAGAAACAGTCATAGTCAGGCTGAAACCCTGTTATCCGGAAACAGCCGGTCAAATTGAACAATATTATATAGGAACCGGAAATGAAATCTATACAGGCATATTGCGTCAGTCTATGCCCACTTTTATAGCGAGTGTATTTATTCTGTTAGCCGGTTTTTTTATCACGTGTTACTGGGTGTTTATTCACAACAGCAGCCATATAGACGGAACTCTTTTTTATCTGGGGATATTCTCCATATTGCTTGGACTCTGGGCCACCAATGAGACAGATGTTTGTTCTCTGATGCTCCTAAACAGAAGATCATCTGCTTTTGCTGCTTTTATGTTTCTGATGATAATGCCTATCCCATTTTTGATGTTTGTAAAGAGCTTCCTTGAGATCAATGATGATAAAATCTGGAAGATCCTCTGCAATCTGTGTATGCTTCAGACAGTTGTCTGCAGCTTGCTGCACTTTACCGGATTCTATGAGTTTCGAAGAAGTGTCTGGATCACTCACCTTTCCATTTGTATAGTGCTGATTTATCTGATCACAGTTATCATATATAAAATTATAAAAAAACAGGCTGACCAGAGACTGAAAGTCTGCATGGCAGCTCTTGCCTTCGTCGTCATTGCAACTATTGTGGATATTGCCGGTTATTACAAAACAGGAAATAATTCCGGAATTTGGGGAAGATTATCTTTCCTTGTATTTATTATAATCCTCGGTTTAGAGTCCGCAAGACAGGCTGTCGCCAGTTTGAAAAAAGGGCGCAGGATAGAGGAACTCGAACAATTTGCACTGAATGATTCCATGACAGGATTTTACAACAGAAATGCCTATGACTACTTTATATATAATGAAAAGAATATTAAAAATTATATGGTGGTAACGTTTGATCTTAACAATCTCAAGATGTGCAACGACAACTACGGTCACAGTTCGGGGGATGCCTATATCATTCATTCTGCACATATCATAGAAACCACTTTTGATCGGTTTGGCAAATGTTACCGTATCGGAGGCGACGAATTCTGCTGCCTCATCTCGGATGCGGCAGAATTCCAGATAGAACGTTTTATCCAAAAGATGCAGCAGGATATTGCGATACTCAATAATAAAAATATCATTCCAACCGAAGTTGGAATCGCATGCGGATATGCGTTAGCCACACCGGATGATGCCGACATAGAAAAAGTGCGTGAACGTGCAGATGAGATGATGTACCATAACAAGAAAGTGTTAAAGGGACTTATTTAAAAAAGATCCAGCATATTATCCAGATATATCTCCTCTCTGACCTGCAGCTGATACTCAGGTTTTGTCATATAATAGAGCAGAAACTCCAGAATCAGGGCGCTGCCAAGTCCCCTGCCTTCGATTTTAAAATTGGAAAATCCCATCGGCAGATAGCTGTTTTTCATATCATCCACTCCAATAAACCCGGGATTTTCCATTGCCTTCGAAAAACGATAGCCATTCCCTGCATCCGGAGCTGCACAGCGGTGATCCGGGCCATTTTCTCCAAGGTTTTTGCGGCTGACAGCTTCATAACAGATTTTCCTGTCCCCGCAGCCAAACCAGCAGCATTCATTACATAAGAATTCCACTTTGTCTTTCTGCGCCCCTGTCAATGTATTTAATTTATCAAAAACCTTATTCAACCGGAAATCCGGTACGACATAAAGAAACTCTTCCCTGTTTACTTCCCTTACGAACTGCTCAAAATCCGTCAGAACCTTGGTGGTGGATGAAACAAAATAAAATCCCGGATAATTTTTTCTCAGATATTCCAGTAACAGATCCGAATAGATAATGACACCATTTCTGACACCCTCACTTTTCTCAAATAAAGTGCAGAGATGATTGCATTTCTTATCCCAAAGATGTTCCTGCCCAAGCAGGGAATTGCTGAATGTAAGCCGCGCTGAGATTCCGTATTCCTGCATCAACGCAAAAACCTCCTGTGGGTCGTGATCCCCGAACGAAGTACGACCTCCACCCCAGATACAATCTGACGGGGCACCATAGACAGAGCCTATCTCACACCAGTCGTAAAAGTATTCTCTGTGTTCCCGGAATAATGGCAGAAACACATGGTACAATTCATAAAACTCAAACAGGCCTGGAAGATGGTAGTATGCTGTGTTCTTTTTTAATTGATTCATGTCTGTATTCTCAATCCTCCTCAAATTCTGCAAGTTCTGTCTCCGTCTCAAGCATCCGCTCTAACAGACTCTCCTGGTTCTTTTCCTCTGCGTCAAGTGCATTCTGCAGTTCCATCAGCTTCGGATAGTCACTGGCAAGCTCCGGATCCATGAACTGCATTTTTATTTCAGCAAGTTTTTCTTCGCTCTCCTCTAACATTTTTTCATATTTTTCTAACTGGTGATGCAGTCTTGAACGGATTTTGCCCGGATTGTAATAAGTTTTTTTGTCAAACACATCCGTTAAAGTAGGAACATCTGCGTCTGTTTTTATGCCACTCTGATGCTGATTGTGTTTCTCATTCCCCACAGAATTTTGTGTATCATTTCCTGACACATACCTCGCACTCTGTGACATTCCTCGCCCTTTTCCGGAAATCTCTATCTCTTTTTGTTTTTCTGCAAGATACTCCTCATAGCTCATGGTATATTGTTTCACACCACTCTCGGAAAACTCCAAAATCCCGGTTGCGATCCTGCTGATAAAATAACGGTCATGTGAGACGAAAAGTACTGTTCCCTCGTACTCTCTTAACATCTGTTCTAACGCCTCTTTTCCAACAATATCCATATGGTTCGTCGGCTCATCTAAGATCAAAAGATTCGGTTTGGTCTGCAGCATTTTACAGAGTGCGAGACGGACTTTTTCTCCGCCGGAAAGCTGTCCCATCTTCTTTTCTACATCTTCTCCGGAAAATAAAAATCCCCCCAGTGCACTGCGGACTTCCTCCCTCATATAGGAAGGATATTCCTCCCAGAAATTTTCAAGCACGGTCTGATCTTCCCGGAAATGCTCCTGCACTGCTTTCTGCTGGTCAAAATAACTCCATTCTACATTTTGTCCAAATGAAAATTCACCACCTAACGCAGGCAGTTCGCCGACTAAGGTTTTCAAAAGTGTGGATTTTCCTTTACCGTTCTCCCCAATGATTGCAAGTCTGTCTTTCTTTTGAAGCAGAAATGAGACTTTACTTAAGACGGTATCGTAACCGATCTCAAGATTTTTGGCATGAATCACATTCGTGTAGCTTTCCATGCGCGGTACATATCTCGCATGAAATGCTTTCGTATCAAAATGTCTCGGCTTTTCGATTTTTACCATGTGTTCGATCGCCATGCGCTTTGAACGTGTCGCCGCCACTTTCGTCGGCGTATTTTTCCATTTTTCGATCCAGTCCGTCAGACGTTTGATCTCCTTTTGCTGCTCCTCATAGTCTTTTTCCTGTTTGATCAGTGCCTCTTCTTTTTGCTTCATAAATGCCGTGTAATTGCCGGTATAACGCTTGATCTCATGATATTCGATCTCGTAGGTCACATCGATCACTTTGTCTAAAAACATACGGTCATGTGAAACAATGATGACCGCCTTATCATAAGTCTTTAAATATCCTTCTAACCACTCGATTGTCGGAAGATCCAGATGGTTGGTCGGCTCATCGAGCAGCATGATATCCGGACGTTTTAACAGCAGTTTGATAAATGCCACTTTCGTCTGCTGTCCACCGGAAAAACTTCCGATCGGGCGTTTCAGATCTTCTAACGCAACCCCGAACCGCTGAAACATAGTCTCCATATCCTGCTGCCACGAATATCCCCGCATTGCCTCCATACGGCTTTGTAAGTTGTCATATTCGCGCAAAAGCTGTTTGTCCGCGGAAGTTTTCATCTCATTTTCAAGTTCCCTCATCCGCTTTTCACACGCAAACACCGGCTCAAATACTTTCTTGATTTCCTCTTCCACGGTCACATCTTTTTCCGTAAAATTAACCTGACGCAGGAAACCAATCTCCTGTTTTCCTGCCATCGTAATACCACATTCTTCATCGCTGTCTAAATTATTCATCGAAATATCGCCCGCGATCAGACGCAGCAGCGTGGTCTTTCCACAGCCGTTTCGTCCTACAATGGCGATTTTTTCTTTATCATGCACCTCAAAATTGACATCACGTAAAATCACATCTCCGCCAAACTGCACGAGGGCATGACTGATCTTATATCTCATGTTTATCTCCATTCCTGCGTAAAATCTTACTTTTACACTAACTCCTCTATCTTTGATAGACTACCTACCTTCTAACACCAGCCGAAGTAATTCATTTGCCCAGTACTCCGTCAATTCAAAGTGAGGCACAGGCAGTAGTTATTCTCTGCTATTTCAGGATCATCTTCATGGCCGGTCTTCCCATAGCCCAGCATCACAAAACCAATCAAAAGACCATCATCATACATACATCCCAGACATTTTTTGTTGTAATTTCTTCAAAACGAATCATATTAACCCCCTTTCTTGCGTGTGAAAAAATGTATTTTCACACAAATCTCCATTCTTTTCCCTCACAGCAGCCGAAATACCTGCTCTGCCGTGGCGGCTATATTTTCCATTGCATTTTCTTTTTTCATTGCTTCTTCTAATGTTGTCACGCCTCTTACGATCGGGAAAAATGCATCGATTCCCGCCCGGTTACAGACTTTCGCTTCCGGTGCAACGCTCCCTGCAAATGCAATGACTTTCGCATTATATTTTTTTGCCAGAGCAGCAACACCGGCCGGTGCTTTCCCCATGACCGTCTGCGCATCCAGACGTCCTTCTCCGGTCACCACAACATCCGCATTTTTCATTTTTTCTTCCAGACCGGTTGCCTGCAAAATCAGTTCCACACCCGGTATTAATTCTCCCGCAAGATACGAAAGGAATGCATATCCGAGTCCTCCCGCTGCACCGGCGCCCTCACAGTCCGCAAAGTCACAATCCAAACTTTCTTTGGTCACATCCGCATAATGTCTCATTGCTTCATCGACCTGCTCTTTCTGCTCTTCCGTCACACCTTTTTGTGGTCCAAATATGTAAGTTGCACCCTGTTTGCCGCAAAGCGGATTTTTCACATCACAGGCAATCTGAAATTTTGCACCGGAAAGCAGCGGATTTTTATTTTCAGTCCGGATCACCTCAATCTTTACAAGCGCTGCCGCGCCCTCTCCCACATCATTTCCATCTTCATCAAAAAATTCAAATCCAAGTGCCTTTAACATTCCGATGCCTCCATCGTTGGTTGCACTTCCACCAATTCCAATCATGAAATTTTTACAGCCGCGTTTCAGGGCATCTGCAATCATCTCCCCCACTCCATAGGTAGATGCACGCAATGGATCTTTTTTTGTCACAAGCGTGATTCCTGCGGCAGATGCCATTTCCATGACAGCCGATTTTGTCTCTTCTAAAAAACCGTAATAACACGACACTTTTTCTCCAAGCGGCCCTGTCACGGTAACCGGTATTTTTTTTGCTCCCAAACCTTCGATCAGTGCATCCACGGTTCCTTCTCCGCCATCCGCGAGCGGATTTACCACTACTTCTGCATCCGGTTTTGCTGCCAGAATACCTTTCTTTACCGCATTTCCAGCCTCCATGGACGTCATGCTTCCCTTAAATGAATCGATTGCTGCTACTACTTTCATATAATCACATCTTTCCGTGAAAATCACCTGTGTCATAAATATACCGGCTGACTTCCACTGTAAAATTCTCTTCCCCTGCCGTCACCTTATCGTCAGACGAAACAATAATCCGATCTATGCCTGTCATTCTAAGAAGTCAGTTTGTTACTGTTCGCACTTCATCCCAAGCTGCCAGAATGCCACCGCACTTGCAGCCGCCACGTTCAGTGAATCCACACCATGTGTCATCGGAATTTTCACCGTATAGTCACAGTCTGCGATCGTGTGATCTGCCAGTCCGTCACCTTCCGTTCCGAGAACGATTGCTAACTTTTCCTCCGCCATCATTTTTTCATCATCTATACTCACGGAGTCATCCCGAAGTGCCATTGCCGCCGTTTTATATCCCAGCTTATGCAGCACATCCATCGCACCGTCCGGCCAGCATGCATTTTTATCAAAATATGTCCACGGTATCTGGAATACTGTTCCCATGCTGACACGGCTTGCTCTCCGGTACAGCGGATCTGCACAGGCTGATGTCAAAAGAACTGCATCCATTCCAAGTGCCGCCGCAGAACGGAAAATTGCTCCGACATTTGTTGGATTTACCACATTTTCCAAAATTGCAACCCGCCTTGCATTTTTGCAGAGTTGCTCCACGGAAGGCAGTGTGGGACGGTACATGGCACAGAGCATGCCGCGTGTCAGCTGATAGCCGGTGATCTTTGCCAGCACCTCGATTTCTGCCACATAAACCGGGATTTCATGCTCATCCTCCCTATAAACCAAAGACTTCTGTGTAAGATCTCGGCTTTGTAACTTTTCGCAGCGCGCAAGGATTTCTTTTGCCTGTGTCTCCAGATGTTTTTTTTCCATCAAAAATGACATCGGCACACAGCCGGCATCTAAGGCACGCTCGATCACCTTCGGACTTTCCGCAATGAAAATCCCCGGCTTCGGCTCAAAATAGTGAAAAAGCTGTGCTTCATTTAAATTGTAATAAATCTGCAGCTCCGGGGCATCCAGATCTTTGATTTCTATAATATTTATCATCGTGTTCCTCTTTTCTCTCCTGTATCAGCGCTTGAGCATATGGCAGATAAATTCATTGATTATACCATGTGCAAAATGGCACATGATCAAATTTCAAGCCGGAAAAGAATTCTTCCCTCCTCAAGCTCTCCCCAACAATTTACCGGCGGCTCCTTCGTTTCTTTAAATCCACAATCCGAATGCATTTTTATTGATGATAAATTACTTTTTACTATAATGCAATCTATCTTTTTTGCGCCTATGCCTTTCAAAAACTCCGTTACATGACGTATCAGTTTTTTACCATATCCTCTGTTTCTCTGCCCCGGCATCGTCTCAACTGCCTCAAAAAACCATTTCCCCGGCTCTGACTCAACTGCCCTGAGTCCGCATACCCACTGTTTTTCTACAGTTTCAACAAAAACCATCTGCTTTGGATTTTCGATAAACTCCTTTAAAAACGCCGCATATGATGCCTCCATTTCATCACGATTTTTAAATTCCCCCTCCATATCCGCCATGGATTCTGCATATAATAAAAACATTTTTTCTATCACCTGTTCATTTACATTTTCAATCCGTTCTAACATTTTTTATCCTCCTCTTCTGACTGTCGAATTGCAAAAACGGTCGGATCACAGCTTTACAGTTCCACAACACGCGTTGCGATTTTCTCCTGAAACCTGATATCATGATCGACAAGGATCATGGTCGGCTGATACCGAAGGATCAGCTGCTCGATCTGCATTCTTGAAAAAACATCAATATAGTTGAGCGGTTCATCCCAGATGTACACATGTGCCGGTGTCATCAGACTCGCGGCAATCAGTACTTTTTTCTTCTGCCCCTCCGAAAACTCTTCGAGTCTTTTCGCAAATTGTACACACTCCATATCAAGCTGGCGCAATAATGTAAAAAATAAACTTTCTTCTAAATTTCTTTCCCTGCAAAAAGCTGGTATCCTGATTAATATATGACACCACCAGATTAGACGCTGTTCGAATTTCTCCGTCTGTCACGAACAATTTTTCATATCTACTGCCTGATTTCTGCAAAATTGTCTTGATCAGCGTCGATTTTCCACATCCGTTTTCTCCATGTAAAAAGACTCTCTCCCCATGCATCAGTTCGAATGTGAGATTTTTCAATGTATCACTTTCTGCACCTTCATACCGCACCGAAAGTTCCCTGCATGAAATCAGAAGTTCCTTATGATAGGAAAGCGGCATAAGTTTTAAACTGACAGGCTGTTCAACATCCTGCAAAAGCCCCTCTTTCTCCTGTATTTCCCTCTCCATCCGGCGTTCATACTGTGTCACACGGCTCTGCACCTCGATCGTCTTTCGGTTTAAAACCAGCACATGATCAATGCAGGCATCTAAAATATCCCTGTCATGCGATACCAGAATAAACCCTTTTTTGCCGCACAGATATTCTTTCACACATTCCCTTGCATGCATATCTAAATGATTTGTCGGCTCATCGATCAGCAGAAAATCATTTTCCACGCAGCAAATTTAAAAAAGTTGTTTTTCCTTTTCCATTTCTCCCGATCAGACCTAACTTCCAGTCCGTATCAATCCCAAAAGATACGTTTTCAAAAACCGTATCAAAACTTCCCTCATAACCATATGTGAGATCTGTTACCTGAATCTGTGACATAAAAATCTCCATTCTTGCGCTGCTTTCAAGCGCATCTCAAGTTTGTGCGTAAGCACAAATCTTGCGTGTGAAAAATCTTATTTT
>ENA-ORTQ01001407-ORTQ01001407.1-human-gut-metagenome-genome-assembly--contig:-NODE-1407-length-25442-cov-5.126324_pt1 | contig 25442 bp, 25 predicted proteins | sample MGYA00241912_ERZ509188 | MGnify/ENA primary metagenome ERZ509188 (study PRJEB26280, sample SAMEA2338849) | human gut metagenome | biome: human gut; feature: human-associated habitat; material: faeces...
ATACTGCAGATTTCCTATGCAAACTTTTAATAGAAGCAAATGTCGGGAAGGTAGAGAGGGCAATAGAGGAGGCTGCATTATATCCAGAGAGCAAAGATTACATATTAGAGAACTTATCGGAAAATAAGGAAAAATTATGTGTGGGGTAAGAGGAGCAAGGTGAGAGCCTTGCTTTTTGCTTTGATATCTAAAAGAAATGAATAATCAACACTTAAATGAGAAAAAATCACGTTTGAGTGTTGATTATTTTGAAAAAATGCATATAATAAAAAACAGAAAAGAAGATGAGGTAGCAATTATGTTGATACAATTTAATTTTAAAAATTTTAGATCTTTTAGAGAAGAAGCAACTTTGGATTTGTCTGCCACTAAGATGACAGAATTTTCTGAAAGAGTTGTGACCATCGGAAGAGAAAAGATACTGCCGGTTGCTGCCATTTATGGAGCAAACGCAAGTGGCAAGTCAAATATATACAGTGCATTTGAGTATATGGCCGAGTATGTAGTGGATTCTTTCAAGTATGGAGATGAGGAAGAGAAGTTTGAGGAGTATAGACCTACTCCGTTTTTGTTTGATTCCACGTCAGCAGATGCAGAGTCCAGTTTTGAGGTCTATTTCACTATTCCTGGAGATAAGAACGAGAAGACATATAATTATGGATTCTGCGTTGATCAGGAAGGTGTAACAGAGGAATGGCTGAACTCTAAGGCCAAGACAGCCAGAAAGTACAGTACAGTATTTTATCGTGGGAATTCTGACAGTGAATTAGATCTATCAGGCTTGCCGAAGAACAGCAGGGATAATATAAAGATTGCGCTGGAAAAGCAGGTGTTGATTGCTTCTTTAGGAGCTAAGTTAAAAATTAGTAAATGTAAGGCAATCAGAGACTGGTTCTTGACAAATGAATTTGCAGATTTTGGTGATCCGGTTACTAACTTTTTCTTATCACGTAGATTGCCGAGAGGCTTTGTGGATGATAAGAACGTTCAGCAGAAGGTTGTGGAATACTTTGCATCTTTTGATGAACATATTAAGGATTTTCGGGTAGAAAAGGTTCCGAGTGATGGTGAATCAAAGGAAGAAAAATATAAGATTAATGCGCTTCATAAGAAGATTGATTCTGATGAAATGGCAGAGATACCCTTAGGTGCAGAGTCAGCCGGAACATTAAAGATGTTTGCTCTTTATCCGGAACTACAGGAAGTATTGGAAAAGGGGAGTGTATTTTTTATTGATGAATTGAATGCCCGCTTACATCCGCTTTTGGTAAGAAACTTTTTGCTTACATTCTTGAATCCCAATATTAATGTTAACCATGCGCAACTTGTATTTACAACGCATGATACCTGGCAACTTTCAAATCAGTTGCTGCGCCGTGATGAAATATGGTTTGTTGAGAAAGATGATCGAGGTGTTTCAACATTATACTCCCTCGCAGATTTTATGGATGAGGATGGAGTGCGTATTCGCAAGGACGAAAGCTATGAGAAGAATTATCTGATTGGTAAGTATGGTGCCATTCCGACTTTAAAGAGTATTGATATGTTTAAGGAGGATTGAGCATGGCAAAAGGGGATAGAACAGGGAACAGAAAAACAAGAGAGCAAAGAAGAACAATCAAAGTACCGGAATTGGGATATTACTTGATTGTTACAGACACTGAAGGAACCGAACGTTGCTTTTTTGCAGGACTGCATCAATCATTGCCGGAGGAAGTTAGAAACAAACTTGTCATTAAAGTCGTAGAAACAAAGACAAGAAGCATGATTGATAAATGCCTGGAGCTAACAGCCTATGAGGCTCAATATCGTATTCCTTGGATTGTGTTTGACAGAGATCAAGTGATAGGATTTGATGAAATTATTTCCGAGGCAGAGAAAAAAGGTATACAAGTAGGATGGTCGAATCCATGTTTTGAAATATGGATGTATGCTTATTTTGGTGCAATGCCGGCAATTCAAGATTCATGGACATGCTGCTCTGAGTTTGGGCGAGTATATGAGAGCAAGACGGGACAGAAGTATTCCAAGGCAGATGAAAAGATGTATGGAAAAATCAGCAATGCAGGGAATGAGGAAAAGGCAATACAGATAGCACAGCAGAAGCTGGAGCAGTGTGAGCGAGAAGGTAAAAAGAAACCATCAGAGATGTGTCCGGGGACGACGGTGCATAAATTAGTAGCTGAAATTAGAGGTAAAAGAAAGGAAGGCTTATTATAATGAATAATCAAGTTAATGAAATATTGCACAAAGAGATTGACATAATACAAGAATGCATAAAAAGAATGGCGGATTGTTCATTTAAGCTAAAAGGATGGTATATTTCTCTCGTGACATTAGCATTGACATTGTTAATCGGACAAGGATGTAAACTGTCAATTGTTGCATTATTCTTATTTGTGGTAACTACGGTGTTTTGGGGAATGGATGGTTTCTTCTTGAAAACTGAAACTTTGTATAGATGGAAATATGAATGGGTAATTGATGCACGACAAAATGATAACATGGAAAACCTGTATGACTTAAACCCATATAATAAAAAAATGTGGAAAGATGCTGACAAAAAGAATTCGTGTATTATGAAATATATGCTATCCAAAACGTTGTGTCCACTTTATGGAACTGTATGGATGATAGCAGTTGGAATTATCATGTACATTGTTTTTCAATATTAAATAGGGGTGATAGGTATGGCAAGAAAAGTCTTTTATAGTTTTTGTTATGGAGATGATATTAATAGATGTATGGTTGTTAGAAATAGATGGGTAACATATGGCAATCAGATACAGTCAGGAATTATTGATAAGGCGGAGTTTGAAAAAATAAAAAGAACAGGTGATCAAGCGGTATATAGATGGATAAATAAACAGCTTGAGGGTACCAGTGTTACGGTAGTCCTTCTCGGAACGAATACGTTGTCAAGAAAGTTTGTTCAATATGAAATATGTGAGAGTATTAAAAGGGGAAATGCGATAGTTGGAATACATATTAACAATATTAGAGATATGTTAACGGGGCAGGTATCGGCAAGGTGTAATATACATTCTGCTATAGGAGAGTATAATGATGGAACACCGGCATATTTTGACAGCTTTTGCGATGAAATTCACGATTATGTTAACGAAAACGGGTACTCAAATTTAAACAGTTGGGTAGAGAACGCGGCAAGAAGGAAGGGAAAGTAGTGGTAACAGGATATAATTTGCATTTGGATAAGGATATTACAAAGTTTCAAGATTATGTGCAGATAGGTGAAACACATTTGAGTGGACAAAAAGCGAAAGTTTCAGAGAATTTAAAAAAGTATGTTATCGATGGAATTGTGGACGGGACACAAATAGAAAAAGACTGGTTTCCGCAAATGGAAGCGGATGTATTTATTTCTCATTCACATGCTGATGAAAAATTAGCAAAGGGTCTTGCAGGGTGGCTTCATTCTTGTTTTGGATTAACATGCTTTATTGATTCTTGCGTGTGGGGGTATGCTGATGATTTACTTGAAATGATAAATGACGAGTACAGTGATAAAAAGAATAAACCCAGCGGCGGTTGTATATATGACCATAAAAAATGTAATACAGCGAGTAAACACGTTAATACGATGTTGACAATTGCCTTGTATAAAATGATTGATAAGTCAGAGATAACCATCTTATTAAATACGAATAGTTCTATAAAAAAATATAAGGATATCTATCAACAAACTACTTATTCACCATGGATTTATTCAGAGATTGTGTGTACAGAGATTGTGAGAAAGAAACCTATCTCAGAATACAGATGGAAGTCATTTTTAGAACATAGTTTTGAAAAGAGCCAAGCAAGAAATGATGGATTTTCTGCAGTATATGCAGTTTCTTTAGAACATCTTGAATTCCTTGATATACTAAAACTCTTAGAATGGAAAAAGATATATGATAAGTGTAAAGTTAGATATCCATTGGATTATCTATATAAATTAACATATAAAAAGGAAACGGAGAAAATTCCAGTTAATATTTGATATAGTCAAAGTGGAAAAAGTTTGAATAAGTGAAAGGACTAAAAGATGAGTGAACTGAAAATCAAGGTAACATGGAACGGTATGACTGTTGAATTAGAGGGCGAAGCAGAAAACGTTAAAGAGATATTTAATTCTCTTAAAGATAGCGGTATGGGGCGTATGGACGAATGTGACAGAAAAGTGGTAAGTATGCATACGGATAATATGAAAGAAAAGATTGAAAATGAGAATATTATGAGAATTAACGAGGATGGTTATGAAGAGCAGGATCAGATAGAAATTCCGAGTTTGTCTAATGTAGTATTAGTAGGTGGACCACGTACTGAAAGTGAATGGATATTAGTTTATGCATTTTATAAATCAGAACAAGGAACACAGTTCTTTTCTAGGGATGACTTACGTCAGTGTTATAGAGAAACAAATCGATATACGGATATAAGGAATAAAAATTTTTCAAAAAATGTTAGAACATTGATTTCGGATAAACTAATTTCAGCAGTTAATCAGAATGATTTTAGAATCGAGAGAAAGGGGATTGAACTTGCAACTAAAATTGTTTGTGGGGAAATCACGGAGAAGGATGGAAAAGGAAGTAAGAAAAAAATTTCTAAAGCTAAAACTGGTGTAACAGAAACGTATAATCTTGTGGATTTAAATTTAAGTCAAGATGAGAGAAGTGCATTAGTGGAATTTTATTCTGAACATTCTCCTGCGAATCATCAGGATAAAACGGTTGTCATTGCAAAATGGTTAAAGGATGTCAAAGGGATTGATGAGGTAAATAAAGACATAGTATTTACTGTATTGAGAACGTTGGGGGAAAGTACGAGTTTTAATATTAGTCAAGCATTAGTAAATGCAAAAAATCTTAAAAGTTTTTTTGTTTCTACAGAAGCGGGTAAATTTAAGATTAATCATATAGGAGAAGACCATGTTGATAGAGACTTGGTGGGAAAGGATAAATGATGCACAATAAGCTAGAAGGTTTCATTCAAAAGATACCGGAGTTTATAAAAAAATCATCAAGTGAGATGATAGTTTACTTTGTATATTACTCTTTATACATTGATAATTTACAAAGTGTTCAACCAAAGCAAATTGTGGAGTGTTATTCAGTATTAAGTATTAAACCATATTCAAATATTCCAGCATATTTGTCTGACCATTCAAAAGGGAAAAATGCTATCTTTTTAAAAAACAAAAATGGTTATACTTTAGAGCGAAGTGTGGTTGATAAAATAAAAAGTGAAGTTTCTGAAGAAGTCGAAGTGGTCGTCACAGATGAATTGCTGCCTTTAGATATACTCGACAGTGCACCGTATTATCTAAAATTGATGGCAAAGCAAATGAATCAATGCTTTGAATGCTGTTTGTATGATGCAGTATTGGTAATGATGCGAAAGCTGATAGAAACGTTAATTATTGAATGTTTTGAGAGATACGGAATAGACGAAAATATCAAAGATAATAATGGGCAATTCCTTTTTTTGAGTGATTTGATCCCTAGATTTACGGCATCTGATAAGTGGAATATTAGTAGAAACCTTGAGGTACATATTAAAAAAGTAAAAAAATATGGAGACCTAAGTGCTCATAATAGACGGTTTTTGGCCAAAAAAAGTGATATGAACGATTTTAGGTTTGAATTGCGCCAAGCTGTTCAAGAAATTATTATGATTATTGACTACATAAACTGGAACCGAGAAAATTAATAGTTGAAAAAGCTACTATTCAATATGAATGGTAGCTTTTTGAGTATGTATTGTAACTTAAAAAGAAAAATAGTATAATAGTTGTAACAGAACGCTACAATTTTGATGGAAAGGTTAGACGCTATGAACATCGCCGCATATTGCCGTGTATCTACAGATAAAACCGATCAGCTCAACAGCTTAGAAATACAAAAAGAATTCTTCTTAGAATATACCAAGCGCACCGGAGATAACCTCATTAAATTGTATGCAGACGAAGGCATTTCCGGAACTAAAATCAAGAATCGTAAGGAATTTCAGCGTATGCTTGCAGATGCGGAAAAGGGCTTGTTCGATATGGTTGTAGTTAAGGATATTTCCCGTTTTGCCAGAAATACCGTTGATTTACTACAGAGTGTTCGCAAACTGAAATCTCTTGGGATTGAGACACAGTTCCTGACCGCCAACATGACAAGTATGGGCAACAGCGAATTTGTCTTAACTATCTTCGGGGCATTAGCTCAGGAGGAAAGTGCCAACACATCCAAGCGTATTAAATTTGGTAAGAAGATGAATGCAGAAAAGGGACGTGTTCCGAATATCGTTTTTGGCTATCATAAGACGATTGGTGACTATTTTAACCTTTCTATCAATGAGAACGAGGCAAAAGCAATCCGTCAGATTTTTCAGTGGTACACAGAGGAAGGATATGGCGGATCGAAGATTGCGAATATGCTCAATGAACGAGGCATCAAGACTAAGCGTGGTAATAACTGGAGCCAGAACTCCGTTTGCCGAATTCTGACCAATGAGATATACACCGGGAAGATTATCAACGGCAAAGAAGAGATTGCCGATTTTCTGACTGGTCAGAGAAAAGAAAAGGATGAATCAGAATGGCTTGTTACGATTCGACCGGAACTCCGGATTGTTGAGGATGAAGTCTTTGATAAAGCACAGGATATCTTAAAAGGTCGTCATGATTCTTTTAAGATTACACATGAGCGACAAAGTAACAAATATTTATTTTCTACATTGATTAAATGTAAGGAGTGCGGATGGTCTTTTCGCAGAACTGTTCGCACATACAAAAATACTTATGTGCGCTGGGTGTGTTCCGGGCATAACGGGAAAGGGGCGGATAGTTGCCCGAATGCGGTGACGGTAGATGAGGAAGAACTGATTCAGGCACTACAGGAGTATTTTCAGGAGATTCTTAGTAAGAAGAAAAAAGTAATCAATTATGTGATTAAAGAATTTCAGCGGGTATACAAAGCAAAAGATGAAAATATTGAGTACGAAAAGCAGTTAAATACAGAATTGAACAAGCTTCGTAAATCCCGTGAAAAATACATGGATATGTATACCGATGATTTGATTTCCAGAGAGGAATTGAATGAGAAAATCGGTGGAATGCGAAAAAAAATCGAACGGTTGGAAAATGAACTGAAAATGGTATCTTATCATCTGACCAAGGGAGAACAACTGGAAGCAATTCTGAACAGCACATTCAAGCAACTGGAAGATATCACGGATGTTCAAGAAATGACAAATGCACAGTTAAAACGATTGATCAATAAAATTGAAGTGGACAAGGATGGAAATGTAGATATTTACTTGCGTCTTATTGGTGATTTGGGATTGGATGAAACTGTTTTAATTGAAGGAGATGAAAACACTGAGGAAAAAGGAACTAAAACGGTTCCAAATAGTTACAACCATACATAAAGATGTCACGGAACGTCTTGCCCAGGTAAATCCGTCGCTTGCGGCAGAAGCACGAAAAGTATTAGATGTCAATAAATCCGAACGTCATATCCGTGGCGGACTCGCAACAAGGGAGAAATATCTGCATCAGCATGCATGAAACGAAAGACATGTTTCAAAAAATGAAAAGCATGCTTCATGAAACGAAAGACATGTTTCAAAAAATGAAAGGCATGCTTCATGAAACGAAAGAAATGTTTCAAAAATGAAAGGCATGCTTCATGAAACAAAAAACATATAAAAAAGGAAAGTGCTTCCTACGAAATTATAGGACAGCATTGAAGAAATTGCACAATGAATTTCATGAATTGTATAAAAAATTTGTGAAATTAAAACTATTATAAAAGTGCATATAATACGTTATAATAATCACACGACGTGCAGCAGAGAAAGCGATCGCAAAGATTGCTTTCTCTGCTTTTTTGTCGGGAAAAATAAATATTTTATCAGAACAATGAGGAGAAAAATATGCCAAAGACAAAGTTACAGGAAGTTGTATTTACTATTTTAATGGTGTTCGTGATGGTGTACGCAATGATCTGCTACAATATTTCACTGAACATGGGAGGAATGAGCAATATTGTATTTTTAAATGCATTTCATGAACTGGTGATCATGGGACCGATCGCATTTATTCTTGACTTTTTCCTTTACGGATCATTGTCAAAAAAACTTGCATTCCGTATTGTGACACCGGGTGTGGACAAGCCGATCATGCTGATTCTTGCTATTTCATCAATCACAGTCTGCCTGATGTGTCCGACAATGAGCCTTGCAGCAACACTTTTATTTAAACATGCCGGAAAAGAAGTGATCGCTGTGTGGATTGAGACGACAGCACTGAATTTCCCAATGGCATTTTTCTGGCAGATCTTTTTTGCAGGCCCGCTTGTACGTGCTATTTTCGGAATGATTTTTAAAGAAAAAGAAAATCAGGTTATGGAAGAGGAAAGCGAATATTTAGAAGGTGGAAGTGCCAGAAATTAAAGAGGCAGATGAAGGCGCAAGCCTGCAGATTAAAATGTGATTCCATGCCCGGCATTTGGGAAAATCAGTGCGGCCGCGCAGTCTGTGAGGAATAAAAGTACCAGCATACTGTTGAAGCAGCGTCTGAAACCGGGTGGCAGGGAGAACCAGTATTTTCGGAATATATTAGAAAATACACAGATCCAGAGCATACCTGCGATACCAAATCCGATTGCTGAAAAAAGGCAGATATATCCATGAAAATTGTACGGATAACTGCTGTAATCCCAGTACCGTAAATGGAAAAATGTATTGAGAAGCCATCCGATCACAAGTTCTAAGGCTGTTCCAAGAAGAGCAGTTTTGGTGAATATAGTGATTGGGTGGTATTTTATTTTAGAGCGGAATGTTCTGCCTGATAGATGAGTGGCTCCGGATATTTTTTTGCTGGAATGATGAAAAAAACAGTAAAAGACCACCGCGCCAATCCCATAAACAGGCAGCCATGGACCATAAAAGAAGCCACGGTTGCGAAAAGTATTATCTTTTACAAGAAAAATAAGGGTTTCCCAGAGAAATCCTGAAAAACTTCCCAGAAAGAAGAAGTGGATCAGCAGGGAAATCTTATCCTGTATGGGATTCTGCTCCGGTGCGCAGAGTTTTGAAAAATCCGGAAGATTGGAATGTTTTTTCATATGGATATTATGACCGCAGAAGAAAAGGGATATGTATTTTTGTTTAATAATTCACAGATTTTAAAATGCATCAGACAGATTTTTAGACCAAATTTTTCAGGTACATGTTTTTAAAATTAAGTGATATTTGAATCCAAAATATTTATTTTTTTGATAAAAATGACAAAATACTGTAATAGAGGGAAAAACGCCTTGTAAACTCTCAAAACGTATCTTATAATAAATATCATTAAAGTCTGTATCAGGGAAGGACATGCTTTAAAAAAGGCATCGTCACAAACGGATGGCAGGCAACGAAAACATCAGGAGGAAGAAGATCAATGGATCATGAGAAAGTAATTGTCATTGATTTTGGCGGTCAGTACAACCAGCTGGTTGCGAGACGTGTCAGAGAATGCAATGTTTACTGTGAGATATATTCCTACAAGACGGATATCGCGCAGATCAAGGCAATGAATCCAAAGGGAATCATTCTTACCGGCGGTCCGAACAGTTGCTATGAGGCTGATTCACCGACCTGTTCGAAAGAATTATTTGAACTTGGCGTGCCGGTTTTAGGACTCTGCTATGGTGCGCAGTTGATGATGCACGTACTTGGAGGAAAAGTGGAAAAGGCACCTGTCCGTGAGTACGGAAAAACCGAGGTTACGGTCGATACTTCATCGCCGTTATTTACAGGCGTATCAGAAAATACGATCTGCTGGATGAGTCATTTTGATTATATTTCAAAGGTTGCACCGGGATTTAATATTGTTGCGCATACGGCAGATTGTCCGGTTGCTGCTGCAGAGAATCAGGAAAAAGGATTATTTGCAATCCAGTTTCATCCGGAAGTGCTTCATACACAGGAAGGTACGAAGATGCTTCACAATTTTGTACGTAGCATCTGTGGCTGTGAGGGAACCTGGAGAATGGACTCTTTTGTGGAGCATACGATTAAAGAGATCCGTGAAAAAGTCGGTGACGGAAAAGTATTACTTGCCTTATCTGGTGGAGTGGATTCTTCTGTTGCAGCAGGTCTGTTGTCCCGTGCAATTGGAAAACAGCTTACCTGTGTATTTGTAGACCATGGTCTTCTTCGTAAAAATGAGGGCGACGAGGTTGAAGCAGTATTCGGACCAAACGGACAGTTTGACCTGAATTTTATCCGTGTCAATGCACAGGAGCGCTATTATAGCAAGCTATCTGGTGTCACAGAGCCGGAGCGGAAACGTAAGATCATCGGTGAGGAATTCATCCGTGTATTCGAAGAAGAGGCAAAGAAGATCGGAGCTGTCGATTTTCTCGCACAGGGAACGATTTACCCGGATGTTGTTGAGAGTGGACTTGGCGGAGAGTCAGCCGTGATCAAATCCCACCACAACGTAGGTGGTCTTCCTGATTTCGTTGATTTCAAAGAAATCATTGAGCCACTCCGAAATCTTTTCAAGGACGAAGTAAGAAAAGCCGGACTTGAGCTTGGTATCCCGGAAAAACTTGTTTTCCGTCAGCCATTCCCTGGACCAGGACTTGGCATCCGTATCATCGGTGAGGTTAATGCCGAAAAAGTCAAGATCGTGCAGGATGCTGATGCCATCTACCGGGAGGAAGTGGACAAAGCAGTAGAAGAGTACACTAAAGCAAATGGCAAGGCGCCATCCTGGATGCCGAACCAATACTTTGCGGCACTCACTAACATGCGTTCCGTCGGTGTTATGGGTGATGAGCGTACCTACGACTATGCTGTGGCACTGCGTGCCGTCAATACAGTTGATTTCATGACTGCCGAATCAGCGGAGATTCCGTTTGAGGTGCTCCAGAGAGTTATGAGCCGAATTATTAATGAGGTGAAGGGCGTCAACAGGGTAATGTATGATTTGACGAGTAAACCACCGGGAACGATTGAGTTTGAATAACGGACTAAAATGCCGAAAGCCTGTATTTATGCGGGTTTCCGGCATTTGTTTTATCAAATGGCTCTAGTTTGGCTCTATTTGTGGGGAGAGTAATGGGAAAGAGTTTTTATAGATTTTGACTAAAGAAGGAAGATGACATGGATAATTCTGTGGATAGAAAAAATGCAATTAGATTATATTTAACTGGAACCATAGGTCAAATAACGGTAATAGCAGTTATTGTCTACCTATTGCGTAGGATGGGAATTGTTGTGGATTATACAACGGTGATAGGGATGATAGCAATTGGAATTGGTGGAATATCTTCTGCAATGTGGGGGAGTATTGTCACAGTTCGATATCGAAAAATAAATTTTAAGAGGATTGTAATTGAGTTTGTGAACATAAAGCAACCTGTATTCGGCTACTTGCTTGTTTTTATGTTTTTGGGTATAGAGTTTTGTTATCTATTAATGGGTGGAATGTTACAAGTAAAGAATTGGTATATTCCGGTTATATTATTTGTAAAAGCAATTTTGTTCGGTGGGATTGAAGAAATAGGTTGGAGATATACGTTTCAACCAATTATTGAGGAACAACATGAGTATGTGTTTTCGACATGTGTGACATTTGTCTGTTGGGGAATATGGTATTTCCTTTATTTTTTTATTGAAGGTTCAATGCAATCAATTCATGTAGGTAGCTTTTTACTTGGACTTTTGACAAACTGTTTTATTTTATCTGCATTATACAATAAAACAAGGAGCTTGTGGATATGTGCAATGACACATGCATTGATTAATACATTATCGCAGATTTCTGTTGGTGGAAATCTCTTTGTTTCACTGGTGTGTAAGGTGATTATTATTTGTATTGCCGTTTTTATTTCAGGAGGGATATGTAAAGATAATGAAAAAAGGAGCTAAAACAATGTTGCGGGTATTATTATGGATAGTAGCAGTTATTGTTATTTTAATTTTGATTTGCTTTGTTTATCATAGATATAGACTTAATGCAGAGAAAAAATTACGAGAGCCATTAGGACAGCTTGTTGATATAAATGGAAATAATATGAGCATATATGTGGAAGGGAGTGGTTCTAGAACGCTGGTATTTTTATCAGGGAGTGGAACCTGTTCCCCTATTCTGGATTTTAAATCCTTATATTCGTTGTTGCGTGATGATTATAGAATTGTTGTCGTTGAAAAATTTGGATATGGGTATAGTGATATTGTTGATGAAGACAGAAATATACAGACTATATTATCTGAAACGAGATTAGCTTTGAATAAAGCAGGGATTGATGGTACATATGTTTTATGTCCGCATTCTATGTCTGGAATTGAAGCTCTGTATTGGGCACAGAAGTATCCCGATGAAATTGAAGCAATTATAGGTTTAGATATGGCTGTGCCAGAATATTACGAGAATATGAAAATAAATCTTGCACTAATGAAACTTGGACAATATGCAGCGGATTTAGGAATTACCAGACTAATTCCTACACTTGCGGAAAGTGATGCTATAAAGCATGGAACGTTGACTAATGACGAAAAGAATAGGTATAGAGCAATTTTTTATAACAGAACGGCAACTGTAACAATGATAAATGAAGCGAAGAGTGTTAAGGATAATGCAAGAATTGTAGCTCAAAATGGAGTACCACAGGTTCCTATGCTGCTTTTTATTTCTGATGGTACTGGTGGAACTGGTTTTGATAAAGAAACATGGAGAAGGATACAGGAAAAATACATCTCAGAAGTGGAGTCTGGGAAGTACATAGAATTGGATTGCCCACATTATGTGCATGATTATGAGTATGGAAGAATAAGTGAGGAGATTAAAAGCTTTTTAAGTGATTAATATTTATCAGTCATTTGAAGGGTGATTTTGTGGGATTGTATATTGCAGATGTTTTATTTTTTATGGTACAATATCGTCTAAGGAAAGTACCCATGACAGGGTGGTAGCCTCCCGAGTTTATGATACCGGTTTAACGGAATACATAGGAAGGGAGGTGGCGCCGATGACGGCTTATGAGATCATTTCGATTTTCATTGGGATATCAGCATTGTTGATGTCCTTTGGTAGCTTGATTGTAGCGTTGCTTGCCTTTCTCGATAAGAGAAACAAGCGAAAATAAAAATGCCTATCCTGTCTGATCCACAGGATAGGCGGTGTCCTTAAGGACATTCATTAACCTAAACTCGGAGCATCCACCTTTGGAGTGGGTGCTTTCTGTTTAATTAGATATTATCATCTTATGACCGATAATTCAAGAGGTTTCACTAATTTGGATAATTTTTTACAGTAAGGCGGTCAGTACCTTTTTTGACAACCATATTGTCATCAAGCAGATGTTGCTTGATTTCTTCGATATTTTCATTGATATGTTGCAAACTGTCAGCATACTCTTCTTCTGAATATTCATCTTTAGCATTTATCATATTTTCACGAATTTCCAAAGCTTTCATATAGGTACAGAGTTTTTTATTGATGAGGTTGTTCTTAAAGGACAGCTTAACAGTAGCAGGTTTGAAATTGCCCTCATCGTCCTTATCTGCCTCAAATTTCATATCGATCTGGTCATCCAGTTTAAACAGTAATGATAATACATCAGAAACTGTTTCTATATCAAAATCCATGAAAATATTAATGCTGATGCCTAGCGCATTGGCAATCTTTAAAAGCTGGTCAGGTTTTGGATTACGGATTCCATATTCATATTTCTTTATTGTTGCGGAATTTATGCCGGACAACTGACCAAGCGTTTCCTGTGATATTCCACGCATATTGCGAAAGTATTTAATCTTTTCTCCAGTAGACATAAAAAATGCTCCTTTATGATTTGTTACCCCTATTTTATCACAATGGGACACATTTGTGTATAAAAATTTGGTTAAATTGCTTGACGGACACAAATGTGTACTATATAATACGAATAAATAAGATCACAAAAGTGTACCGAAATAAAAACAGGAAGGAGAACACAATATGGAGAATACGATGAAGATGTATGTAACAGCAGATGAAGCTGCACAGATTCTTGGAGTATCAAGAGGATATGCTTACAAAATCATTCGTGGTCTTAATAATGAATTAAAAGAAAAAGGCTATCGAGTGATTTCAGGCAAGGTACCTACAAAGTATTTTGAAGAAAAGTTTTATGGTATGGCAGTTGGTTAATGGAGAGGAGATGATGATATGCCAGCTACACGAGATGGTAAAACATGGCGCTGCCAGTTCTATTATGAGGACTGGCAGGGTGTACGCCATAAAAAGAACAAAAGAGGCTTTAAGACAAAGGTAGAAGCAGAGGAGTGGGAGCGTAACTTCCGGCAACAGCAGAGAAAAGATTTGGATATTAACTTTGAGAATTTTGTTGAAATCTATTTCGCTGATGTGGAGAACCGGCTTAGAGAAAGCACAATCAAGAATAAAAGATATGTGTTTGATTTGAAAGTTACACCATATTTCAAAAAGAAAAAGATGTGTGAGATTAAGACTTCAGATATCAGGGCTTGGCAGAATGAATTGATTAAGCAGGGGTACGCACCGACTTATCTTAAAAGTATTAATAACCAGTTGGCAGCACTATTCAATTATGCGGTCAGATATTATGACTTGAAAGATAACCCATGCAGGAAAGCAGGAAGTATCGGGAAAAGCAAGGCTGATGATATGGAGTTCTGGACAAAACAGGAGTTTAAGCAGTTTCTTCCGTCTATGGATAAGAAACCGGAAGCGAGATTGGCATTTATGCTTCTGTATTGGACAGGGATGCGTATAGGAGAATTGCTGGCACTTACCTATGAAGATATTGATTTGGAAAAACGAATTATTAGCATTTCTAAATCATATCAAAGATTGGATGGAAAAGATGTAATTACACCGCCTAAGACACCAAAGAGCAATCGTAAGATTACAATACCACCATTTCTGGCAGAAGAGCTAAAAGAATATTGCAATCATTTATATGGAATTATGCCAAATGAAAGAATGTTTCGGTTTACAAAATCTTATATGGAGCATGAGATTGTACGAGGCATAAAGGAAACAGGAGTTAAGAGAATCCGTATTCATGATCTGCGCCACAGCCACGCATCACTTCTGGTGGAGCTTGGATTTCAGCCATTGGCAATAGCGGAGCGGTTGGGACATGAAAAGATAGAAACAACATTAAATACTTATTCACATTTATACCCGAATAAGCAGGCAGAACTGGCAGACAGGCTAGAACTGGAGAATGAGGAGGACAATCTATGAGCGGAGTACACAAACATCCAACAATCAGCTTTCGAGTATCGGACAGAGAGAGGGAAATGATTGAAGCCAAGATACTTGCAAGCGGTATGCAGAAGAAAGATTATTTTGTACGTTCCTGTATTTATAACAGAATATGTGTTGTAGGCAAGAAAGAGGTCATTTACAAGCTTGTAGAGGAATTACAGAATATGCAGACAAATATTTCTGTACTTGTAAAGCAACTGGAACAGAAGGAGGTAACGCTAACGGCTGATGGTCTGGCAGATATGCGAAATGACTGTATGGATATATTACAGGCGATTATTGCAATGCTGGATGGTGCAAAGTATCTCTGGCAGGGAGTACAAGTTGATAAAGAAAAAAGTCCTGACAGCGGCAACTGTTAGGACTTGCGGTAACAAAAGAAGACCTCTGTTACACATATAAATACAACTAGAGTATAGCAGAGGTTCTTCTAAGGAGCAAATAAAAGATTGGAAAATGGAGGACTTTTATGGAGGAACAGAAGACAGAATTAAAGATGATACGGATGTCGGAGGTTGAGTCACAGGAAGTGAAATGGCTGTGGTATCCGTTTATACCATATGGGAAGCCGACAATTATTCAGGGGGATCCGGGTGATGGAAAGACCACATTGGTGTTAAACATAGCAGCAAAGCTGTCAAAGGGAGAATGTCTCGACAGTGATATGGATGTGCAGGAGCCGGTAAATGTCATTTATCAGACAGCAGAGGATGGACTGGCAGATACAGTAAAGCCGAGGCTTGAAATTGCCGGGGCGGACTGTGAAAAGATACTGGTTATTGATGAAAGTGATAAATCTTTATCTATGGCAGATGAAAGACTGGAAGAGGCGCTTGCTAAGACTGAGGCAAAAGTATTGATATTAGACCCGATACAGGCGTATCTCGGTGGTGGTATGGATATGAACCGGGCAAATGAGGCAAGAGATATGACAAAGAAGCTGGGAGCATTAGCAGAGAAATACCAGTGTGCAATTCTTCTTATTGGTCATATGAATAAGGCATCGGGGAATAAAGCAGCATACAGGGGCATGGGTTCCATTGACTTCTTTGCTGTGGCGAGGAGTGTGCTTCTGGTCGGCAGAATAGAGGGAGAACCTAATACAAGAGCAGTTGTTCAGATAAAGAATAATCTTGCGGCATTTGGACATCCAAAGGTATTTATGCTATCAGAAATGGGCTTTCATTGGTTGGGAGATTATGAGATTACCGCAGATGAAGTACTTGGCGGTATTGCACCAAAGGCAAATAAGCTGGAACAGGCAAAGCAAATGCTTCGTGAATTGGCAGAAACAACTAATATGGTGCAGAGTAATGAAGTTTTTGAAATGGCTGATGAACAGGGCATTTCAAAGAGAACAATGGAAAATGCAAAGAAAGAATTGGGCATCCGGGCAAAGAAAATCAATAACTCGTGGTATTGGGAACTGGATACAGTAAAACAGAGATAGGGTAAGAACGCAACATTGCAGGCTATATAGAAATTGCGGAGATAAACTTTGCAAGGTTGTAAAGCATATAGACTTTGCAGTGTTGCGGTCTTGAACGAGTTAGGAAAGGAATGGTGGATTGATATGAAAAATGTACAGATTTCAGAAGAACTTTTCGTTGCGATAATGAGATATTTTATGTTGGAACAGGAGGAACTGTTGCCTCAGATAAAACAGGGACTAGAGAAGAAACTGGATGCAATGGTAATGAGAGAATTATATACAAAATATAAGACTGCACCAACGGAAGAAGAAAAGGAAAAGGCTCGAAAGGAATATTTGGATAGACGAGGTGTGCCGGAGAGCTTTCGGTGGTAGTTTTTCTTAAACATATATAACGGCTGCGTGTCACGCTTCCGTTAGAATGGATAAGGAAAATGTGGTGTGGTTGACACAGTGGAGGCTTGTGTACACTGACTGCCGCAGGCAGAAAAGCTCCCGGCAGGGCGCAAAACCTGATTAAGAATAGCTTGCTATTCTTTTCAGGTCTGCATTTTTGATGGCGTAGCTGTCAAAAGTGCATTTGCGTTACTTTCGACGAAAGTAACAAAGCCTGCGCCGTATTCGGCGCTAATATGACAGATAAAAGAAAGGGGAAGATTGCCTATGGAGAGAACGATAAGTGCAATGATCGGAAAAGGTTCTGTGAACCATAATACCAGAGCATTTACAGCTAAGAATGTAGATAAAAACAGAAGTGCTGATAATGTGGAATTTTGCCAGGAAGATATTAAGCAGGTTTATCATAAATTATTTGATGAAGCACTGGAACGATATAATGCAAAACAGAAACGAAAAGATCGCATGATTGATAATTACTATGAAAAAATCAGGAGGGGTAAGCAGGAAAAGTTATTTCATGAAGTGATATTTCAGATTGGAAATAAAGATGATATGAATGCCAAAAGTGAAGATGGATTGTTGGCAAAAAGGATTTTAACGGAATTTATGGACGAGTTCCAAGCCAGAAATCCTAACTTATATGTATTCTCGGCACATTTGCATATGGATGAAGAAACACCGCATTTGCATATTGATTTTGTACCATATATTACAGGAAGTAAGCGAGGACTTGATACAAGGGTATCATTAAAATCTGCACTAGCGGCAGAAGGATTTGCTGGTGGTACAAGGGGTGCAACAGAATTAAATCAATGGATTGCATCAGAGAAGCAGGAACTTGCTACAGTCATGGAGCGATATGGTGTGGAATGGCTGAAAAAGGGAACACATGAGAAGCATTTGTCGGTGCTTGAATTTGAAAAGAAAGAGCGAGCAAAAGAAGTAGCTGAGCTGGATAGCCAAAAACAGGAAATATCTTCGGTGGTTTTACAGCTTGGGGAAGCGGTTTCTGTAAAGAAACAGGAATTGCAAAATGTTACTATAGAAAAGGAACTGGCTGAGGAAGCTATACAGAAGGCAAATGAAGAGAGAACTATAGCACAACAGGAGAAGGAAGTACTGCTTGCAGGTAATCAGAATTTGAGGATGGAGAATACAAGGCTTGAAAGTCGCAAGGACAGACTTCGCATGGAAAATCATGATTTGAAGCAGAAGCAGTTACAGTTGCAGACAGATAATAAAGAACTGGAACAAAGGCATGAAGATTTACAATATACGAATAGTAAATTGGAGAATGTGAATGCTCAGTTATCTGCTGACAATCACACTCTGGAGCAAAGGAATGATTCATTGAAATCTGATAATCAGGCATTAAGACAGAAATACAATGATTTGCATCAGAATAATGTTCAGCTTGAAAAGCAACAGAAAGAGCTTAAAAGCAATATAAAGAAGATGGTTCAATCAGAGGAATTATTACAACGAGATGTGCGTAAGTATGATGAAGCATCGGAATGGCAGTTGCCTGAGCCAGGAGCATTTACAAGTGCGAAGGCGTTTCGGGATAAGGTGGTATTGCCATTTGTGAATAAGCTTAAAACACTGATAAAGAATCTGACAATCCAGTGTGTAAGGCTAAAAGAGGAAGTAATACAGCTTCGAAAGGAAAAGAAGAGATTGTCAGATGATGTGGAGTTTTACAAGGGCAAGATTAAGGATATGAGTGATAGGACAGAGCTGTTGCAGGAAAAGGCTGATGATCTGGAGCGTGTGAAGAGATATGCCGGTGCAGAGCAGATTGATACGATTATTCGTAAGGTGAAGGAACAGGAGCGTACAGAGCAGCAGATAAGGCGGTATGACAGGTCTTATGGGACAAGATAATGGGAAGGATGGATTTAATGAGATGAAAGATAATCGAACGGATAATATCGTGGAATATGCTTATAACATGGATAACGGCTATGTTGAGGTGTGGTTTACAGATGGAAATATGTTGCGGATAAAGTGCGAAGAAGTGGAGGCTGCTCTGAGGACAACAGAGCAGTCACTGGCGAAGCTGCATAGGTTGTTGGATAACAAGCCAATAGAATATGTGGCAATGGCTTTGTCCGGGGAAATGCAGGCATATTGTGATATTGAGGATGAGATGGTTAAGGGAATGTTCGGAACGATTGTGCAGGGGTATTTGAAGAAAGGGTACAATCGGGCTACGGCGGAGATGATGGCTAGGGAGTTTTTTAGGTATGAGAGTTAAAAACTAATGAATAAATCATTATTCGGGAGGTCAACATTTTGAGTAATTGTTTGGAGTGAAAAAAGAAAAATTATATGATATATTAATTAATAGGAAAGAAAATTGGTTAAAAAATTAGTGTGTTTATAATCAATTGCATTCAATATTTAAACAGATAAAATGCTTGGATATAATAATTTGGGGTGAGGTGAATATCGTGACAATAGATCAGATTATCAAGAATATTGCACAGTTGGAATATAGTTTGTTTGTAGTAAATAGTTATGCGGCTGGAATTCAACAAAATGATGGACGATATATTACAAAATATTTTCCTATGTCACCATTTGTGATTGAACAAATGCTTAAAAGACAAGGGTCTATGGGATGTTATCAGCAGGGATATAAAACAAACAGAATTAAGTGGATATGTTTCGACTTTGATTGTAAAGATAAAGTCGAGCCAAACGTACTTTCTTTGTACAATCAGTGTATTGTTCCATTTATACAGATGCTAGATGAATTTGAAATTAATTACATGCTTGAGTTTTCTGGAAGAAGAGGTATTCACGTTTGGATAACATTTGATAAACTGATAGCAAAGGAATTGGGCTATCGAATTGTGTGTAAGTTGGAGCAGTGTTGTCCGGCACTATATGGAATTATGGAAAGTAAGGAGTGGGGACTTGATAGATTTCCAGCTACAGACAGTAGTCGCAATAATATAGTTGGAAAACAAGTGAAATTTCCTCTTTCATGCCACATGTCTGGGGATAGATCGTTTTTTTTTACTAGAGTTTTTCAGAAAAAAGATGATACTGAGTCAGAAAAGTTCTTCCAAGAACAGCTGACGATACTTGAGGATTATAAGCCAAATGATGTAGAAAAAGTTACAAATAGATTGGGCATAGATATATCACAAAGCGATGAGGTAAAATTAAAATATAGAAAATATCGTTTAGTAGATAAAATAGAAATAACAGTGGATCAAGTGATAGATATTTTATCGGAGACGGAAGTATTCAAAAAAATTTTTTTGAGAATGAAACAAGGATTAGCAATGCCACAAGATTGGACTGTGTTACTTGGAACATTGTATCTATGCGATTCGAATGCACAGCTTGTAAAAGATGTGTTTAGGAAATTCCCTAATTATGATGAACATAAGACATATAGTAATATTGAAAAAGTAGGTGGTAGATATTTCCCGGCTACGTTTGAATATCTTTATCACATTTATGGAATGCAGATAGAAAGCAGCCTTGATGGACAGGAGACAAGTTTACATTATTTACTGCGCAAATGTGGTTTGGAACAAAATATTTTGGTACAGTATGAGGAATTGAATGAGAAGAAGGCTGTTTCTGATGTTGGGCTTACAGTAAAAAAGGAAAAGGCTTATTTAAAAGATAATGATGAGGTGCCGGATGTTTCTATATGGAATAGGTTATGTAATTTGAGGCAATATGATTTAAAATACTATGATGATATAATTGAAAAGATAGTAAGAGGAGAAAAAATTGAATATGTACCAACTGAATATAAAGTTTATGAGAGAGAAGAATCATCAGAAAAGGTAAGAAGATTGGTATCACTTTCTGCTAAAGATCGCGTTATTACAACCAATCTTGCATTGCGATTGTGTAGCAAAATGAAAATAAATTGGAAATCATTTAGTTATCATATATCTTACACTTCGCAAGAGAGAATTTTTTATTATTGGTATTCATCATGGGGAAAATTTATAGATCACATCAGAGTATTTACAGAAATCCCTTTTATGGATAATTATGAAGCGTTTTATATAGACTTAAAAGGTTTTTATGATCATATTGATTTTGTGTCAGTATTTAGGTCTTTTGAAAATTTTCTGGATGAAGAAACAAAAAATATTTTTGTTTTTTTAACGGAATTTAATGATATATTGATGAAAAAGTTACAGAATGGACGACGGATTGGTGTTCCACAGGGACCAGCCTATGCAAGGATTATTGCTGAGATGTTTTTGAATCAATTATTAGAGTCTATGTGTCAGCAATTTAAAAATAGCGGATTTTATATGTATCGTTATGTTGATGATATTGTCTTTTTTTGTGAACCAGATTTTGATGGAAAGGCAATGTATGATTATTTAATAGGCACACTTCCATCAGCGGGACTCCCCATAAATTATGATAAAACCAAATATTTTGGAAAAATTAGTTCTATAAATGACGAAGATAGAAGAGAACTTCTTCATCAAGATAGTTTTAACTATGAATTAAAGGAAAATGAATATACAGGAATTCTTGTTGAAGAAGAAAGACGAAAAAAATTAAAGAATTATTTAATGAAAAATCCATTTAATGTAGGTTCTTTGGGATATATATTTGGCACAAATACATTTTCAGAGGCACAAAGTTGGTGCTTAGATTACTATCGTGAAGATATTTTGAAAAGTTGCAATGGTAGAGGGAGCAATTTTAGAAAATTTTATGAATTTTTATTTAAAAATGAAAGATATATGAAGCTTATTTTGGATAATGAGGAGTTAGAACTTATATCACTTGATTCGTTAAATTTTAGCAATTTTGTACATTCGCTGTATTATGCTGTGCAAGATCATGTGATTGCTCCCTCTCTTTTCGAAAGGATTAAGCATGAATATATAGAAAAATTGTTTGATACAAAAATGAAGAAGGATGACGAAATAATCATAAATGCTTTGAGATTAATTACTGCGGAGGTGTCAGATGAAAAAGCTTGAGATATATTTACAGGCGTTGCAAGCAGGACAACACGAAAGAAAAATAATATTGAAAACAATTGAAGAATTAAAATCATGTACACCACAAGAATTATCGGAGAATAGATTACTGGTTGCAGCAGTGTACTGCCAATTGCTTCAGTATTGTCAATCTATGTATGAAGGAAATGTTCCACAAGAAATAGTAGAAGAACTATTACAGACATTTGAGAATATTGAACAGATTGGTGTAGAAGCAACTAAAAAGGAACGATATGATAGTAATTTGACCACAGTATGGTTTTTACATGAATTAAAAATACATGGTAAGACTGGGGATGTTTGGAGAATAGAGGATGAGTTGCTTCAAAACTCTATACAGATTCTTATACAGGAATTAGATAATATTTATTTTGTTTTTGATATTAAAGAAAACGAACAATATTTTTTCCCTATTCATAATATGATAGCAAAAGTTGTTGAAAGACCAGAATTTGTAGATATTAATAATCCCTTGGGAATATATCAGATACATATTCTTTAACTTGCTGTTAGATTATTTGTTAATAGTGAAGATAAACAGAAAATTCTTCAGACACTAATTGACCAGTGCAATTTAAGATTTATTAAGTATCTTAACACTTCTGGGTATATAATAGATACGTTGGATTTACTTAATTATCAGAAAAATGGAGTTATGATCTTTTATGATGCTATGACAAATAAAGTTCTTGTAAGGCATAAAAGCCGAGAATATTTTGAAGGAAAGCCTTTATGGGAAATAGATGGAGTAACAATCGAAGAGGAAAAAGATTATCATAGGAATAAAATAGGTTTTTTTGTGGAATATGATTTGGAGAAAAGCGATTCATTGGAAGATCATTCTGATATTCTAAAAACTGAAGAGGGAAGACAGGCTTTTTTGAGGTTGTTTTTTGATAAAAGGACATATAATATTCTTTTTGAACATTCTATTATTAAGAAAGCGGATGGCTCTTTATTACCAGTTAATCCATTCTGTTATAATGATAATAAAATAGTAAAAGGATGGTTAAAAAATAAGACGGGCACAATTTACGAAAAAGAACATTTAATAGATGCGTTACGTGAATACAGGAGTTCGGCACTTAAAGTTTGCAAAGAGTGTGTGATGAATAGAGTGGCATTTGGTTTAGCTATTATGCTTCTTCAAAATGAGAATGTAGGAGTGAATGGACTTGGGGTGGATGAATTAAATTCAAGTGAATGGTATCAAAGTCAAGTGTTGAAAAATTGGGTGGAGCATTGCTCTGATTCTGTAGAAGCTTTGACATTTATAGCAGGGCAATGGCAAAGAGAAAATGAATACTGTGCCATTACTTATAAGAAAAATAAAAATTCAAGGGAGAAAAACATTGAAGAGCACGAAATAGAACCATTGGATTTTTATCCTTTAAAGAGCGATAATAGTTGGATGTATCAGATTATAGGATGCAAAAATCCAACAGAATGGTATGTTTTGCATGGTAAAGTTCAAGAGGATAGTGAAGGAAATTTTATTTTGATTGTGGATTTGGTCGGTGATGTTGTAGGAAAAAAGTTTAGGCAAGATACAGAAATGTCCCAGTTAGTGATAAACACAGCTGTTCTTGATGATCCAGAAAGATTGCTTGAAGATATTTGGGGAAATGGTGACGAGTATTATTTGTTATATAACAATAGGGAACAAAGTGGCATTGTTCGCAATCAGACTCTGTTAAAGATGTTGTCAGCACTTGAAAAGACTCAGAGTAAGAATTATCTTACATTGGAAACGGTTTCTGAAATAAGTCGAACACAGTATGATGAAATTGCCGATATGATGTTACTTCAAAGAGATGCTTTAGAGGAAGTGGGAAAAAGATTCTTTTGTGATTTTGATTCGCAAGTATATTATCGATTAATACATAATTTGCTTTGGTCAGGAATTGATAAGGCAAAGATAGGGAATTATTTGAAAATATTTATGCATCATCAGAAGTTGGAATTTTCAGATATTAATCGTGATGAAAAATTTATACGAAAGGATATAAATACATTATATGTTCCTAAGGATGGGCGAGAAAGTGATAGTGTGCTTGCAAGTATATACGAAACATATTTGAAAGCAAAAAGTGTTAGAGAGTCAAATGATATGTATAATCATATGCTGGAGTTGAAAGAAGATGGGTTTTATTACAATGACAATAGGATTAATAACATTACATTTCTTTGTGATAATTTTGAATGTGGTTCAGCAACCATAAGAATGTTGAAGGCCTATCTGAATCTTGATATTACGGACGAAAGTGAAAAGAGAAAAGTAGAACAGGTAAGAGCAAGTAGACAAATATATTTTATCAAACAAAATGGTTTAGATGTTGCACAGGAACAACGTGTTGAGGTTCCATTGGAGTCTATTATTAAAAAGAATAATTGTACAATAGAGATACATGGATATTATGGAACTGAAATAGGAAAAAAAGCAATTGAAGATTTTCTTAATAAACAGCATATCAATTTAGGTGGGGTTTCCTATGAACGGCAAATAATAAAACAAGCAACTCAGATTATGGATGAGGTAAAGGAAATATGGCCACGTTTTACTCCTAAAGAAAATGTATATACTGTAGTACGTGAATTTAATATGCCTAAAATGAATGTATTTCCAGTAACAATGTTAAATAATCCAAAGAGGGCGATTTGTATGTTTGTAAAAAAAGATGAGATTAAGAAAAATTAAAAGTGATTTTTGCTGGCTCCATTTTGGCTCTAAAAATTTAAGACGAGGCACACAAAATTGCAAAATATGATGAATATGAAGAATGAAATGCACAAATGTATACCAAAAAACAGCCAGATAAATCTCTCCGCCCAAGAGTTTGAGTGATAGTAGTGATGAAGTTGATACTTTTGGAACAGGTATATATGAATGCAGAAAACTAGAAGACCATGATTGGGATAATTATCTGGAAAATAATTATGATGTAACCAATATTTTGGCATATCATTGGAAAGAGAAAGGTAAAGATGAAAGGGCAATTAGTAGTTTTAGCAAATTAATTCGAATATCCACTGCTTCAACAAATATGAAGGTAATTGTTACATATGTCTTGGTTGTTGTTTTATTAGGGGCATTTGGTAGTGGAGTGATGGAATTAATCAAATTTTTATTTGCACATTAGTTAGGTCGGATTGTGCGGGAATGGATAGTGACAACAAAATGACAATACAATTCCCTAAAATTCTACGCAACAGGTAGAAAACAGACAAAACTCCCTAGTGTACTGTATCATTGAAATTTAGTATATCTGCCACTTTAATTAAAAAGTGACAGATGATAGTGTCGGATACAGTGATATCAGTT
>ENA-ORTQ01001432-ORTQ01001432.1-human-gut-metagenome-genome-assembly--contig:-NODE-1432-length-25119-cov-37.609240_pt1 | contig 25119 bp, 19 predicted proteins | sample MGYA00241912_ERZ509188 | MGnify/ENA primary metagenome ERZ509188 (study PRJEB26280, sample SAMEA2338849) | human gut metagenome | biome: human gut; feature: human-associated habitat; material: faeces...
TTCAAGGGACAAAAAATGACATACGTTGGTTTGTACGTTTACTTCAGAGAGATAAGCGATTTGACGTGAATAATGTTTCAACTTTTTTCGATAATGTTGGAATAGATAAATATAAACGTGTGTATGCAGAAGTATCAAGAAAGAAAACGCAGTGGAAGAAATGCAAAAACAGGCGTGAAAACTGATACGATGGAGTATGTGCTGGAATGCCTTCGCAACAATACTACAAAGGTACGCAACATACGAAGCTATATGCTCACGACACTGTATAATGCTCCGGTAACATGTAGTAATTACTATAAAGCAGAAGTAAACCATGACTTCTATGGTAAGTAACGATTCATAGCTGCTGGAAACAGCAGTTGACTATATATTTTTCACCTTCCCTTCCTTTTGAGGGGCAGGAGGGCACACCTGCCTTTCGTTTTAAGGGGATTGTTGCAACCATGATTCTTTGATATAATCAATGCAACAGTTTGACAAATCGGAATTTAATGAATTAGTCACAAATTACGGGTAAGTAACAAGGATTTATGGAGAATTTACATAGTATGGAGTTTGAAAAATACAAAAAATATTTAATCAGTACTTGGTTGCCGGAGTATGAAGCAGAACATACGGAGAGAGATTTGATGGTGGAAGGGTGGAATATGTTATTAGATGAAGTTTTTTCACCATTGATTGCTAAAGAACTAGGCATGCGATATCTTGGTAATCGTATCTGGGCTGATGATTATTGCAATCATCGTCGCAGGGTATTAAGTCTATTCCAGCAAACTGATTTAGGTGGAAGCTTTAAGTGGGGATGGAACTATGATTTTATTCCCAAAATGTCAGCGAAAAAAGCAGTTTATGTTAGAACGGATAAGAGTATATTTACGCATTTTTTTGAAAACATTTGGGAAAACCATAATAAGATAGTTGAAGGAAAATGTCAAAAAGCAGATATGACGTTTAATCGTTGTTATATAGACAGTGCAGATTTTGAAAATTCTATGAGGCAAAGGGTAAAAGCGTATGAAGCTGCTTTTTATTATACTCTGCCTCTTATTAGATCCTTTTATGAAGAGACCAAAACCTATGAGCAAAGCATAAAAATGATAAACACCCTATTAGAAAGCTCTTACTATCGATTGATACAGGGAAATTATCTATATTTAACCAAAATATTTTTGCAACAATATGTGTCCTTAGGAGAAGAAAATGAGAAAGAGTTGCGAGAATTGTTTGTAAATGATAATACCAGAGAAAGCTTTTTGAAAAAATTTGCTCAGATACCAAAGGATTATAGATAGTCATGTATATTACGAACGGAATGTAGATGTGTATAACTTCAAGTTTGTAGGGAACAACAGCTAAGACAATTTTATAATAAAACAGCGTCAGAGCATTTATGTGTAAAAGCATGAATGCTCTTTTTTGTCCTTTCATGGACAAAGAACAAGAAAGCAGCTTTTGGACAAATTGTCCAGAAGTTCAAATAAAAAAGAAGTACTGATGATGAGGATCAGATTAAAAGCTATAATTCAATGGTCAGGTATTACACTGATTTAATCAAGAGCAACAAGGAATGGGAAATGGCAGGTGTATATGCGGATAAAGCTATTACAGGAACAAAGGTTGATAAGCGAGAGAATTTTCAAAGACTTATTGAGGACTGCCTGGATGGTAAAATTGATATGGTCATTGCCAAAAGCATACCAAGATTTGCACGAAATACATTAGACACATTAAAGTATGTTAGGATGCTGAAAGAACGAAATATAGATGTGTACTTTGAAGTGGAAAAAATACATAGCTTAAAAGATGGAGAGTTTTTATTGACGATTCTAAGTTCTGTGGCACAGCAGGAAGTAGAAAATACTTCTGCTTATGTTAGAAAAGGCATTTATTGAATCATATCGTAAGTTGTGTGATAATAACAACGATGTTATAGATGAGTTCATAAAAAGAGTTGATAAAGTATTATCAGAAGATAGTGTGGAATCAAAGCTTGAGAAAGCAAAGAACACTGATACAAATTTGAGATCTAAGAGAAGTATTTTGTTGGAAAAATATCTTGATGGAAGTGTTGCACAAGATGTATATGAAGCAAAAGACTTAGAATTAGCTCGAAAGCTGGCAACAAACGAAGCAGCTATTGAAAGTTTGAAAAATAGCGTAAACAAAGAAAAAGTTTATCGTATCAGACTGAAAGAATTTAGAAGAGTTTTGGAAGAAAATCGGTATCTTGAAAAGTTTGACAGAGATGTATTTGAAAACTTGATAGAGAAGGTGATCCTACTATCTTTAATAGAGAACAATTTAATTATGTTTTTGTCTTGCACGCAAGACAAATCTTGAATATGACGGTATAGATATAGAGGTCATACCAATCTGGAAATGGCTTCTCATGGCGGATCTGTAACACCTAACACCTTTTACTGTTACAAGATTTATTAAATTGAGGTATGTAGACATGAGAGAAACTATTCAAAATTATTTTGAAAAAACGAAACAATATCCTAATTATTACTCAAATGAAGATTTTAGTACTATTTGTGATGATATAAAAAAAGAAATTGATGCGGGTGTATTTCTTGTTAAGAGGAAAGATGAAACAGATTTGTCTGTATTTGAAGAAAAATATGGATATACATTACCTACAGAAATTAATGATTATATTAATCTGTTTTGGCATCCTTGTATTAGAGGATATTGTAATACTAAAGAATCTATTGTATTATTTTCCGTTTTGAAAAAGGAAGGAGATTCTAGTGATGACATATTATTCTATGAAAATAGTTTGATTTCAATGGCTAAAGATTGGGAAAATATGTATGTAGATGGGGAAGTGGAAGATAAGCCAATTGCCAATTCTCTAAAAGAACTTATTAACAATATGAATGTCAATCCGAATATTCGGAAAAAGGAGGAAAACAAATGCTGCTTATAGGATCCAGGATTCAGGAGTACCGGAAGAAAGCCGGGCTGAATCAGGAGGAATTTGCGGAAAAGATGGGAGTCAGCAGACAGGCTGTGTCCAAGTGGGAGAGGGATAAGGCGTATCCTGATCTGGACAGGCTTGTGTGTATATGTGAGATTCTGGATGTACAGGTTGGAGAACTTATATATGGAAAGGGTGATGAGCCGGAGGCGCCGGAAGAGGTGTCCGGGGATGGGACTTCAACGAATAATGCTGTCCATCTGAAGAATCTCAGGGGAAAAGGCAGGCTTGCCAGATTGAAAATATTATTTTGCGTGATGGCAGCCATATGCGTTTTCTGTGTAATTGTGGTGGCGGTGCTGTTTGTGAGGAACGAGTGGATCAGCCATTCAGATAAGAACGGAAATGTGCGCGTGGAGAAGGTGTATCAGCAGTATACAAAAGCTGATCTGGCATATTTGGATGACAATGGCCGAAAGATCATGGATACTGTGTGGCTTGATGTACCGGGGGTACGGGATGGAGATTACATACAGTTGTACACAGGGGTGGACGGTGATGGTCTGTTTCTGAATTACAAGACATCAACCATAATTGCCGCAGCATTTGTCATGCTGGTGTTTATTATTCTTCTGATCCTCATTGGGCTTGAGATAAGAAGGATGAAGAAAGAAGATACACTTCAGATCATACTTGAGGATAAGACAGCCGATGAAAAAATGTAAAAAAATTGTCTGCGCGATCGTAATAGCATGCATACTGGCGGGAGCTGCATTTGTCGCTCTTGAGTTTATGGGCGTTATTGATCTGAACAGTGCGCGGAAGACGGAAGAAAAAAGTGAAACTGAACAGGATGGAAATAAAATAGCTGACGATGAGACAGAGCCTTGGCATATAGTGTTCAAGGGATATGCCTTCTCTGTGAAGCCGGTAGGACTGGCAATCATACATGAGAGTGGCTGCCTTAATATAAGAAGCTGTGATGATTATCTGATACAGATCGATGTGGAGGATAAGACGATGGCGGATTTCTGGGACAACAGAGAGCAGCGCAAGAAAAATATTGAGGACGCAGGTTATGTGATGGAGCTGGAGCCTGAGAAGTTCGAGATACAGGGGAAGGAATATATCAGATACATAGCGAGTCTTGCAAATGAACGAGGTGCGAAGTTCGACAGATCATATTTTTATCAGCTTATATGTGATGCCGGGGAAGGGCAGCGTTTCTTTACTTCGATAAGATTTGATGAGATAGATATAGATGCGCTGAGCGGGGCGGAGAGAGCTGAGGTATATGAGAAGGCTGCCGATGAAGCTGTGGCCATTGTTGCGGGGGCCGTTCCCACAGATGAGACAAATGATATGACAGGCTCATACTGGCAGGAGGACGAAGCTATGGAGACGGGAGTAGTGGACAGTGTCGTGAATGGAGATACTACCGTGTCATATGAAATCCCTGAAAATTACAGCCTTCAGAATGAGGATTTGTCAGGTAAGACATACTATTCAGACGGTGATAAGATCACGGTTGTGACTTCGATCGTACCGTATAGTTGGATGACAGCATCTGATATGGCAGACAGAAAGACCGAGGCCGGAATATCAAAGGTAACAGAGGAAGGTCAGTGTGAGGTAAATGGTGTGACATTTTATTACTACACATATTCGACCTTATATATAAAGGACGGCAAGAGAAATATCACATACTATTTTAATGCATATGCTGATCTAAAGGATGGAAACATATATACAGTCAGCGGATTTGCCGATGATAATCCGGATGCCATGGACAGAGACACTTATTATAGTTTCATGAACATTACGGAGAAATAAGCACTATAGATTGCAAAAAAGTGACGAAAATCCCTATAATTCCGGTTTGCTACCCATAGTTGCCTGGTTGCAACCGATTACGGCTTGATAAAATATAGTGACATTCTCAATAATAAAGCCACTAGGTTTTAAGGAGGATTATTATATGAGGAACAGGAAAATGTTGATTGCAGGACTTATCACGGTGGTGATGGGAATTTCTATAGTTGGATGTGGAAATGATGGCAAATCCACCAGAGAGACGGAGTCAACAGAGCAGGTAACCGAAACGGAAATGGCAACGGAGGAGGAATCTGAGGCTGAGGATACAGGTGATACTGAATCTGATGATTCATATGCAGATGAAACCGATTACAGTGATGACAGTGAGGAATCCACAGAATTTACGATGCCTGTATATGAGGATTTTACATTGGCATCGGGACTCAGCGAGAATTACGCAGATCTTGACAATAGGTCATTTGTATATAATGGAAAGAAATTCACTTTAGGTGAGTCCACCTTGAAGGATCTTATAGACGGTGGAATACCATTTGAGCAGAATTCTCTCAATAACAGTGGCAACAATGTAAATAAAAATTACGAAACTGACAGATACACAGCAGAAATCAATGACTACGTAACGATGCAGTTTATGTTTGGCAACTTTACTGACGGTGAGCAGAAGGCAGAGGATTGCGTTCTCTCATATGTAAGGTATTCACACCTTTTTGTGCCAAACCCGGATTATGATGCCAGCATGAATGCAGAGATCAGTGAGATGATGATTGACGGTGCAAAGCAGGTGAACTTCTCATTCCCTACAACTATCACCAAGGATCAGTTGCTTGAAAAGTGCAGCGAGAATGCAGAAGTAGATGGCAAGATAGTCAAGTACAGTGTAGATTCTGAGGTTTATATGGGAAGCAGCGGCTATACATTTGAGTTTGACGATACAACAGGACAGCTCAAAGAGGTCAGAATAAGCTGGCTTCCGTAACTAAAAAGTAATCAGAATAAGAGTTAGAAGAAAAGCCGGGTATCCCTATTTTATAGAGATATCCGGCTTGTGACTTTCTTACGGTTTCTCTCTTCCTCAACCATCTCTGATAGCATCTCTTTGACATCCTTCGATTTCTTGATGTTATCATGGCTTGGAGGATTTGTAAACCAAATGTATGCTGTGGACAGCAGAATGAAATCCAAAGGTATTCTCAGTAATTTCTCTCTACTTACATATTATGCAGAAATGTGTGATATGGATAAAACACATATCTCACCTTACTAATAAAATATGACAAAAAAATACATTAAGTGGTACTTGGAGTTGACAATTCCCCGATTCACAATTACTATAAACCCTGTGATTTCATAGTGAAAATCTGCTCGGATGCCGTCCTGAAAAGCATCCGATCAGGGGGAAATTCGGTGAGATTCCGGTGCAACCGCCATTACTGTGTTAAGACTTGTGTCTTTCAGTCAGAATGCCCGCAGATTTTATGAGATTTCCGGCCGCGTGACGGCGTCTGACAGACACAGACAGCCGGGATATGCGGAGTACCCGGATGCGGATGACACGACAGTTCATCTGTTAGCTTTTGGGCGTGGGAAAAGCAGAATACATATTCCCTGCTTTATAACCTACAATTAAATAAAGAAAGGAAAATAGGAGATGAAACGAATCAGGACATTGATGCTTTCATTCTTATTGGCATGCGCAGTTTTAGTGGCACCATTTGCTTCAAATGCAAGCTGGGGCTATGTTCAGGCTGCCGCCGCAGAGAGTGATGGCGAAGTTGATTACAGCACTGAGTACGTTGTGCTGTCTCTTGAGGGATTTACTCTTGGCCAGGGATTCTATATCGAGCCAGAGAGAATGTCCTACAAAGAGATCGGTGAAGTCTGGAAAGAGGAAGGCATAGACATCGACCTGTCTAAGCTTACCGTATCACAGGCAACTTACGCGTTTTTCAAGAAAGAGGGACTTGAAACAGAACCTTCAGGAACAGACAAATACAACAGTTCCAGTTATTATCTTGCCAACGTAAAGGGCATTGATAAGGGAGCTGCAAATGTTCCACAGGAGCTTAAGGATGCTTATCAGAAGAAGAATGGAAAGGCACTTGAGCTTAAGGACAAGACTGGAAAAGATCTTGGCCAGTTTGACTATTTCAGCATGTCTGGCTGGATGAACACAGTTGACAATATAATGGGAAATGTCGGCGCAGGAGAATATCAGGTAGATTCTGCAGCCGGAGTAGACAATACACACGTTATCCGTTGGCAGTTCACACTCGCAGATTATGGCGCAGATCTGGGATATGGCTACAATCCGGATAAGAATACATTTGACTCTGAGTATGCATACTATGAGACTCAGGACAAGACAGAGCTCTATGTGCTCTATGCAGAGCATGCAGATGAGATAGCTAAGGACGAGGCTCTACGTGAAGAGGTTCAGGCGGTCATGACAGATCTCACTGCAACTGCAGATGAGGTTCAGGCAGTTGAGAAGAAGATCAGGGGCGACAAGAGAAATACAGTATCTGTAACCATGAATTATTCTGCTCCTTACATGACTCTGGCTGATTCAGAGGGCAATGAGATTGAAGTTGGAGAGCCTGATGGCAGCAAGTATACCCTTGAGCTTGAGCCGGGTACATACCGTCTGTCAGCATATCAGAAGAGCGGTGACGAGAAGACAGATATGGGATCTATAGATCTCGTAGTCACAGACGATCCACAGCAGTCATACAGCATATACAGTATCACAGATATAGCATGTACAGGTTATGACACTGTAGATGGCAACAAAAAATATTGGAAGGAAGACGTTGACTATACCGTCACAGGTAAGGTTATGTCTCCTGACAATGTGGACAGACATGCAGAGTTTGTAAAGACCAGGGAGGGGTCAGATGGCGCCTGGGCAAAGTATGCAGGACTGTTCTACTATGCTGATATGGTGTCAGTGACATATGATCCGGTTGGAGATAGAGCAGATGACTATATCTCTAAGACTGTGTCAAACACACTTACATCCAACAGAAGCTACGGTTATTCAGTAGCTCTTGCAGCGGCAAAGACAGTAGAGTTCACAGTTCCAGAGGGAACTGAGCTCAGAGTTGGTACACTTTCAACATACTATATATATAAGGATGAGGCTGGCATCAAGATAGACAGCAAGGATGCCGGATATGACACATACAAGTATAAGCTTGGAAGTGGTATCACATATTACTACCGTGTAACTGGTGGAGAGGGAGTGACATACTGGAACTGGTTCTCCACAACCACAGATGCTGAGTACAAGGTAACAGCCGAGGATATGTACATCGGCGACAGCACATATGGCCCTGGCACAGTTGTACATGACATGTCAGCCAACAGCTCAGATGTCGCAGATATCTACATGACATCCAATGAGAAGGGCTATGTGTCAATGCAGAAGGGTGACAAGTATCACCTTGAGTGCTTCCGTAACTGGCAGGCTATAGAGGGTATCATGAATGCAAAATCAGCAGAGCCTGATTATCACTACACAGTTATCGATGAGAATGGTAACCCATCAAGTGATGTGATCAGCGTTGTACCTGGCGAGCATTCAGAGATAGCAGAGATCGAGGCAAAGTCAGAGGGAACAGCGATACTTCTCGTAACCTATGATGCAGAGATCAACAAGCCTGGTATGGGCGGTTCATTCTTCAGTGCGATCTGGCCTGAAAACACAGGTGTAGTCGTATTCACTGTAGGAAATGACGGCTCAGACATTCAGACAAATATGACATTAAATGCAGGACGCAACACAGAGACTGCTAAGACTGCTGTAGACAATCTGGATGCACAGATCGATGTTCTGTATTATCTTGAGGGAGCAGCCGGTGCAGAGTACACATTTACACCGGAGGATGGAGTGGCAGTATCAGTTCTTCATCCACAGATCACGGGAAACAAGCTTACATACAGTGGATTTACAACAGCAGATGTCAAGAAGAATGATGATGGAAGCTACACTGTAAGCGGTCTCACAGAGGGATCAAACATAATAAAGGTGACAAAGGACGGAGTTAGCACATATCAGGTAGTACGTGCAAAGGAAGTCCCGGTATCATACACATATAAGAACGCTGATGGTGACGAGATCTCAGCAGATGAACTCAGAGCCGGTGATACCATAGAGGTTTCATATGGTAAGCGTACAGAGGATGGCAAGAAGGCATACGATGGTCTGTATATTCCGGCCAACAAGCTTGCAGGAATTTACAACATGGCCGGAACTATAAAACTGTCAGATGGTGAAGGAAATGAATTCTCAGGAGCAAGCAACCAGTATGCATTTGCATCATATCCTGCTGCCCAGACAGTTACAGTCAAGATACCTCAGTATTTTGCAGGTGACGAGTACACGCTGAGCGGAGTTCTGTATGAGGGCGGATTCGGTTCGCCATACGGTTCACACAGAGAGGTCCGCCATGCAACAGGAAAGCCTGTACAGATGGCAGCAAGCGTACGTGTGGCATACCTTGGAAGTCTCCCGGATATGTCATTTAAGCTGGCAAAGACAGACTTTGTCCAGGTAAAGCTTGATGTAGTGGATGGTGCTACAAACGAAGCAGTAGAAGGATATAAGGTAAGCATAAAGGATACTGAAGGAAATGCCGTAACAGTAAAGGACGGCAGCTTCGATGGTCTTGCAGGCAGACAGTACAATTACACTATGAAGTGTGCCGGATACATGTATGCCGAGGGAACATTTGAGATCCCGGAGGATACTTCCGGCGAGATGTCACAGACCATCAGCCTCACAGCGTCAAGTGCAACTGCTTGGGATGGCGAGAGCAAGACCGAGCCCGAACAGGTTGACGGAGTATACCAGATCAGCACAGGTGCAGAGCTGTACTGGTTTGAAAATGAGGTAAATGTCAATAAGAAGGTCGACATAAATGCAGTGCTCACAGCGGATATCAACCTTGCAGGATATAGCTGGACACCAATAGGTACATCGGGTGCCATATACATGGGTTCATTTGACGGCCAGGGACATACTATCAGCAATCTGTATCAGAATGATATAGGCTACTCAGGAATATTTGGACAGGCGGGTGCAAGGATCAGCAGCCTCACAGTAGAGGGAACTATCATCATGAGCACCAAGACTGCAGCAGGAGCGGTTGTGGGATACCTGTATCAGGGAACCACAGATGCACCGGCAAGAGTAGCAGGTTGTACATCTAAAGTAAATATCACTTACACAGGCACAAATACATCAGCTTCGATAGGTGGTCTGGTAGGATACTGTAACACGAACAAAATAAGCAACACAGTGATTGAGAACTGTGTAAATCATGGAACTATTAAGGCAGAAAACGGTGGTACCGTCGGCGGAATCATAGGATCTATGAGCAGCCGAAATATCTGCGTACAGAATTCGACAAACTATGGTGACATCACAGCCAAGACAAATGTTGGTGGAATACTCGGAAGCCACAATGAATACTATCCACAGGATCCTGGATGCAAGATCATTTCATGCTACAATGCAGGAACGATCACAGGCCAGACAAATGCAGGCGGTATTGCAGGTGTTTTCAAGGGTAATACGTCAAATGACGCAGGCGTGGAGATCACAGACTGCTACAGCGCAGGAACTGTAAATGGCAGCGACACAGCCACAACAGGCGTATTTGCAGGCTATTCAGAGGATCTGACAATATCAGGATCTGCATATTCATGCACAGCCGCAGCAGATGAGAGAATCACAGAGGATCAGGCTTCATATGTATCGGCTGCTAATATAGAGGCAGTCAAGAAGCTCACAGTTGACACAGTTACCAAGATCAATGACGGAGAGGCCATCTTGAACGTGGCACCTGCAGCAGAGATCATGGCAAATGTTCCTCTGACAGCAGAAGATGGAGAATTTGTAGAGACATACAAGAAGGTAAGAACTGTAATTGACGGAGTTACTATCTTCAACATAGGTGTATATGACTACACAGCAAGTGCAGCCGGAATAAATGGTGCATCAAAGGATGGAGTTATCCTTGAGAACACAAAGGTTGAGGCAGCTTCCGCGGTTGACGCTGTAAAGCGTGCACTGGATAATGCCGGAATAGCCTACGATATTCAAGAGTCAGCTTATGGCCCATATATCGTATCTGTAAACGGACTTGCATCAGTTGCTGACTACTCAATGTCAGGATGGATGCTGTCATACAACGGAGACGACTTTGACAACGGTGGGCTTGGTTCACTGGATGCAAAGGATAACGACACTATCGAGCTTCACTATGAGCTCACAGGAGCAGATGTAGCAGCATCATTCTCAGGACTTCCTACATTTGAGTCCATGACAATAGATGGAACAGAGATAACATTTACCACAGAGACAGAAACCGATGAGAATTGGAATTCTATCTACACATACAAGGCAAATGGAGAGGTTCTGAATGGAACAGGAACAAAGGCTGATCCATTTGAGGTCGGTGTTGTATTGCCGGAGAGCGCAGATCTTGTAAAGCTTGACATGACATACAAGACAACTGCGGATGGCCATTATGTTGTGGTTGACGGACTTTCAGCCAAGATCAACCTGACAAATGATGTTGTGTGCAGGATCGCATCAAGAGGTGGAAGAACTGCATGGTACAAGATCATGGCAGTGACAGCACTCACTGAGGACAATACAAAGCTTGAGATAGCAGACGCAGAGTACACTGGAGAGGAGCTCACACCGGAAGTTACCGTATATGTAAATGACAAGAAGCTTGATCCAAGCAGCTATGAGGTTACATACAGTGATAACGTAAATGCCGGAAAGGGTACTTGTACAGTAAAGGGAACTGGTAAGTTCTCTGGTACAATTCAGGGCGAGTTCGAGATAAAGAAGTCTACAAAGACGATAACTACAGAAAAGACTGAGATCGAGGTTCTTGAAAATGAAGAGCCATTTGATCTCGAGGTTACAGGACAGGGTACACTTACATTTGCATCATCTGCACCAGAGGTGGCAGAGGTAGATCCTGAGACAGGACGTGTGACAGTCAAGGCTGTCGGTGAGACTGAGATCACAGTTTCATCTGAGGGAACAGAGAACTACGAGGCTGGACAGATCGTTATCAAGATAACAGTCAAGGAGGTTCCTGTAGAGCCAGAGGAGCCGGATACAAAGGTTACACTCACAAAGGACAACACAGTTATAGAAGTTGCAGATGTGACATATACAGGCAAGGCACAGAAGCCTGAGGTTACAGTAACAGTTGACGGTAAGAAACTTGAGGCGGCTGATTATACAGCATCGTATGCAAATAACGTGAACGCCGGAACAGCCAAGGTAACTATAACAGGTAAGAACGATTATACAGGCAGTGTTGAGCAGACCTTCAAGATCAATAAGGCAGACCAGACAGTGACAGGCAACACATTATATGTATACAACAGATATATAACTGTTAAGGCTGCTGGTAAGGGAACTGTAACTTACTCATCAACAAACAAGAATATTGCGATAGTAAACAGCAAGTCAGGTCTTGTGAGAACCAAGAAGCCGGGCAGAGTACAGATAAAGATCACTGTCTCAGGCAACAGCAATTACAACAAGGCAAGCGGAATCGTAACTCTGATAGTTACCCCTGCAAAGTCATCAATAACAAAGCTTGCATCAAACAGCAGCAGAAGTCTTAAGGTGACCTACAAGAAGGTAAGCGGTGCTACCGGATATCAGATAACATATGCTACAAACAAGAGCTTTAAGTCTGCAAAGACAAAGTATGTGAGCGCAAAGTATGGCAGTGCAACTATCAAGAATCTAGCAAAGAACAAGAGATACTATGTGAGAGTAAGAGCTTACAAAACAATAAATGGCAAGAGATACATGGGACTTGGCAGCTCAGTGAAGTCTGTCAAAGTAAAATAATTCTCAGGCCATAGAAACGCAGAGATGATCCGGAGGAAAGAGGTATGGAGAACAAGAGAGCTGGCTATACACGTGAAGAATGTTGTCAGATGCTTCTGGACGCATATATTTCACTTGGAAGATATCCGAAAAAGTCAGACTTTACACCGGAGCAGGTTGGCTGGATAAAATCCTACCTTGGGCCATGGCCGAGAGCCCTTGAGGCCTGTGGCATTCTTCCTGACCGGTCTGCGGAGCGGGCTGAGGCAAAGAAGCATAAGCGTATAGTTTCCAAGAGGAAGATGACCCAGTACAAGCTTGCGAAGCAGAACTGGAAAACTGAATAAAAAATTTTAAACCACAGGTTTACTTTTAACCTGTGGTTTATTTGTGTTATAGTATCTGTAGATTCCTTCTGACATATTTTATTATTAGTGTTCGGGATATTGACCCAGTTATAAGACTATTGGAGATATTGGTAGTCAGATAGTTTATAGCATTTACAATGGGAGGTATCATTTATGACACAGAACAATTTTCCAATGATCGATCTTTGCGCAACAGGCAAGAGGATCAAAGAAGTGAGAGAGCAGAAAGGAATCACCGTAAAAGCATTGCAGGCATTTCTCGGGTTCAATGAACCTGTATCGATCTACAAGTGGCAGAGGGGCGAATGCCTTCCTACATTTGACAATATGTATGCAATGGCCTGCCTCTTCGGGGTAGGGATTGACGACCTTCTGGTGGGAAACCGCCAGGAGGTTGTTTTTGTTTGCGCGCCATGGCGCGCTCTAACGGGTGTAATTTATCTCTGGGGACGGAGGTGGCGGACCCCTCAGCCCCCATTAAATATTTGATTAATGTTGGTAGTGTGTTACAATTATAGCTATATGTAAGTATAAACTTGAGCTGATCTGGGACCGGAATAATGTACGTGAAATGGGGAAATTCGGTATGAAAAATATAAGCAAGAGGCAGTATATACTGACGCTGATAGTGAGTTTTGTGGCGATTGTGGTACTGTCGTTATGTACGATCATGACATTTTATAGGAAGTCAGTGAATGATACTCTGGCTTTGGCGGCAGAGACTGTTAAGCAGGAGCAGGAATATATGAATTCGTATCTGAATCGAGCTGTGGATGCGGTGGAAGTTACGAAGATCACTGTGGAGCATATGATGAGAGAAGGCCAGTCGGGGCAGGATATACTGAACTTTCTCACGAATGAATCAGATTATTATCTCCAGGATATAGATGCGGCGTTCACAGGTGTATATGGCTTTATAAACGGCGAATATCTTGATGGCACAGACTGGGTTCCCAACGATGATTATGTTCCTCAGGAGCGGGCATGGTACAAGGCAGCAGTGGCGGCAGACGGCCAGCCAACCCTGGGCCAGCCGTACATCGATGCGCAGACAGGTGATATTCTGATGTCAGTCAGCCAGTTACTCTATGATGGTGTGAGCGTAATATCTCTGGATGTAACTCTGGATCAAATACAGGCTGAGACGGAAAAAATCAAATTAAATGGTCAGGGATATGCATTCGTCTGCGACAAGTCAGGCTTGGTGATAACCCATTCAGACAAGAAAGATGTAGGACAGGACTATACTCAGGGTGAAATGTCTGTACTCATGAAGGGCATAACGGACAATGACGGCGAACCATTTCAAGCGGTTGTTGATGACAAGAAGGTGACGGTTTTCAGCTGTTCCATAGTTGATGAATGGTATGTGGTCATGGTCATCACAAATGAGAAGCTGTACCACGGAATAAGAAACCTGATAGGCTACGATATAGGCGTTGGAATAGTTTTATATATAATTATAGTGTTCTTCTGTACCAGATCCAAGAATAGTACGGATGCAATCATGAGCCAGCTCGATGAGACAAATAACGAACTCACAGACCTGAATAATATGGTCATGCAGGCATTTGCCAAGACGATAGATGCAAAGGACAAATACACAAAAGGCCACTCCGTGCGTGTTGCCAGATACAGTCGTGAACTGGTGAAGCGGATGGGCGGAACGATCAGGGAGCAGGACGAGATATATCAGATAGCACTGCTTCATGATATGGGCAAGATACGTATTCCGGACAACATAATCAACAAGCCGGGAAGACTTACGGATGAAGAATTCTCCATGATAAAGCTTCACTGTGTAAATGGATACCATATCCTCAAGAATATAAATGCATTTCCGGAACTGGCGGTGGGCGCAAAGTATCACCATGAGAGGTACGATGGAACAGGATATCCAAGTGGGCTGAAGGGAGAAAATATACCGAGGTGTGCAAGGATCATAGCGGTGGCAGACAGCTATGATGCCATGACATCCAACCGAAGCTACAGATACGCCCTGCCACAGAAGATAGTGCGCGATGAGATGGAGAAGGGCAAGGGCAGTCAGTTTGATCCGGACATTGCAGAAGTCATGCTCAGTATGATTGATGAGGATGAAGACTACCACATGAGACAGGCCGAGAAGATGGTCAGCAATATCCTCGTTGTAGATGACGAGAAGATAAATATCAGACTTATAGAGAATATCTGCAAAAACGAGCCCCTCTACAAGGTCATTGCGGCTGAGAGCGGAAAGCAGGCCATAGATATAGTGGGAAATCAGCAGATAGACCTGGTATTGCTCGATATCGAGATGCCAGACATGGATGGATTCCAGACGCTGGAAGAGATACGCAAGATTACAAATGTACCGGTCATATTCGTAACAGCTTATAAGGATTATAAGCTGATAGAGAGAGCGAGACAGATGGGGGTTGAGGATTATATTACGAAGCCGTTCCTTCCAATAGTTTTCCTTGAGACCTTGTACGGAGTTATCGGTTAAATACAGATGGGGGGACACTTTGGGGAAGATAGTAAATGAGAAATCAGATAAAAAAAGTTCAAAGGCTGTACCTTGGAAGAAGAGGCTCAACAATGATACGGATATGCAGCTTCTCCTCTTTAATATAATTACAGGTGGAGGCACCATTGGCGGGATCATCAGCTTTATAGCGAGCCTGATCATAAAAACTCCACTTATACAAGATGTTGCCATATTGACCGCGTTGGCTGTGCTCGGCATATGCATTTATCTTGCAAATGCAAAAAAGATGGTGAGACAGAGTGCTATAGTGATCGTTTTTGTTATAACTTTGATGGCATTTCCGATGATGTTCTTCACCTCGGGCGGAGCGTACAGCGGTATGGGTTTCTGGTTTGGCTTAGGCATGATATTCTCATTCCTTCTGATAGATGGCATGTTTTGCTATGTCATGCTGGCTGTCCAGATCATAATGGTGGTTGCATGTTACATAGTCTCGTATAAATACCCAGAACTGGTGATCCCATTGGCAAATGAGAGAAGTGTGTATGTAGACATGCTCCAGAGCCTTATAATATTCGGCATAGTTATCGGATCCATAGTGAGATTCCAGAATGCCGTATACAAGTGTAAACTAGAGGAGATAGAGCAGATAAATGAGGAGCTTACCAGGGCGAAGGATGATGCTGATGTGGCGAACCATGCCAAATCCGAGTTCCTTGCGCATATGTCCCATGAGATCAGGACTCCGCTAAATACCATAGTGGGGATGAATGAGATAATAATGAGAGAGACACACGAGGAACAAACCATGAAATGTGCCAGGGATATACAGAGCTCAAGTGATATCCTGGTAGATCTGGTTAGGGATGTGCTGGATTTCTCCATGATAGAATCGGGCAGGATGGAGATAGTCAATGAGGAATATCATTTCAGCCAGCTGCTCAGCAATGTGTTGTCTGTTATGGAGTCCAGAGCAAGACAGAAGAATCTGGAGCTTGATGCCGAGGTTCAGGAGATTTTGTACAATGATCTGAAAGGCGATTCCGCCAGAATATGCCGGATCCTGATAAATCTTATTGGAAATGCTGTGAAGTATACGAAGAAAGGTTCGATCAGAGTGACCGTCCATATGGAGGATCATGGTGCAGATCCCCATAATGTGGAACTGGTCATGGCTGTTCGTGATACTGGAATCGGAATAAAAGAGGAAGATCAGGAGAGACTTTTCAAAGATTTTGAGCGGCTTGATCTGTCGAATAACCGATCTATAGAGGGGACAGGACTTGGACTGGCCATCACATATCACCTTGTGGAAATGATGGGTGGAAGTATAACCTGCCATAGTAAGTATGGACATGGGACTACATTTGTGGTAAAAATCAGCCAGGAACGTCTGTCCGATGAGAGAATAGGCGATTTTAAGGACAGGTACAGACAGTATATGAAGGAGAGAAAGACGTATAAGAGCAAATTGTGTGCCCCGGATGTCAGTGTTCTTGTTGTGGATGACAATGTCATGAATCTGAAAGTTATCAAGATGATGCTTAAGCCTACACGTATGAAGGTTTCGACCTGTGCCAGCGGTGCCGAGTGTCTGGAGCTTATAAAAAAGTACAGGTATGATATCATCCTTATGGATCACATGATGCCTGAGATGGATGGCATGGAGACATTTCACCGTGCTATGCTCATGCGCGACAGCCTGTGTGGCAGGAGTACATATATAGTCATGACTGCAAATGCTGTCATGGGTGCAAGAGAGATGTATCTGGCGGAAGGATTTAAGGATTATATCAGCAAGCCGGTGCAGCCGGAGGTGCTGGAAGATATCCTGATGAGATATATACCTGAGGATAAGCTGGTGGATCCGGCGGTATGTGATGAAGATCGGGAAAGCCCAACAATGGGTGCCGGAACCGTAGACGAAAAAACAGATGTTATGGGAAAACAGGATTCAGACATATCTTGTAAAGAAGTTCACATTGACCACGAGAAAGGTCTTACATACTGCGGGGGCAGTGAAGACTTTTTGAAAGAAATCATATCAATGTATGCAGCTGACGACAAGCGCGCAGAGATACAGAAGGCTTATGATGAAAAAGATTGGGACGGCTACAGGATATTGATACATACGGTAAAAAGTACATCCAGAACGATCGGAGCCATGGAGCTGGGCGATGAGGCGCAGGAGCTGGAGAAAGCGGTTAAAGAACTTGATGTGGATATGATCTGCAAGATGCATGAGAGTGTGATGGCTTCTTACTCGGCTGTACTTGACTGGTGCCGTGTGACAACCGCTCAGTAGGCCCGAAATTTTCACAAGACGATAGAATGTAGAACATAGTGCACATATGCAATATTGCAATATGCACAAAAGCAGATTACTAATACATGAATACTTGACATTTTCCCATATAATAATACGTTATTATGATATATAATATTGTATTATTTAAAAAATGGGGGAGACTAGGCAATTGTTAAGCAGACAGATCCATCAGCCATACATGAGAATGATGTCATATCATTTTATTCATCGGATCCGGCTCTTTCTGGTGCAGTAAATACATATAGAGTTGTCTCGATAGAGACAGATGGTAATAATTACAGGTATATTACAAAAGGCGATGCCAATAATGTGGTGGACCGTTACGATGTGGACTCAAGAGATCTGCTTGGCAAAGTGGTGTGGTCATCGCTCATACTTGGCAAGATAGTGAGGCTTGTGTCCAACCCACTTATATTTGTACCCATAATTCTTGTTCCGCTTGCCATTATACTCATAGCCAACCTCGTAAAGACTGTATCCTATGCAAGAAAGATAGCAAAGGATGAGGAGGAAGCAGCCGTAAAAGAGGCGATCCAGTATATACGGGAGAAGAATCTCAGAGAAACAGGTGACACGACAGAATCCAATGAGAATTCAGAGAGAAAGTCGGAATAGCGGGCCTATAGAAAAAAGCACACAAGATTTTGAGATCTTGTGTGCTTTTTTGATATTCGCAAAGAAAAGTGAAAATGTTCCATTTTTTGCGAGTAAAAGCTGCTGAAGCAAGTCCTGGTATGTGTCGATAATCAAAAATTACAGCGAATTCACCCTGCCCATGAACAGGATCATTCCTGTGCTCTGATCTTCAATCACATACACAAATGGCTTGTCCACAATAAAGTTATATGTTTCTTCACTTGGCATCATTGCTGTTTCCTTGACCATGATGTCTGTCTCTGCTGCGGCCTTGGTTCCGTTCTCGTCCACGATAACCTTTGCCCTGTGATTTACAGATGAGACTGCGATTCCGTCGGCAATCTTGGAGAAGTCTGCGCTGTCTGAATATGCAGATCTTATTCCCATGTTCTGAAGAATTTCATCGAGACCGTCAATGCTCTGCTCATCTGTGAATTTTGGGAGCTGGAGTGTATCGATCTCTACGTTGTTGGCATTATCCAGAGAGTCGATGAGCTTCTGTTTTTCTTCGTTGCTTAGTTTGTCAAAGAGTTCATTTATGTCTCCGTCATCGGCGGTTGGCATGAACACCTTCATGACAACATTGTCGCCGTCGTATGGAAGAGTGATTCCTTTGATCTCACCGTTGTCCATGTATGTGAAGTGCTCACCGTAGAGATGCATCATATCAACAACGCTTTCCTTGTCGGTTCCGTAGAAGCTGCTCTGAAAAGTTTTATCCTCGGTAAAAGGAGTATCCCATTTCCCCTCGAAGTAAACTGCGTTTATGAGCATCATCACGGTTCCACCAGGAATCTCCTTTAAGATTTCAGGGATCATCTTGTTAGTGTTTGTGCTGACCCAATTGTTGACATTCTGTACAACTTTGTCCGGCTGACCGTTGAAGTCTGCTTCATACACCTCACCTGAGTAGTAATCTTTGGCAGGTGTAAGGAAATCCTTTTCTATGTCAGCTGACCAGGATGTATCCTTGTTCATCCATACTGAATTTGCTGTGTTGACAAATGTATTCTGTGACCAGTCTTTTGACAGATATGTCTTCATTTCAGCATTCCACTCGTCAAGATCTGTTATGCCGAGAGCATTTTCGAGCTCTTTTTTTGTTGCACCGTTTGCACCTACATCCAGCATGGACAGTGCACTTGAAATGCTGTAAGGCGAGTAAAATATGTTCTCGTCAGCTGGAAGTGCAGAATACATATTCATAGAGAATTCATTGATTCCGTTCTTTAGCTGGTCAAATGATGTTATATCCGATTTGACCGAAGTCACAGTGATGTTGTCAGTGAGGGAAGTGACCGACGAATCAGTTTTGGTGTGACCGGGATTATTCCCCGGTGTATTTGTGCCGCAGCCGGCAAGACCTGCACACATACAGGCGCTGAGTAGTAAAGCTGTCATTCGTTTTTTCATAGTTGAAACCTCCTTATTGTAAAGCCCATCGTATCGTCCCGATGACTTATTGTAACTGGTATATCATTAACTCTCAATATATATACGAGTATCAAGAGCTTTTTTGTGGACTTTTTCAACAAATTTTTATATGAGAGGTTTTTATATGAGATTCGTGAGATAGTGAACAATGAACTTGGAAAATGCACGGATTAGATATATATTAATCATAAAGGTTCAATCAGCTTTTAGAATCAGTTTTCATAAGGAGGCAATACGATGGCGCTTATAAAAGGAATACATCATGTGGCACTTAAGTGCTGCAGCAGCGAAGAGTATAAGAATGTAGCAGAGTTTTATGGTGATATATTGGGACTTTCAGTTGCGAGAAAATGGGATGGCGGGATCATGTTTGACACTGGAGATGGCATCATCGAGGTGTTTGAGGATGGTGAGTCACCGCTTCCGCAGGGAAATATAAGACATTTTGCATTTGCCACAGAGGATGTGGATGCCTGTGTTTCGGCAGTGAGAAAGGCAGGATATGAGGTGTTTGTAGAGCCAAAGGACATAGAGATCCAGTCGGATCCAAGGTTTCCGGCAAGGATCGCGTTCTGCCGAGGACCGCTTGGCGAGGAGATAGAATTTTTCTGTGAGAAATGATGAAGAGTTGTAGAGACTTTCTGTTATAGAATTACATGGAGATGATAGGGTTGACAAAGGAAGAATGGTACGCCCGGCTTTTTGAGCGTCTGGGAAGGTCGAAATTTCGCAGTGGATTTCATTTGACACAGAAAGATATCGACTATATACATGAAAAGGGGCTGGATACCATAAGACAGCATGCACGGGATTTCATAGCGCAGAGGGAAGCTCCGGCATTCATACCAAATGACGGAAAGCAGACTCCCATGCGGGGACATCCGGTGTTTGTGGCACAGCATGCCACGGCTACATGCTGCCGGGAATGCATACGTAAGTGGCATACATTTGCCCCGGGAGTGGAGCTTGGTCCAAGACAGCAGGAGTATCTGGTGGATGTTATCATGACCTGGATAGTGAGGGAGCTTGAAGCAGCCGGGGATAAAGGTCGGTCCGGGGATAAAATAATTTTATACCAGCGGTGTAATGACAAATAATTATATTTGTGGTAGAGTACAGTTTAGGTGGTCAAATAAAAGAAGAAAATCAGGACACACCAATAAAAAATGACTTAGGAAAAGGAACCCGGAAGGGTAGTCAGGAAAGGAAAGAATCATGTTAAGTATAGTTTTCGCTAAATACATAACCCGAGAGTTTAATAGTGATGTGGCAGGGAATACTTTACATACAGATGATAAGCTGCGTGAACATATGTACTCATATGGTACAGGGCGAGAGCGTACGGAACATGATCATACAAATATGCTGACCTGAATGATCTGAGCAAATACATAACAGATCAGATAGGTTTCGATAGACTGAGATCAGCCAGATCTATCAGCATTTATAGATTGGAATCATGATGTACGAAAAAGCGTCCATCCATGTGAGTATTATAGAAGTATTCATGTGGATGGGCGTTTTTTGCGTGTTTTTTAACTCGTCTTTGTGAAGAAGAAATCTGTCACAATTGTAGCAATGCAGATGAGATGAGAATTTTGGGAGGGAAGTATTATGTGTAATGTACCAACAATTGACATGACAGGAACAGGCAGAAATATTGTGAAGCTTAGACAGAATGCAGGTTTTTCTGTAAAGGATCTGCAGGATATATTTGGATTTGCCACTCCAAATGCGATATACAAGTGGCAGAAGGGTATGGCTATGCCAACCGTAGATAACCTGATCATTCTGGCCGCCATCTTTGGTGTAACAGTGGATGATATCATTGCAGTAAACATCTGCTCGACAGTTGGAATCAGTGCGTAGCATAAAAATTTACATATTCATGTATATAAAGGCGGACAGCGGTAACTACGTTGCCCGCCTCTTTTATATCCTGTATGGGGTCAGGCACCTCCGTCCCCATAAGGGGTGAAAATTGGGGGTTGACTTGGAGTGAGCTCCAAGTGATATATTCAATGTAACATATAGGTATTGTGTGAGTGCATATAGCTATAAATAGAAAGGTTTTCTTGAAATTAGGAAAGAGGTGGCAATATGACTATCAAAGAGGTAAGTGAAAAGTTTGATATCACCGCTGATACGCTCAGGTATTACGAGAGGGTCGGGCTTATCCCTCCTGTAGCGAGAAATGCCAGTGGCAACAGAGATTATCAGGAAAAGGATGTCGATTGGGTTGAACACACTGTATGCATGAGAAATGCTGGTGTTCCGATAGAGGCGCTTATTGAATATGTAAAACTGTTCCAGATGGGAGATGCTACATTTGGCGCGAGGCTGGATCTCCTTAAGGAGCAGTATGAGAAACTTGAGGAGCAGAGAAAACAGATTGAAGCCACCATGGATAGATTACATTACAAGATATCCAAATATGAGGAGGCCGTGAAGACCGGCAAGCTTGTATGGGACGGGAAAATTACCGATGGCGAATGCACTATGTAAAAACAGGAGGATAAAGAAAAAATGTATATTGAAAATATCAACGGACCACAGGATGTAAAGAAACTGACAGTAGACGAGATGGGAACACTTGCAGACGAGATGAGACATGCACTTCTCATCAGAGCCAGCAAACACGGCGGACATTTTGGACCAAACTTTGGTATGGTTGAGGCAACCATAGCACTTCACTATGTATTTGAGTCACCTAAGGATAAGATTGTGTATGACGTGTCACACCAGAGCTATCCTCATAAAATGCTTACTGGAAGAAAGGATGCCTACCTCTATGAGGAGCACTATGATGATGTGACTGGTTACAGCAACCCGCATGAGAGCGAGCACGACTTCTTCACGGTTGGACATACTTCAACATCCATCAGTCTGGCTGCAGGCCTTGCAAAGGCAAGGGACCTTCAGGGCGCAGAGGGCAATGTGATAGCGGTGATAGGCGATGGCTCCCTGTCAGGAGGAGAGGCCCTTGAAGGCTTGGACTACGCTAAAGAACTGGATGGCAACCTCATCATAGTTGTAAATGACAACGATATGTCCATAGCTGAGAACCACGGAGGACTCTATACAAATCTCAAATTACTCAGAGATACTAAGGGAACAGCAGAGTGCAATCTGTTCCGCGCCATGGGACTTGATTATTATTACGTGCACGAAGGCAATGATGTGGCAGCCCTCATAGACACATTCCAGAAGGTAAAAGATTCAAAGAAGCCTGTTGTGGTCCACATCAGAACCCTCAAGGGAAAGGGTTATGCACCAGCCGAGGAGCACAAGGAGCAGTGGCACTACAGCGGACCGTTTGACATAGAGACAGGAAGATCGTTATTTGAAGGTGACGAGGAGGACTACTCAAGCGTGTCCTGTGATTACCTGCTTGACAAGATGAAGAAGGATCCAAAGGTCGTTGCCATCACAGCGGGAACACCGACAGTTATAGGATTTACAGAGGATAAGAGACGTGAGGCCGGAAAGCAGTTTGTTGACGTGGGAATCGCAGAGGAGACAGCGGTGGCACTTGCGTCGGGAATTGCAGCAGGCGGCGGAAAGCCAGTGTTCGGTGTGTATAGCTCATTTGTGCAGAGAACATTTGACCAGATATCCCAGGATCTCTGTATCAACAACAATGCAGCCACTATAGTGACATTTGCAGGGTCTGTATATGGAATGAACGATGTGACACATCTGGGCTTTCAGGATATCCCGATGCTTTCAAATATCCCGAATCTTGTATATCTTGCTCCGACAACAAAGGAAGAGTATATTGCCATGCTTGACTGGAGCATAGAGCAGAATGAGCATCCGGTGGCCATCAAGCTTCCAGGTGGTGCGATGGTAAGTGGAAGACCTGTTACGAAGAACTTTGGATATCTGAATAAATATGAGGTGACACAGAAGGGAAGCAAGGTTGCCCTACTCGGCCTTGGAACCTTCTACAGTCTGGCAAATGCTGCAGCAGACGAGATGAAGAGTGAGCTTGGAATAGATGCCACTGTCATCAATCCTTACTATATCACAGGTCTCGATGAGGAACTTCTTGAAAGCCTCAAGGCAGACCACTCGGTTGTCGTCACCATCGAGGATGGTATACTGGACGGCGGATTTGGCGAGAAGATTGCAAGATTCTACGGTGATTCGGATATGAAGGTACTGAATTATGGTCTTAAGAAGGAATTCCTTGATAGGTACGATGTCGAAGAGGTTCTTAAGGATAATCGTCTTGATGCGGAGATGATCGTGGAGGACGTTAAGGGACTTTTGTAAAGTGTATGATTATCTATGATAGATATGTTTATGTGAATAATTTATTAGTAGAAATATAGAACAGACATAAAATGCCCCATATAATTCTGAAATTATTTATTCCCAGAAATTATATGGGGATATTTTATTTGAATGTCTGATCATGATATGATGCCGAGTTCTGTCAGAATTGATATGGCTCCTTCGGCGTTTGCTATACTCTGTACTGTTTTTTCAAAGAATGAGCGTCTTAATGCAATCTTAATACAGTACACCGGATCATTACACCGTTTTTTTATATTTCATAATATACTCTTTGTAAACAAACAAAAACAGGAGAAGTATATATGTCTGAAATTACACATAGAAAAAAGCGACTGTCATCCTTTAAGCTGATCGTTTTAGGCTTTGCCGGGGTTATTCTACTCGGAGCACTGATATTGATGCTGCCGTTTTCATCGACTGCCGGAGTTGTTACGCCGTTTCACGAGGCGCTGTTCACATCGACCTCGGCCGTTTGCGTTACGGGGCTGGTCGTGCAGGATACGGGCAGTTATTGGTCCGCTTTCGGGCAGACGGTAATACTGCTGATGATCCAGATAGGCGGGCTCGGTGTTGTGACAGTTGCGGCATTTTTCGCCATGCTGTCCGGCAGAAAAATATCGCTGATGCAGCGCAGTACCATGCAGGACGCCATCTCTGCCCCGAAGGTCGGCGGGATCGTCCGCCTGACCCGCTTTATTGTACGGGGAACTTTTTTGATCGAGCTTATCGGAATGATCGTCATGCTGCCGACATTTTGTGGAAACTTCGGTATCAAGGGAATTTGGATGGCGGCATTTCATTCGATTTCCGCCTTTTGCAACGCCGGCTTTGACATACTCGGCACCGCAGAAAACAAATACCCGTCTCTTACGGGATACATCGGAGAGCCTACAATAAACATTGCAATTATGCTTTTAATTATTGTGGGCGGTATTGGATTTTTGACCT
>ENA-ORTQ01001438-ORTQ01001438.1-human-gut-metagenome-genome-assembly--contig:-NODE-1438-length-25023-cov-3.690764_pt1 | contig 25023 bp, 18 predicted proteins | sample MGYA00241912_ERZ509188 | MGnify/ENA primary metagenome ERZ509188 (study PRJEB26280, sample SAMEA2338849) | human gut metagenome | biome: human gut; feature: human-associated habitat; material: faeces...
CGGCACTTAGAATTATGCGGTATTGCCTTAGAAAATTTCCAGCTTTACTGTCAGATGCCCGGTTTTGATTGGGCCTTTATTTTTTGGCTGACTTTTGCGGGTGGTCAGACGAAATCCTCCCGCATGGGGGTGAAGATGTCCAGCAGGACGCCGGGCTCCAGGGCCTCGCAGCCGTGGATAATGCCGTCGGTTTTCAGCATCGTGTCCCCGGCGGTCACTTCGCGCACTTCGCCGCCGATGGTAAAGCGGAAACGGCCCGACACGACATAGGTGATCTGGGTGTGGGGATGGCTGTGCAGCGCACCCACTGCGCCTTTTTCAAAGGTGTTTTCCACGCACATCAGGCCTTTGTTATAGGCCAGCACGCGGCGGGTCACGCCGGGGCCTGCAGGCTCGGGCAGGGTCTCGGCATGGGGGACCCATACGGTATTTTCATGCTTTTTCTCCATGGATACTTCGCTCCTTTATTTTGTGGTGTGCTGCTTTTCGGCGGGCAGCTTTTCCTGCACGAATTTCCCTTTCGCGCGTTGCACTTTCCCCCATCATAGCACGGTGCGTGGCAGGGTGCAAGCGTATTTCGGCAAAAGCTTTGACTGGTCTTGCCAAGATTTCGCCAAGGTGATGCAATAAAATCATGAAAATTTCACCGGAAAGGAGCGCCCCGCATGAACTTTTTCCAACGGCATATGACCCTGAAGGGACACATCGTCCTGTTTTTGGGGGCGTTCTTCACGGCGCTGCTCTTCTGCCAGAACGCCGTCGATATCCTGCCTTACGCCGGGATGCTGGCGCAGACCGGGTTGCTCTGCCTGCGGGATAAGCACTGACATAAGGAAAAATCATTAAAACTCCCCATTTTTGACCCGGTGTCCCCGGGCTTGAAAATGAGGAGTTCTTTTGCAATCTTTTGAATTGTTACTGAAAAATTTATATAATGATGGTGGATGTGTTCAAAATTTTACCTTACATATACTCCATCGGGGTGACTTCGCCGTAGATGGCGGTGCTCATGCGGTCGTGCAGCAGCCGCATGAAATCTTGCTGCGGGCCGGGCTTTGGCTCGCCCTTGAACAGTGCAAAAACGTGGTGCTGGGTCGCCTTGCCGCCCGGCATGATAAACAGCGGCCGCTCCTTCGTCTTGACAAAGGTTGAGTAGGCGGCATTCTGGAAGGTCAGCCCCATGCCGCTCACGGCCATGCGGTAGGCGGTCATGCCGCTGGCCAAAAACAGCGTGCGCTTGGGCTGGAAATTGTAGGTTGAGCACATCCACTGGGTCTGGCGGTTCATGCGGCCTTTGACGCTGGGGCAGATGAACAGATCGTCCGCCAGCCAGTCGGCGTCGATATCCAGCGGCGCTTCCGGGCTGCAGGCGGCGTCCCTGTAGGCGGCCATCCGTGGGTTTTCGCAGCTGGTGATGAACATATACTGCTCGGATGGCAGCCGCAGATAATGCAACGAGGAATGGTAGGCGTAGCTCTCGACGATGGCGATGTCCAGCACACCGTTGAGCACCTTGTCCAACATATTGATGTCGCGGTCCTCAAAGATGGTCAGCCGCATATCAGGGTAGAGGCGGTTCAGCTCCGGCATGACAGAGGAAAGCCAGATGCTGCCGCGGTTGCGCCCGATGCCGATGTTGATCCGCAGTTCCGGATCATTGGAGGAAAAATCCGAAAGCTCCTGGTGCAGCCGATCCTGCATGACACAAATCTTTTCCAGTTCGGACAGGTAGTAGGCCCCGGCCTTGGTGATGCGGATGGGCGTGGTGGAGCGGTCAAACAGACGTACGCCCAGTTCCTCCTCGGTGCGGTTCAAAAACGCCGTCAGGGCAGGCTGGGAGATAAACAGACGCGCTGCCGCGCGGGTAATACTCTGCTCCTCGGCCAGGGTAGTTAAGTGGTTCAAACGGTCAGATAAGGTATTTTTCACCAAAAAAGCCCCCAAAAGTTTGTGGAATGACAATATGGTAACATAAAAAAATGACGTTGTAAAGAGAATCAAGAAAATCCATAACATTGACATTATGGGGCAATATCTGCTTTGGTATTGGAACTTCGCAAAAAAGGCTGATATGATAAAAGCACAAAATAAATCGGCCAAGCAGAACAACTTCTGTGAATAGTGTGGAGGAGGTTCTAATCCATATGAAACAGGTATTGATTGAAGAGCCGTTCAAGGTTCGTGTACGCCAGGACGCAGAGGTTCCCACCCCCAAGGTAGGTGAGGCCCTGCTGCAGGTTATGTATTGCGGTATCTGCGGCGCTGACCTGGCAAGCTACACCGGAAACCAGCCGTTCACCACCTACCCCCGTGTGCCGGGCCATGAGTTCAGCGCCCGCATCGTGGATATCCCCGAAAATGACAAGGGCCTCAAGCCCGGTGATATCGTCACCTGCAACCCCTACTTCAACTGCGGCAAGTGCTACTCCTGCCGTCGCGGTTTCGTAAACTGCTGTACGGATAACCAAACGATGGGCGTCCAGCGCGACGGCTCCTTCCAGGAGTACATCACGATGCCGGTTCAGCGTATCTTCTCCGGCAAAGGTCTGACCGCACGCCAGCTGGCGCTGGTAGAGCCGTTCTGCATCGGCCACCACGGCATCACCCGCGGTAATGTGCAAAAGGGCGATAAAGTCCTCATTGTCGGCGCAGGTCCTATCGGTATGTTTGCGATGCTCAGCGCCAAGGCCATCGGTGCCGAGGTCTACATGACCGACCTGCTGGACGGCCGCCTGGAAAAAGCGACCCAGATGGGCGCGGACGGCGTGGCCAACGGCAAGGACCCCGAGGCATTGAAGGACCTGAACCAGAAGGTCACGAACGGTGACGGTTTCGACGTCTGCGTGGAGTGCTGCGGCGCACCCGAAACCTTCCTGACCTGCATCGACCAAGCCGCCTTCGCCGGCAAGATCATCCTGATCGGCAACGGCAAGCGCGAGACGACCTTTGTACATTCTATCTTATTGAAAAAGGAACTGAACGTTTTCGGCAGCCGCAACGCTTACAGCTCTGACTTTGAGCAGGTCATTGACATCCTGGCAAGCGGCAAGGTCGATGTGGAGGCACTGGTCAGCGCCGAATACCCGCTGGACCAGGCGGGCGAGGCCTTTGAGGCCCTGCGCCACAACAACGGCAACCTGATGAAGGTTGTGCTGAAAGCGGCTGAATAACACTAAGGAGAAAGCCATGAGCAAAAACAACGGAGCAGAATTGCAGTTGAGCAAAAAAGGTTCAATGATGCACTATCGGCGCTTGGCAACACCGTACCTGCTGCTGGCACCCATGCTGGCGTTTGTAATGTGCTTTATGATCTGGCCCATCATCAACGTGTTTATGATGAGTACAGAGTCCTACAAGGTCACGAAACCCAACGACCGCCACTTTATCGGCCTGGAAAACTTTGTGACCGTCTTCACCAAAGACCAGATCTTCTTAAAAACGCTGGGCAACACCGCCGTCTACGTGATTCTGAGCGTCGTGTTCCAGACCGTGCTGGGTTTCTGGCTGGCATGGCTGCTGACCCGCAAGTTCAAGGGCCGCGGTGTTATCCGCGCACTGGCCCTGGTGCCCTGGGCCGTTGCCGGTTTGATGGTCGGTATCATCTGGAACCTGATGCTGGGCCAGACCTACGGCGTCATCAATGACCTGCTGCGCCGCGCGGGCATCATTGAGATGAACATTTCCTGGTTCTCCAACGGCAGCAGCGCCATGCTCGCGGCCGTCATTGCCAACATCTGGCGCGGCATCCCCTTCTTCACCATCAGCTATATGTCGGCGCTGTCCGGTATCTCCGATGATCTGTACGAGTCCGCCAAGATCGACGGTGCCAACTCGGCGGTCACGTTGTTCCGCATTACGCTGCCGATGATTAAAGACACCATCATCTTTACCACGCTGCTGCGTGCGATTTGGACCTTCAACGCTGTTGACCTGATCGTCTCCCTGACGGACGGCGGCCCGAACCGCGGCACCACCACGCTGGCGCTGTACATTATGAATACCTTCACCGGCAGCTATGATTACGGCTACGCCTCGGCGCTGGCAGTTATCTCCACGCTGATCATGATGGTCGTTGCGTTCGTCTACATCCGATTTGGCAAAATGGGCCAGACTGACAACTAAGGAGGCAAACCCATGACAAAACGTGAAGCAAAAGATCTGGGTTGGCGTTGCCTGACTTTGTATCTGCCGCTGATCCTCTTCCTGATCGGGACGCTGTTCCCCTTCTACTGGATCGTCAACACCTCTCTGAAAGACAGCGTTGAGGTTTTGAGCCTGCCCATCAAATACTGGCCCGACAATCCCACGCTGAGCAACTACTCCTACCTGTTTGAGAAGATGGGCTTTGGCAACAACGTTGCCAACACCGCCTTCGTCGCCGCACTGACCACGGTTCTGGTCACGCTGCTGAGCCTGCTCTCCGGTTACGCGATGAGCCGCTACCGCTTCTACGGCAAAACCTTCATCTACGTGCTGATGCTGGCGACCCAAATGCTGCCCGCCGTCGTCCTGATGATCCCCCTGTTCCAGACGATGGTCAAGCTGCACCTCATCAACAGCCTGTGGAGCCTGGTGCTGATCTGCACCTGCACGAACCTTCCCTTCTGTATGTTCATGATGATGGGTTATTACAGCTCAGTCCCGCGTGAACTGGAAGAGGCCGCCCAAGTGGACGGCTGCACCCTGCTGGGGGCGGTGTTCCGCGTCCTGATCCCGGTCATGCTGCCCAGCATCGTCGCCACCGGTGCATACGCATTCATCAATGCGTGGAACGTTTACGTCTACGCCACCGCGTTCATCACCGATAAAGCCAAGTACACCCTGCCCCTGGCGCTGAACGTCTTCCAGGGCGAATACGGCACCGACTACGGCAAGCTCGCCGCCGGATGCGTCATCGCACTGATCCCCGTTGTTGTAATTTTTGCCTTCATCCAGAAGCACCTCTCCGGCGGCGCGACCTCCGGTGCGGTCAAGGGATAAGGCGTAGAATTAGATTTCATTTATAGGAGGAAAACACAAATGAAAGCAACCCGTACCACCGCTGCGGTCCTGAGCGCTGCCATGGCCGCTACCCTGCTGGCCGGCTGCGGCGGAAGCTCCGCCACTAGCACCGCCGCCTCGACCTCGACCGAGAGCACTGCCGAAAGCACCTCTACCGCTGCGGCTGCCCCCACCGGCGAGAAACAGACCCTGGAGTATTGGTATCACTCCGCTGACCCTGTGACCGACGCTTATTTTGAGGATTATTTCGACAAAATCAACGCCGAGCAGGACCAGTACGAGATCAAGTACACCAGCTTCTCCTTCGCCGACTTCCAGGAGAAGTTCCAGATGGCTGTCTCCACCGATACGATGCCCGACGTCGTCAGCCTGGGCTTCTCCAACGTGGCGACCTTCACCGCACAGGATTCCCTGCTGCCGCTGGATGATTACCTCGACCAGATCGAGACCCTCGACAAAATCGACAGCAGCATGGTAGACAGTATGCGCAACATCGGCGGCGGCACGCTGTACGGCATCCCCTATGCATACAACCAGGAGGTTGCCTGGTACAATACCGCCAAGTTCAAGGAGAAGGGCATCGATGCTCCGCCCGCTACCCAGAAGGAGTTCCTGGAGGACTGCGAGAAGTATGCTGACCCCGCAAACTCCTCTTACTTCTACTCTCTGCGCGGCGTGCGTCCTTACGACAGCCTGGTTGCCTGGCTGTGGACCTACACCGACGGCCTGGGCTATGACGGCTCCTGGTTCGACGAGAACGGCAAGTGCATCCTGGGCGACGCCAAGTTCGCCGAAGCCCTGGACACCTACGCCAACCTCTACAAGAACAACGAAGTCTCCGGCGACTCCATCAACAACAACTTCTCCCAGATCGTTGCAGAGTTCGGTTCCGGCGTCTCCATGTACATCATCCACAACTCTTCTTCCGAGTCTACCCACCTGACCAACTTGGGTGAGGGCAACTTCGCAGCCGCCCGCGTGCTGGCCAACGATGAGGGCCACTACTTCGCTTCCGGTCTGCAGCCCAACGTCTATTGCATCACCAACCAGGGCGACGACCACGACTACTCCGGTGCTGTTTGGCTGATGAACGTGCTGCTGGACGCCGAGTGCGAGGGCGGCATGTGCCAGGCTATCGGCCGTGTGCCCTGCAACAAGGACGTTGAAGAGCAGGATTGGTACAAGAATGACCCCGAGATGATGCTGTACGCCAGCTACCTGGAGGACGAAAACTACAAGCAGATCCAGAACCCGTACTGGCTGACTGAGTTCTCCACCTTCATCTCCGACGATATGACCGCTGACTTCCAGGCCGTTCTGATGGGCAACATGACCGCTCAGGATTGCGTCTCCGGTTGGGCCGCCAAGATCGACGAGTATCAGGCTGCCTACGAAGCACAGGCATAATTGAACATCAGCCGCAAGTAAAGGAGCATGAAAAAGCCTTTATTTGCGGCTTTTTTAGAGAAAATCAATAGGGAGGTTGCCATGGCAGATACCGTTATTTTATTCCAGGATGATTTCCAGTCTTTCCCGATCGGTCCGCTGCCCTTTGACCGCGAACATTCCGCAATGGGTGAGTATCATTACAGCCCGCTGCCAGGTTACCGAGGGCAGTGGTATGACCCCATCGCAAACTGCAACTATCGCGGCCCCAGCTGGCTCGTCACCGCCACCGACGGCGTACACTACATGGAGCAGACCCGCGTGCGCAATCCGCTGACCCACGGCGTCTGCCCGGTGCTGGCTACCGGCGAGGAGCGCTGGCAGGACTACACCTTCACTGTCACACTGCGCACCCTTTGCAGCAACGAGGAAGCCGGTGTGCTGTTCCGCTACCAGACGTCGCTGATGCACTACGCCTTCTTTATGAATGACAACAAGGTGCAGTTCTGGCGCATCGAGAAAAAAGAGCGCACGATGCTGGCCGAGGCCCCCTACGAGTACAACTGCGACCAGTACTACACGATGCGCGTGACCTGTAAGGGCAATACCTTCACCGGATCCATCAACGGCGAAAAGCTGCTGACTGTGCAGGACGACCGCTACACCTACGGCAAGGTGGCGCTGGCGGCCTTTATGCCCACCCAGTACACGAACGTGCTCATCACCACCACGCCGGAGGAGGCCGCCCGCATCGTCGAGTGCGAGGATGCCGAGCAGGCCCGCCTGGCCGAAAAGCGCAGCCACTACCCCCGCCCCAAGCTGTACAAGGTCATCGACCTCAAGGACTTCGGAGCGTCGCGACAGATTCGCTTCGGCCATCTGATGGGCGGCGACGACTGGTACTTCGTCATGGCACAACACCAGAAGCGCGTGTTCAAGGAGCGCTACTGCAACATCAGCTGCCTGACAGCCGTCAATGTCGAGACCGGCGAGGTGCTGTGGCAGGTGGGTGAGCCTTCGACCCTGGCGGTGAACCAGGACACGACCTGCGACCTGCCGTTCCAAATCTACGATATCAACAATGATGGCTACGACGAGGTCATTTTTGCCCGAGATTTCAAGGTCATGATCCTGGACGGCCGCACCGGTAAGCTGCTGCGCAGCATGGATACGCCCTACAACGACGACCCGGCGGATGAGATTCTGGGCATCGAGTTCCAGAAGCACGCATTTGACCGGCTGAACGTTGATGCTATCCGCATTGTGAACGTCTCCGGCAAGGAGCATGCCAGCGATATCCTCATCAAGGACCGTTACGCCCGCCTGTGGGTGTACGACGAGAACTTCAACCTGCTGTGGAAGTTCACCCACAACAACACCGGCCACTTCCCCTATGCCTACGACTTCAACGGCGACGGCAAGGATGAAATTTTCAGCTGCTACAACATGATCAGCAGCGACGGCAAATTGCAGTGGGAGCTGCCCATCGACACCGATCACACGGATGAAATCGTCATTGGCAAGTTTGACCCTGATATCGATGAGGAGCTGCTGGCTATTGTCTCCGGCTGGGAGGGTTTCATGATCGTGGACAAGCACGGTCACATCCTGGCCCGGGATATCAACGGCCACGGCCAGCGCATCAGCGTAGCCAACTACTGCCCGAATATGCGCGGTCTGCAGATTGCCACCACCACCTACTGGGAAAACCAGGGCATTATCTACCTGTACGACTGCAAGGGCCATGAGATTTGGCACATGGAGCCTTCCTCCAACGGCAATGTTGTGGCGCCTGTCAACTGGAAGGGCGACGGTACCGAGCTGATTTTGCTCAACGGCAACGTCAAGTACGGCGGCATGCTGGACGGTGACGGCGACCGGGTCGTGCTCTTCCCCGACGACGGCCACCCCGACCAGTGCGCCGAGGTGCTGAACCTGACCGGCGACCCGCGGGATGAAATCATCCTGTGGGATGCCCACAAGATGTACATTTATACCCAGGACCGCCCCGCACCCGATGGGCCGGTCTATCACCCGGAAAAATACCCCGAGTACAGTGCCTCCAACTACCGGGGCGAGTTCTCCTTTGCGCACTGGGACAAGGCCGGGGATTGATATTACTTCTACTTAAGGAGCCTATTATGTTATACGAACGATATCTGCGGGCCTACGCAGAGCAATTCCGCAAGACAGACCGGAATATGTGGAACTACGAGGATGGCTGCGTGCTGGTCGGCCTGCGTGCGCTGTACCAGGTGACCGGTGATGCGTTTTACTTTGATGTGCTGAACAGCTTTATGGAGCGATACATCGAGCCGGACGGTACCATTCGCCGCTATGTGGCCGAGGAATACAATCTGGACTACATCCAGGCGGGCTGTGCGCTGTATACCCTGTATGATGAGACCGGCGAGTCGCGCTACCGCAAGGCCATTGAAACGCTGGAAGAACAGCTGCGCCACCAGCCGCGCACCCCCTGCGGCAGTTTCTGGCACAAGGGCATCTACCCCAACCAGGTCTGGCTCGATGGTCTGTACATGGGTCTGCCGTTCCATGCGGCTTACGCCCTGCGGTTTGGCGATGCGGCCACGCTGGATGACATCATGCTGCAATTCCGCAACGCACGCAAGTATCTCTACGACGGAAAGACGGGTCTATACTACCACGCCTGGAACGAGACAAAGGATGTGTTCTGGGCTGACCCCAAGACCGGCCTGTCCCAAAATTTCTGGACACGGGCCATCGGCTGGTATTTGATGGCGATGGCGGATATCTACGCCATGCTGCCCGACAGCCGCGCCGACCTGCAAAAGGAGCTGGCCGCCCTCTGGAAAGAGGCCATCGACGGCATGTTGCGCTGGCAGGAGCCGGACAGCGGCCTGTTCTACCAGCTGCCTGCCCTGCCCGATGTGAAGGGAAACTACCTGGAGACCAGCGGCTCCCTGATGGTGGCGTACAGCCTGCTGAAGGGCGCGCGCCTAGGCGTGCTGGCCGAGCCGAAATACCGTACGGCGGGGGAGAAGATTTTGGTCGGCATCGAGCTGCGGCAGTTCACCGTCCACGACGGTAAGGTCGAGCTGCACGGCATCTGCAAGGGTGCGGGCTTGGGCCCGGCGGGCAACCTGCGCCGAAACGGCACCGTGGAATACTACCTGTCCGAGGATGTGGTCCACGACGAGCAGAAGGGCGTCGGCGTCTGCATGATGGCCTACGCCGAGTATCTGCAGGCCAAACAGGCCGGTGCGCTGACCGACGACTTCCCCAAAGTGGAGATTTTCAACAAGGGGTACGACCCCATCATGCCCGGCGACCCGGCGTTTATCGCCTTTGAGAAGAACCGTGTGGGCAAAACAGGGTGAGCTGTATGCAGTTTTCCATAGCAAAGCCGGAGGAAGTTGGCGTGTCCAGTGCGGCCCTCAGCCAAACGCTTGATTATCTGGCTCAGCGTCGGGTGGCGCTGCACAGCCTGCTGGTCATGCGGCATGACGCGCTGATCTGCGAAGGGTACGCGGCACCATTCACAAAAGATACGCTGCATCGTATGTACAGCGAGACGAAAAGCCTTGTGTCGCTGGCTGTCGGCGTTATGTGCGCCAAAGGGTATCTCGATTTGGACGACCATATCGTGGATCACTTTGCCGAAAAGCTCCCCCTGGGCGGCCCTAGCCCCGAGCTGGCACGGCTGACCATCCGGGATATGCTGCGCATGGCAACGCCGTACAACGGCACGACCTACAAACGGCGGCCCACTCAGGATTGGGTGGGGTCGTTCTTCACCGCGCGGACCGACCACGAGCCGGGCAGTTTCTTCTGCTATGATACCAGCAGCAGCCATACGTTGTGCGCCCTGGTGGAAAAGCGGATGGGCCGCCCCCTACTGGATGTGCTGCGCCGTGAGGCACTGGATGCCATCGGCTTTTCAGAGCAAAGCTATTGCATCCGGGATCCCATGGGCATAAGCCAGGGCGGGTCCGGCCTGATGGCTACCCCCCGGGATATGCTGGCGCTGCTCCGCCTTGTTGCGCAGGGTGGGCAGTGGGATGGCCAACAGCTTTTACCCCAAGACTATTTGCAGGCTGCCACGGCCTGGCAAATCGACAATGCTGAGAACGGCGGCAGCGGCGGCTGGGATTTTGCCCAAGGCTATGGCTACCAGTTCTGGCGGCTGACCCATAACGCATGGTCTATGTATGGTATGGGCGGCCAGCTGGCCATCTGCCTACCGGATCAGGATATGCTCCTTGTGACGACGGCCGATACCCAACCCCTGGCGGGCGGCGTGCAGACGATTCTGGATGCCTTCTGGAACTGCCTGCTGCCCGGCGTGGCCGATGCTGCGCTGCCCGCAAACCCTGCGGCTTATGCCGAACTGACGAAAAAGTTATCCACCATGCAGCTGCCGATTGTGGAAAACCTGGCGCCCCCCGACACCGAGCTTTGCTGTGCGACGGTGCAGATGGGCCTCAACGCTCCCGGCCTGACGGCCCTGCAGCTGCAAGAAAACGCACTGGTGCTGCACTACGGCGGCAAGACCTGCACACTGCCTTTCCGGACGGGGGCATTGGTGCAAAGCCATCTGTGGGACGACCCCGCGCTGCCCTGTGTTATCGCCGCCGGCTGGCGTGCTCCGGACTCCCTCCTTCTCCGGGTGCATCTGCTGGGCGAGCGACTGGGCAGCCTGAGTTTGCAGCTAAAGCTGCGCCCCGGCGGTGCGACCCTGGCTCTGTGCAGCCATGAGGAACACCCCGACCCCGATTTCAGCGGCACTGCGGAAGGTGTAACCGCAGTGTGAACCCAAGCGGGCCGCCTGCTGCCATGCGCAGCGGGCGGCTCGCGTTATTTTTACAGGCACGGCCCTTGCAAAGTGCGGCGGAATGTGCTATGCTATTTTTGTACAAAAGGGGAGCTTGCGTCAAGCGGGCTGAGAGTGGGCTGTATCGCCCTGACCCGTAACCTGATTTGGATAATGCCAACGTAGGGAGATACGCGCACGACCACTCTTTGTGAGTTTTTATGCGGATATGTCTTTGCAGGCGTATCCGCATTTTACTTGCAAGGAGTGTTTTTTGTATGCTGGGTACCTGTATTGAAAATGTACGGAAGAACGTGCCATTGGTGCATAACATCACGAATTATGTCACCGTCAATGATGTGGCGAACATCCTGCTGGCCTGCGGCGGCAGCCCCATCATGTCCGACGAGCCGGAGGATGTCGAGGATATCACCACCATCTGCGGCGGGCTGAACATCAACATCGGCACGCTGAACCAGCGCAGCATCGCGGGAATGTTCCGCGCCGGGGCCAAGGCCAACGCCCTGGGCCATGTCGTGCTGCTGGATCCCGTCGGCGCGGGCGCGTCGGCTCTGCGCACCAACACGGCTGTGGAGCTGATGGAAAAGGTCAAGTTCACCGTTATCCGCGGGAATATCTCTGAGATCAAGACGCTGGCGCTGGGCAGCGGCACGACCAAGGGCGTGGACGCCGACGTGGCCGACGCTGTGACCGATGCAAACCTGGACAATGCCGTTGCATTTGTCAAGGATTTCGCCGCCAAGAGTGGGGCCATCGTTGCTGTGACCGGGGCAATCGACCTGGTCAGCGACGGCAAGACCTGCTATGTCATCCGCAATGGCCGCCCCGAGATGGGCAAGATCACCGGCACGGGCTGCCAGCTCTCCGGCATGATGACGGCTTTCGTCGTCGCCAACCCCGACAACCGGCTTGAGGCCGCCGCCGCTGCCGTCTGCGCCATGGGCCTGGCGGGCGAGATCGGCTGGAGCCGTATGCAGGACGGCGACGGCAACTCCACCTACCGCAACCGCATTATCGACGCCATCTACAACATGGACGGCGCAACGCTGGACGGGGGCGCAAAGTATGAACTGCGATAAAAAGGATCTGCTGCTCTACGCCGTCACCGACCGCCATTGGCTGGACGGCCGCAGGCTCATCGACGTTGTGCGCGAGAGCCTGGACGGCGGCGTGACGATGGTGCAGCTGCGGGAGAAAACGCTGGAAGAGGGAAAATTCCTCGAAGAAGCGAAGGAATTGCAGGCGCTTTGCCGCGAACGCGGCGTGCCGTTCCTTGTGAATGACAACGTGGAAATTGCCCGCGAGATGAACGCCGACGGCGTCCACGTCGGCCAGAGCGATATGGAGGCACTGGACGTCCGCGCCATTCTCGGCCCCGACAAGATCCTCGGCGTGTCGGCGCAGACTGTTGAACAGGCCGTCCTGGCCGAAAAGCACGGCGCGGACTACCTTGGCGTCGGCGCGGTGTTCCCGACCGGCTCCAAGGACGACGCCGACGACGTGAGCTACGACACGCTGAAAGCCATCTGCCAAGCTGTCTCCATCCCGGTCGTTGCCATCGGCGGTATTACACAGCAGAACGTTGAAAAGCTGGCGGGCAGCGGCATCTGCGGCGTGGCGGTCATCAGCGCCATCTACGCGGCCAAAAACATCGGGCAGGCATCGAAGGATCTGAAAGCTGCCACGGAGAAAATGCTGCATGACTAAGGGCGCAATTTTTGATTTGGACGGCGTGCTGCTCGACTCCATGGGCATCTGGAACGACCTGGGTGCGCGGTATCTGCGCAGCCGGGGCCTGATGCCCGAGCCGGGCCTCAACGAGATTTTGTTCTCGATGAGCATGGAGCAGGGCGCGGAATACCTGCACACCCACTACCCGCTGGCCCAGTCCGCCGCCGAAATTGAAGCGGGCATTGAGACGATGCTGCGCGATTTTTACTACAACGAGGTCCCCGCCAAACCCGGCGCGGCGGCGCTGCTGGCCGCGCTGGCGGCAAAGGGCATCCCGATGGCGGCGGCGACCTCCAGCCCGCGCGGGCATGTGACCCACGCTTTGCAGCGGCTGGGGCTGCTCGGCTATTTTGCGCAGATCTTCACCACCGGTGAGGTCGGCGTCAGCAAGCACGAGCCGACGATTTACCTGCTGGCCGCGCAGGCCCTGGGCAGCGCACCGGGGGAGACGACCGTGTTTGAGGACAGTCTCTACGCGCTGAAAACCGCCAAAGCCGCAGGGTTTTACACGGTCGGTGTCTATGACGCCGACGGCGAAAGCGACCAGGCCGGGCTGAAAGTTGCGGCAGATTTGTATGTGAAGGAGCTGGGGGAGGCTGCCGGGAGGTGGTAAAGCCCCTCGGCCTCGTAAACTCGCCCTGCCACCTAACAAAAACGCGGTACACCGGGGGCACCACCTTGTATCGCGCAATAAAACATTGCTGTATATATAGGAAGGAAGTATCATTATGAAAACAGCATTGACCATTGCAGGCAGTGATTCCTGCGGAGGCGCCGGTATCCAGGCAGACATCAAGACCATGACCGCCAACGGCGTTTACGCCATGAGTGCGATCACGGCCCTGACCGCCCAGAACACTACCGGCGTGACGGACATCCTTGAATCGACCCCGCATTTCCTGGCGGAACAGCTCGACGCGGTGTTCACCGATATCACCCCCGACGCCGTCAAGATCGGGATGGTCTCCTCGGCGGAGCTCATCGAGACGATCGCCGCCAAGCTGAAACAGTACGGCGCAAAGCATATCGTCGTGGATCCCGTCATGGTCGCAACGTCCGGTTCCAAACTCCTGCGGGACGACGCCGTCAGCGCCCTGTGCGCAAACCTGCTGCCGATGGCTGAGGTCCTGACGCCCAACATCCCCGAAGCCGAGATCCTAGCCGATATGCCGATCAAAAACGCCGCCGATATGGAAAAGGCCGCGCAGACCATCAGCGAAAAATACGGCTGTGCCGTGCTCTGCAAGGGCGGCCACCAGATCAACGACGCCGACGACCTGCTTTGGCGCGGCGGCGCGGGCAAATGGTTCCGCGGCAAGCGCATCGATAACCCCAACACCCACGGCACCGGCTGCACGTTGTCCAGCGCCATTGCGTCCAACCTGGCAAAAGGCTATGACCTCGACGCTTCGGTCGAGCGCGCAAAGGCCTATATCTCCGGCGCACTGGCCGCCATGCTGGACCTGGGCCGCGGCTCCGGCCCGATGGACCATATGTTTGCGCTGAAAGGGGAGTTCACCGAATGAAAAAGACTTCCACTTTCCAAAACGGCCTGATTTGGTTCGGCGCGGGCGTCTCGCTGGCAGAAATCCTCACAGGTACGTCCTTTGCACCGCTGGGCATGGCAAAGGGCTTTGCGGCTATCCTCATCGGCCACATCATCGGCTGTGCCATGATGCTGCTGGCGGGCCTCATCGGCGGCCGCACCGGCCGCAGCGCCATGGAGACCGTCAAGATGAGCTTCGGCCAGAAGGGCGGCCTGCTGTTCGCGTTCCTGAACGTCCTGCAGCTCGTCGGCTGGACGGCCATCATGATTTACGACGGCGCACTGGCGGTCGGCGGCATTTTTGCGATCGGCCGCTGGGTGTGGTGCCTGGTCATCGGGGCGCTGATCGTGCTGTGGATCGCCGTAGGCATCACTGATTTGGGCTGGATCAACAAAATTACGATGGCCGCTTTGTTTATTTTGACGTTGGTTTTGTGCAAGGTCATCTTCTTCTCCGGCAACGCCATGGTCGGCGTCGGCGGCGAGAGCCTGACCTTTGGCGCGGCGGTGGAGCTGGCCGTGGCGATGCCGCTGTCCTGGCTGCCGCTTATCAGCGACTACACCCGCGACGCCGAAAAGCCCACCCAGGCCACCTGGGTCAGCGTGCTGGTCTACGGCGCGGTGTCCTGCTGGATGTACGTCATCGGCATGGGTGCGGCGATTTTCACCGGCGAGTATGACATTGCCGTCATCATGGTCAAGGCGGGGCTGGGCATTGCCGCGCTGGTCATTCTGGTGTTTTCCACCGTTACCACGACATTTTTGGATGCGTGGAGCGCGGGCATTTCCGCCGAGAGCCTGTCCGCCAAACTGGACGGCAAAAAAACGGCCATCGTCGTGACGGTCATCGGCACGCTGGGGGCCATTCTGTTCCCGATGGACGATATCACGGGCTTTTTGTACCTGATCGGCTCGGTCTTTGCGCCGATGATCGCGGTGCAGATCGCCGACCACTTTATCTTAAAGCGCGACCGCTTTGCCGTGGCCGCCGACGCGCGCAATCTGGTCATCTGGTTGGTGGGCTTCATCGCCTACCGCCTGCTGATGGGTGTTGACACCCCGGTAGGCTACACCCTGCCCGATATGCTGCTGACCGTGGCAATTTGTGTTATTGCCGAGAAGGTCAAGCCGACGAAGGCGTAAATCCATAGTTTATAGTGCGTGGGGGTTCTGTCCATCAGAACGCCCACGCTTTTTTGCGTATCCCAGGCAAAGCGAGGGCCGGAGGGGGCTTTGCCGCCGTGCCTGACTTGCCCGCTTTCCCCGCCGATAGCCGCCACGAAACAAATTCTTGCGCAATATCCGCGCAACAAGCGCGCAATAAATCTGACAAAACCTGCCAAGTTTGCCTAACTGCGCAACTGATTCGACACGAGTTGTACAAGACCAACTGACGAAGTGTACAAAAATATGACTGACTCTTTTTGCAAAACGCCGAAAATGAGCAAATCAAGCTGGATATATTGCGGTTTCGCAACAAGAGTGCTATATTTCTATATAAGAAATGTAAAAACCAGATAGGCAGCGGCAAAAAAGGCTGCTGCGTATTTTTAACGAGGTTGCGCACCAGCGGTTGCGCAACGGGAAAGGGGCCGGCCCCTTTCCTATTCCACAGCGGGCTGTGGAATAATAAGCTCTGTCAGGTAAGGGAGGGCAGGCTGATGACAAAGAAATTTTCTGTACTGCAGCGCGCAGCGGCATTGCTGGCCGCTCTGTGCCTGCTGGCGGGTTTGGCTCTGCCCGTCTGCGCGGAGGGCACCGACGACGCCCTTTCTGCGCAGAATGTGGAAACGATACAGCAAGGGAACGACCCCACCGTCGAAACCCTGCCGGGTGAGCAGACCGACGAGGACAAGACCGCCCCGGACGGCGCGGCTGCCACGACCCCGACCCCTACGCCGACGGCGACGCCCGCCGCGACCACGACCCCCACGCCGACGGCAACGCCCGCCGCGACCCCGACCCCCGCGCCGACGGCAACGCTCACCGCGACCCCGACCCCCACGCCGACGGCGGCGCCTACCGCGACCCCGACGGCGACACCCACCGCGAAACCGACGCCCACCGTGACGCCGATACCGGATGACGAGGAGAACGGCGAAAGCGAAGAAAAATTTGTAACCTTCGCGGCAGTCAATGCAGTTGCGGAGGGCGACAAACCGGTAGACGGCACGACGTACACCTTCTACTTTGCCCCGCCTACCGACAGCTGGGTCGAAAACGATAAGGTTATGTTCATAGGCAAGCGCGGCGCGGGTGATGGTGACAAGGATACTGAGATATCCTGCACAATGAACCGAGTCACAGGCTATAGGACCAATGATGAGGGTAAACGCCCAATTTATTTCGTGCGTCTGCGATACAAAAATGGCGATGGATCGGCAGAATGTTCATGGGGCGGTTATGTATATATAGAGTTTACATCAGGTAGTCATAGCATTAAAATGAATGGGCCGATAAGCGAAGGCACTAACACATGGCTGTATGTTAATGCCATGGGGGACCATATCTTTGACGCGGGCAACCTGGAGGATGGCATATACCCCACATGGGACAAAACTTGCCTGAAACCCTACGCCGAGGTCGCCCAGCAGATTCCCTACACCGGCCAAAAAATCTCGTTTCAAAACAAAACGGGGAGCACTCTCACCGGTATCAAAGTGACGTTCTACAAAAAAGACGGTGATAGATACACGGCAGTCGGCGAGACAAAGACCATCGAATCGCTTGAAGCAGGCAAAGTCTCTGAGGGAATCGAGATTCCGGATGATTCTTGCCGATATGTCGGCTTCACCGATGCAGGCGGCAAACACATCGGCAAAAAGTACTATAATTTCTACAATGATAACGTTGCTTCGGATGATGTAGGTACATTCCAGTATAACGCCCAAACGAATTACTGCTTTATCTACAAGGGGCTGTCTGACGTCCAGTGGGGCGCGCCCAACGCAACACGCATTTACTTTGACGCGACGTTCTCGGATATGTCGTATAGTGGAGATTCCGGAACGGCAGACGGAATGCCGGGAAACGACGGAAAGCTCTACTATATCCTGACCGGAACCGACAAGCAGGAGTTGAAAGGTGAGATGACCCGGCTGGAGGATCGTTCCGAGTCAAGACACCTTTGGTATGTAAATGCCCCGGAAGGCTACACGAAAGTACAGTTCTCCGATACAGACCCCCTGCCGACGAGCGATATCAATGGCCGTGCAACGGACAAGCTGACATGGGGAAATCTGACAGAGCCGTGCTTCTATGCGGACACTGGCGATGACATTACCTACGGTGGCGGGTATCGTGGAGGCTATTGGGGCGAAAAATCTGCAATCCGCGACGTGGAAAGTGGCAAGAAGGCTGAGGGCAAGGATGCGGAGATAGTAAAGCTGGATACCACCGGCACCTTTACGCCGCAAAACGATGTGAAGTATATCGACAGTACCCTGTATGACTATTACTCGGATTACGAACTGAACGGAAAAACACGTGAAGAAAATAAATCCGAAGAAGTTTATACCAATCGTGCATTTGTTGAATTTGAGCAGTTTAACCGCGCGTTGAGCGATTACTACAAAGACTACGCAGAAAAATCAAACAAGCCTGTTCAGTATCCGTTGTATACAGGGCATTTCCAGCCGGAAGAAGTAGGCGCACCGTTTTTTAGTAGTATTGCCGGAAACCTTGACTTATATGGATGGGGCTACAAAAACTTTGAGAATGGTAGCTTATATAAGACGTTTATGGCAGTCAACAATGCAAACGTTGATGTAAATGGTAATACTTACAATAATAAAGGTAAAGTTGATTCGAGTACCTTCCAAGGCTTGGTAAGCGATACGCGCGACGGAAATCATAACCCGACCCTGTACGGAACAGATTTGGCAGAACCGCACTTTAATGAAAAATTTCTGACCGGAGAAAACTCTGCAAAGGCTGTGCTGGGCAAGGTCTACAAAGATGTTGCGTTCCCTTTTAAGCAGAGCAACGTTTTTGATGGGACAGACAACGATGAAAAGGAAGGCAAAGCGCAGTATTGGTACTATGATAGCAACGAGACGCCGCTGTATTTGAAAAAAGATAAAAGCGAAAAAGACGGCTATTACCTTGACGGAAACATGACCCCGGGAGAAAAAGAACGCTCCAAGAATCTTACTACAAAAAGTGAATGGACAAACGGCTACGGTTTCTTCCCCTTCAACCAAAATGAAGGCAATCATGTCAACCAGTACAACTACGGTTACGGTGCTAAACTGCAATTTGACTTTACGTTGACAGAGGACGGCCGGGTCGTAGTAGGAAAAGATGAGACAGTCCCCATCAAGTTCTTCTTCTCCGGCGATGATGATGTGTGGGTGTTCATTGATGACCAGCTGGTGCTGGATGTCGGCGGTGCCCATGCAAAAGCGCAAGGTCTGCTGGAGTTTGGCAAGGACGCGAGCGGCGAAAACAACACCGTTACATCCTACGTCAGCAACATCAAAGAGAGCAACAACAAAGAGCGCAACAACAAAGAGAGCAACAACCTATATTATGAGTCGCTGGGCAGCAACACCAAAAACGTAACTTTTAATAAGACAAATTATCAGTTCAACTGGAAGAGCAAAAACCAGATGCTGCTCCCCACGAACACCAAGCACACCCTTACCATGTACTACATGGAGCGCGGTATGTGGGAGTCCAACATGGCGGTGGCGTTCAACTTCCCGGACCATAACGAGCTGCAGGTGGAAAAACAGGTCGATGCGACCGATGTTTGCGACTTGCTGCAATCCTACTTCGCGGATTCCACCCTCCAGTTCAAGGTCGGCATCAAAAACTGGGCGACCCATTATGCCGCACTGGACTCGACGGCAACAACGGATGCAGGCGGCAGCTCCGGCATCGGCTTTACGACCAAGCAGTATACCATCAAGGACTATGGCTCGGTAAATGCGGGCCAACTGATGGACGCAACCGGTGCGCAGTATACCACCAGCGAGGGCGAAAACATCCGCGAGGTGAACGACAAAGGCGAGTTTACCCTGCAAAACGGCGAAACCGTCACCTTTGCGGATCAGTTCCGGCGCGGCAGTTATATCTCGCTGCAAGAGGATCTGCAAAAGGACGCCGACAAGAAACTGTATGCCCCCACCTGGGAAATCTACGAGAACGGCAAGCTCGTCATGCAAAGCAAAGGCGATAGTACCGTTGAAGTTCAAGCCGATGTGCAGATAATGAAGGGCGATGGCACAACCCCGGATGATGGCCGTAAGGAAAAGTACCAAACGGGCAACGACAAAGACGGAAAGCAGATCGATAACGCCGGCTACACAGCAGGAACCCAAAAGCCGGAAAACTCCATCGTGTTCCGCTCGTACAGTAACCCGGCGGGTACAGACCAGTTCACCAAGTTGAAGGTGAAATTCATCAACAAAGTCAAAACCGGCTCGCTGAGCATCACCAAACAGGTGCCGGATGACGAGCGAACGGCTTTGGGGGATAAAACGTACACCTTTACCGTGCAGTACTCGAACATCGGCGGTATGAATCTGGAATGCGGCAAGGTAGTAACCGAAACAGTTCAAGTGAAAGTCGGCAAACCCTTTACGCTGGATGGGATACCGATTGGCACGAAGGTTACAATCACAGAAGAGACCCCGAAGAATCAGTATATCAAGAGCATCACCGTGGACGGAACGTCAGTAGACGGCGACAAAGCCTGCGTCAATATTGGTGAGGACACGACACCCGGCGTTCAGGTGGTGTTCACCAACACGGCACGCAAGCCGATCGCTATTGCTGTAGAAAAGACATGGAAGAATGCCGAGGGTGGCGAGCTTACCGACGGCCTGCCGGCATCGATTTGGATCAAATTGCAGCGCCGCCATGCGGGCAGTACGAATGAAGCATGGGCAGATGTGCCGGACACGGCAGTTGAACTGACGAATGGAACGTGGAAACACACGTTCACCGGCATGGATGCCTATGACATCAACGGCACTACCTATTATGAGTACCGCGTGGTGGAATGGGCAACGAAAGAAGGCGATTACACCGCCGACGGCACGCTGAAACTGGGTGACTATAATTACCAAGTTGACAGCAAAACGAGAATCATAACGAACAACGATGATTCGGTATCACTTACCCTGACCAACACGCAGGTGCCGCCGGTGTATGAGCTGGCTATCACCAAGCAGGGACTTGACGAGAACGGTACCACAACCAGGCCGCTGAACGGCGTGGAGTTCAAGCTGGAAAAGCTGAACGACAACGGCGTTGATGCGACGTTTAACAACAACGTTGGTTTCATGTCCGGGACGACCGAGAGTGTTGGCGGCGACGCGGGCAAGTGCAGTTTTACAAACCTGTCTGCGGGCAGCTACCGTTTGACGGAACTGAAAACCGTGGACGGCTACAACCTGCTGGCCGCACCGATCGAGTTTACCCTGCAAAAAGGCGAATGCCGGATAAACAACACGGTGCAAAAAAATATGGTTACAGGCAAACCCGCCGAGGGCTACACGGTGAGTTTGACCATCAACAACCGCAAGGGCTTTACGCTGCCGCACACCGGCGCGGACGCCCCCAGCCTGTGGCTGCTGATCGGCCTGCCGCTGCTGGTGGCCGGGCTGCTGGTGCTGGTATTCCGCTACAATCGGAAAGGGGGCAAGCGTTCCTGATATGGCCCCCGATTTCCCCGCTACGATAATCTTAAAAAGAAAGAGGTTATGACAGATGAAACTAAAACGTTTCCTTACCGGCGTCCTCAGCGCCGTAATGGCCCTCAGCGTCTGCGCCCTCCCCGCCGCCGCGGCGGAAGACGCAACGACCGTTACAGACCCGACTCCTCCCCAATTGACTGCCAGCACGATTGACAAAACGCAGGTCGGTTCTATTACAATCCATAAGTATGGCCAGCTTAAGGAAGGTTCCAATGCGAAAAATGGCACGGGCGAAGCTGACGCCACAGTTGCAATAAACCCGGAGAACAAGCCGTTGGAGGGTGTTGAGTTCACCCTGTACCGCGTGAAAACTACGGCTGATTTGCTGAAATACTACGATGCGCTGGAGGGTGCATCTGTTAAGGAATTTACGGCAGGTGATTGTTTTACTGTAACGAGTGAGTCTGATTGGTCTGCAACGACGCTGGAGAAGGCGTACACTAAGGAGGCTACCGGCAAGGGCGCTGACGCAACGGTTGGCAAGGTGGGCCCAGCAAAGACGAATGCAGAAGGTGTAGCCCAGTTTAACGGTCTGCCGGTTGGTATGTACCTGGTTATCGAGACGAACAAGGTGCAGTCCGTTACCAAGACTGTGACGCCGTTCCTGGTTTCCATCCCTATGACGCGAATTGGCGATACTGAAGGTGACACAAATAAGAATAACAACCTGAAACAGTGGCTGTATGATGTTGTTGTCTACCCGAAGAACAGCACGGCACAGGGTACTGTGACGCTGGTCAAGCAGGGCAAGCATGGCGACGCCACACCGGAAAATTTGGGCGGCGTCATGTTTAAGCTGTTCCAGTATCAGGACAGCAAAGCCGATTATGTGGATATTACGGACAACTTGCAGAATATAACACCGGTGGATGGAAAATCCTATGTTGTGACTAGTTCTGGCAATGATCTTGGCACAATCAAGTTCGAAAATTTGCCGATGGGCAAGTATTATGTACAGGAGTACGGCTATACCGGGACTGGCTCTGACAAGGGCTATATCATCAACACCAAAGGCAAATATGGCTTTAAAATTGATGATAATGGGCAGGTTGCGGTTCAGACTGAGACCGGAGAGACTGACTGGGTAACAGAGGGCGACGGATTTTCTGCAGGCAATGGTGCTATCACCATTACCAACTACAAACCTGAGTTTGAGAAGACCGTTGAGCCCCGTACCGGCACCGGCACGACCAGCACCGATAAACACCAGGCTGACTACGGTATTGGCGACAAAGTTCCCTACACGCTGACTATCAAAGTCCCCGAGAATGTTGCAAAGCTGCATACCTTCAAAGTCGTTGATACAACGCTGAAAGACCAGTTGGAGCATATTGAAAAAGGCTTTACGCTTACGGCTACCGATAAGGACGATAGTCCACAAACACTTACAGAAAAGGATGCCTATACAAAAGAAATTACCGTAGGTAAGGATGCAGAGAATAAGGATACCTCTATTCTGACGGTCAACTTTACACCTGCAAAACTGGCGAGCGTTGCTGGTGGTACGATTACCATTAAGTACTATGCAACCCTTGGCACTGGTGCTGTTGTTGCTGATAAGGGCAACCTGAATACGGCAAAACTGCTCTACTCCCGCAAGACGGACACGGACGACAGCAGCGAAACGGATAAGAAACCTTACGAAATCACCGACGAGGGCGTTGTCTACACTTTCATGACCAGCATTGAGAAGAAAGGCAAGGGCGGTTTGTATAATGACAAGCCAATGCATGGCGTAACCTTTGCGCTGTATCGCAAGGTAGAAGATGCCGAGTGGAACAGCGATGGTAAGGTTACGATTGCGGGTCAGGAGTACACGAAAAAAGGAGCAGTTCCCGGTGCTACCGCTGTAGAGCTTGGTTTAGCTGCTAACAAGAATGAGACTTGGGTTCTGATTTGCCACGATGCAAATGGCAGAGAACTTGAAGCGACGACCGATGAAAACGGTATCGTTGAATACAAGGGGCTGCCGAGCGGTACGTATAAGTTCATCGAGACCAAGACGTTGGACAAGTATAACCTGCTGACTTCTCCTGTCGATGCCAAGCTGAGCCTGAGCTACACCACGACATGGAAAGACACAAGCAAGTATGACGAGAACGGTAACCTGACGAACCACAAGTCTGATACGGTCGAGTACAAGAATGGCGATCCGAAAGCAGTTATCCAGGTTGTGAACCGCAGCGGCTTCCAGCTGCCTGTCACCGGTGGTTTTGGCACACTCCTGTTCAGTGGTATCGGCGTGCTGCTGGTGCTGGCCGGTGTGGCGGTGCTGTTCAGCATGAAAAAGAAGAACGACCGCGCTTAAAACCGCATGATGCAAACACCAAAAGATAATTAGAAGGGTAAACCCATAGGGGAAGGGCCGTGATTGGCTCTTCCCCTATGGTGGGTTATACGGCACCTTACACTTTTTTGAAAGGACACTGCCATGGATACCTCCACCAGACTGAAATTGGGCTTTGCGGCGCTGATGATCCTGTCGGGCATCGGCGTGGCGTCCTACCCGGTCATCAGCAACATGGTGGCCCAGCGCCACGCCAGTACGGCTATCCAAAATTACGACGAGACCGTGCATAGCATGGACACCGAAAAGCTGGATGCCGCCAAAGAGGCCGCCCGCCGTTACAATGAACAGCTGGGCAGCGCGCTGGACCGCGATGCCGCCGGAGAAGCCGAGGATACCGGCACCAGCTATGTGGACCTGATCGACGTGGGGGAGAGCCTTGGCTACATCACTATCCCGAAAATCGACGTAAACCTGCCCATTTACGAGGGCACCAGCGACGACGTCCTGCTGAAAGGCGTCGGCCATCTGGAAGGCTCCAGCTACCCGCTGGGCGGAGAAAGCACCCACAGCGTGCTGACCGGGCATCGCGGCCTGGCCGAGGCTGTGCTGTTTACCGACCTGGACAAATTACAAGAGGGCGACAAATTTTACCTGCACATCATGGACGAGGTGCTGGCCTACCAGGTCGACCAGGTCAAGGTCGTTCTGCCCGAGGAGACCGATGACCTTACGATCGTGCAGGGGCAGGACTACTGCACCCTGGTGACCTGCACGCCCTACGCCATAAATACCCACCGCATGCTTGTGCGCGGCACCCGCGTGCCATATAATGGAGAGGAAGAAACCGGCGATACCCCGCAGGTCGTGCAATATCAGGCCCTGCACACCGGCACGGTGGTCAAGCGCATCGTGGATGCCTGGCCGTGGATCTCGGTGACCGGCAGCGTGATTATTGGCGGCGAAGCACTGCTGCTGCTTCTGCTGCTGCATCGCTGCAAAAAACGGGAGGAGGACGACTAAATGCGGCGTCTGCTTGTAAAAATCGGCGCGTGGCTGGCCATTCTGCTGGGCCTTGCCATGATGCTGCAACCCACCGCCGCTGATTGGCTGACCCGCCAGCGCAACAGCAAAACGGCACAGCAGTTTGCCGCCAACACAGCCACCGCCGCCGATGCGGCAAACGCTGACAGCGCCAGCCAAACCGCCGAGGAAAGCCGCCCCTACCCGGAACTGTACGCCGCCATGCAGGCCTACAACGCGCAGATTTACGCCGACGGCCAAAGCGGCCTGACCGACGCCTTCGCCTACGAGAACCCGCCGCTGGATCTGACCGATTACGGCTATGACGAGGAGGTCCTCGCCATGCTGTGGATCCCGCGGCTGGATCTGGAACTGCCCGTTTACCTGGGCGCCAGCCGGGAGAATATGGCCAAGGGCGCGGCGCTGCTGGGGCAGACCTCGATGCCGCTGGGCGGCGAAAACACCAACACCGTGCTGGCCGCCCACCGCGGCTATTATGGCGCGGAAATGCTGCGCAACGTGCAGCAGATCC
>ENA-ORTQ01001442-ORTQ01001442.1-human-gut-metagenome-genome-assembly--contig:-NODE-1442-length-24987-cov-9.070592_pt1 | contig 24987 bp, 23 predicted proteins | sample MGYA00241912_ERZ509188 | MGnify/ENA primary metagenome ERZ509188 (study PRJEB26280, sample SAMEA2338849) | human gut metagenome | biome: human gut; feature: human-associated habitat; material: faeces...
TCGATAGGTGGTTGTTTTAAGAACATAGGTGGTATTTTTTACGGGAATCTCATACCGGTCTGTATGGGCGGCTGATAAGTATCTGCGGTATGGGGATGCTCCCATACCGCAGACGGATCATCCTTCCGGCTCATTTTTGCGCTTTGTACTTCTCTGAACCGGAATGGAGAGCAGCTCTCTTGTGCGCTCTCCAAGCTGCTTTTCAATGGCTGTCAGCCGCTGCTCCGGCAAATTGAGGGACGGATGACGGGTGAACTTGAAGTCCACCATTCGCCGCAGCTGCGCTTTCTGCTTTGCACCCATTACCTCTTTACATACATCCTCATAGGAAATGCGGTAGGGATTGGAACGGGTCTTTGCATATAAGGGCCATCCTTCGTGCCGCTGCGTGTCGCAGCGGCAGCAAAGGCCACGTTCGGGAGCAACTCCACCGCCATGGCGAGGCAGAGCAGAAAAAAAGAACAGACTTAGCCTGTCTAATTGTTATGAAAGAATTTATCACTTTTCAAGTCTGTTTTGGGCGAAATAGCCTGGATTTGCGGGCTTTTTACTTCTTGTCGGCACATCCTTTAAAAGCGGACACGCAGGATCATTCAAAACCTAAAAATTGGATGCTTTAGGTGTCTGCAAATGGATACGCACGGATTATTTGATATACCAAAGAACGGTACTCAATGCAATGGATATTACATAAAATTTTCGCGGAACGGGTGATTGACGGGCGCGGTGCTTGACAAGGCGGCGGGGGTTGATATATCCTTTACTGATAATAAAAACAGGGGCGGTGCGCGGTACAGGGCTGCGCTTGGGTTCCTGATGGGTGTAGAAAGGACACGGCAGATGATGAAGATCGGCTTTATCGGCACAGGAAATATGGGCGGCGCGCTGGCGAGCGCGGCGGCCAGAAGCGGCGAGGTGGAGGTGCTGCTCGCCAACCGCACGAAGGCAAAGGCGGAGACGCTCGCAGAGCGCATCGGGGCCGTTGTGAGCAGTAACGAGATCGTCGCGCGCGAGGCGGACCACATCTTCCTCGGCGTGAAGCCACAGATGATCGTGGACGTGCTCAAGGGCATCGCCCCGGCGCTCAAGGAGCGCAAGAGCGCGCCGGTGCTCATCAGCATGGTCACGGGACTGGACATCGCGCGCATTCAGGAGCTTGCGGGCGGGGACTATCCCGTCATCCGCATCATGCCGAACATGCCCGCCGCCGTGGGCGAGGGCGTGATCTTCTATGCGTGCAGCGGCAACTGCGACAAGGCGCAGCAGGAGGCGTTTTTGCGCTACATGGCGCCCGCGGGCAAGCTCTTCCCGCTGGCGGAGGAGCTGCATGCCGCGGGCTCGGCGGTCGCGGGCTGCGGCCCGGCCTTTGCCGCGATCTTCTTAGAGTCGATGGCCGACGGCGGCGTCGCGTGCGGCCTGCCGCGCGCGTCGGCGATCCAGTATGCCGCGCAGATGATGCTCGGCACGGCCAAGATGGTGCTCGAGACGAACCAGCACCCCGGCGTGCTCAAGGACAGCGTTTGCTCACCCGCCGGTTCGACGATCCAGGGCGTGCGCACGCTCGAAGAGCGCGGCATGCGCGCGGCGGTGTTAGACGCCGTGACCGTGGCCTACGAGAAAAACGTCGAGCTCAAAAAGGCGAGCGACTGAGGCTGCGGCGGAAAGGTATCTTTCCTGCGCGGCAGGCATAGTTTGCTGTGCGGGTATTTCCAGTTTTTTGCAAAAAGTGAGGAATAGATCCTATGGCAGCGATCTCTCAGCAGCTCGCAGATATCACGGTGCTCTCGATCGTGGTGCGCATCCTGCTCTCCACGTTCTGCGCGGGCACGCTCGGCTTTGAGCGCGAGCGGCACAATCAGGCGGCGGGCTTTCGGACGTATATCATCGTGAGCGATGCTTCGGCGCTCGTGATGATGACGAATATCTTTGTTGCCGGCATCGGCGAGACGGACCTTGTGCGCATGTCGGCCTCGGTCATCACGGGGCTGGGCTTTCTCGGCGCGGGCACGATCTTAGTGACGCGCAATCAGGAGGTGCGCGGCCTGACGACCGCGGCGGGCCTGTGGGCGGTCGCCATCATCGGCACGGCGTTCGGCGCGGGTTTTTACGCGGGCGGCATCATCTGCTATGCGTTCATCTTCCTTGCGATGCAAGTGCTGCGGCGCGTGGACCTTCGCATCCGCAAGACGCAGCGCGTCTCCACTGTGTATTTCGAGATGGAGAAAAAGAGCACGGTCGGCCAGATCATCCGCCAGGTAAAGGGCCGCGGACACTACATTTGGGACCTGAACCTCTTCAGCGAGACGCAGGAGAAGAGCGGCGGCCCCGTGTGCGGCACGTTCACCCTCTGGGTGAACGGCAAAACGACGCTGGACGAGGAGATCCAGGCGCTTGAAGCGCTCGACGGCGTCAGCTATATGACGCTGATGTGAAAACGGAAAAGCAAAAAACGGCGCGGGAGACCGCGCCGTTTTTCTTTGCTGCGCCGCCTTTATACACCTTGTTAAGAAAAAGCCGCGCAGCGGGGCGGAATCCCGCCCGTTCGTCGATTGACAGGGGAAAGTGCGCGCCGTACAATGAAAATTAACACACAAAGAGAGGAAAAATCATGAAATATGTCAAGGAGTTCGGCATCATCCTCATCGTCTCGCTTGTTGGGGAGCTGCTGAATTATTTTCTGCCTCTGCCCGTTCCGGCGAGCATCTACGGCCTTGTGCTGATGTTTCTCTGCCTGATGCTCGGCGTCATCAAGCTCAGCGACGTGCACGATACGGCCTGCTTTCTCATTGAGATCATGCCCATCATGTTCATTCCGCCCGCTGTGGGGCTGATGGCTTCGTGGGACGTCATTCAGGCGAATCTTGTCGCCTATCTCGTCATTGCCGCGGTGACAACGATCGTCGTTATGGCCGTGTCCGGCCTTGTGACGCAGGCGGTACTCAAAAAGGGCAAGAAGGGGGCGGAGAAGAAATGACATTTTTTGAACAGTCCGTCTTTTTCGGCGTCTCTGTCAGTCTTGCTGCCTACGGCATCGGCGTGCTGCTGCAAAAAAAGTTCAAGTTCGCACTCTTCAACCCGCTGCTCATCTCGGTGGTGCTGACCATTGCGGTGCTTTTGACGGCGCACATCAGCTACGACACGTTCTACGAGGGCGCGAAGTATTTGAGCTACCTGCTCACGCCCGCGACCGTGTGCCTCGCCGTGCCGCTTTATGAAAAGCTATCGCTTCTGAAGAGCAACTGGAAGGCCATCTTCGCCGGTATTCTCTCCGGCGTCATCACGACGCTTTGCAGCGTGCTTGTGATGAGCAAGCTCTTTCATCTTACACACGAGGAATACGTGACGCTTCTGCCTAAGTCCATCACGACGGCCATCGGCATGGGCGTTTCCGAAGAGCTCGGCGGCTACGTGACGCTGACGGTCGCCATGATCATCATCACCGGCATTTTCGGCAACGTGATCGCAGTTTCGGTGTGCAGGCTTTTCCGCATCACCGACCCCATCGCCAAGGGCGTGAGCATTGGCTCGGCCGCGCACGCGCTGGGCACGGCCAAGGCGCTCGAGATCGGCGAGGTCGAGGGCGCGATGAGCAGCCTGTCCATCGTCGTGGCGGGCCTTCTTACGGTCGTCGGCGCGTCGATTTTTGCCAACCTTATGTAAAAAAGGGGCATTCGAAAGAATGCTCCTTTTTTGCGCGGTTCCCCCGCGGTGTGCGCCGCCGCGCCGGAGAACCAGAAGAACATTCAGGACTATCTCTCCGCCTACTGCTTCGGCGATTTTTATACGAGAAAGTTTTTGCCCATCCACGAGCGCGAGCTGCTGACGTTCTCGATCCTCGCTTCTCAGGGCGGCTGCGAAGGGCAGGTCAAGGCCCATGTCGGCGGGAACGCCACCGTCGGCAACGGGAAGGAGGTCCTGCTCGCGGCGCTCACGGTGTGCCTGCCGTATATCGGCTTCCCGCGCACGCTCAACGCACTTTCCTGCATCAACGAGGTCCTTCCGGAAGCAAAACCGTGAGAAATTTCAATAGATAGGAGTGCAGTAGAATGAAAACCTTAGTTGCCTATTTTTCCGCCAGCGGCCAGACCGCGAAGCTTGCCAAGACCCTTGCCGGTGTGACCGGCGGCGACCTCTTCGAGATCGCGCCCGAGACGGCCTACACCGCTGCCGATTTGGACTGGATGGATAAAAAGAGCCGCAGCACCATCGAGATGAAGGACCCCAAGAGCCGCACCGCCATCGCGGGCAAGGTCGCGGATATGGCGCAGTACGACACGGTGTTCGTGGGCTTTCCCATCTGGTGGTATCAGGCCCCGCGCATCATCGAGACGTTCCTCGAAAGCTACGACTTTTCGGGCAAGACCGTCATCCCCTTTGCCACCTCCGGCGGCAGCGGCATGGGCGGCGAGGACGTTTTGAGATCCGCTTGCTCGAAGGGGACAAAGTGGCTCCCCGGCAAGCGCCTGAGCAGCCGCGAGAGCATGGCAAGCGTGCAGAAATGGGTCGAGAGCCTGGGGCTGTAAACAAAAAAGCGGCCCAAGTGAACCTTTAAGCCGTCTGCGGAAAAACAAAAACCCGCGCCGAGTGGCGCGTCACAAGTGTTTTCGCTGTGCGAAAACCTTGGTGCACAAGCAATTCACTTGCTCGCGCGCTGTTAAATGTCCTACGGATACCAAAACCGGCGCATTTGCGCCGTGCAAGCATTTTGCGCAGCAAAATCTTGGCGGAGGTGGGATTCACTTCCACCGAGCATTTGAATTACCCTTGGGTTAAGCCGCCTGCGGCGCGTGAAACAAAAAGCGTGCCAAGCGGCGCGTCACAAGTGTTTTCGCTGTGCGAAAACCTTGGTGCACAAGCAATTCATTTGTTTGTGCGCTGTTAAATGTCCTACGGATACCAAAAAGAAGAGCACCGCAAAGCGGTGCTCTTCTTTTTGGTGGACCTGAAGGGATTCGAACCCACGACCTTACGGATGCGAACCGTACGCTCTCCCAAACGGTTCACTTATATGCCCCCCAAACCACCCGAAAATCGACACTCATACACAGAATTTTGTCGCAAAAAATTAGAAAATGTATATGGCCTCGTTTCATTCTTAGGCTGAAAATGTCTACAAATAGGTCAAAGAAACTTTCTTGCATTATAACTCGCATATTGTTGGGATGTCAACACAACGGCAACAATACGGTTCGCATCCCCTTGAGGGAATGTTGAAAATTGAAGATTTCGGACGATATGTTCGCATCCAAAGCACTCTCGTTGGAGGGTGCTTTTTTTATTTTAGGAGGTGGAAAAGTGAACGGCTCAACTGTATTTGACTACTACTACGGAGACGAAAGCAGTCAATTTTCTTTTTACCGCATACCCCGCCAGCTTATCACCGGGCAGCAATTCAAGAAGGTCTCCACGGATGCAAAGCTGCTGTATGGCCTCCTGCTTGACCGGATGGGCTTGTCTGCACGGAATAGCTGGTATGATGACGCCGGGCGTGTCTACATATTTTACACGCTGGACGAAATTCAGGAGGACTTGAACTGCGGCCATGAAAAGGCCGTCAAGCTGCTGTCTGAGTTAGATACAGACAAGGGCTGCGGACTGATCGAACGCATGAAGCAGGGGCAGGGCAAGCCGACCAAAATCTATGTCAAGCGCTTTACCACCCGCCAAGTGACCGCTGAAACCATTGTGCCGCAGGAGGTTCCCAGACTTCCGAAAATCGGAAGTCAAGAAGTCGGAAAATCAGAAGTCAAGAGTTCCGAAAAGCCGAAGTCAAGACTTCCGATTATCAGAAGTGCAGACTTCGGAAAATCGGACGGTAATTATACTGAATCCAATCAAACTGATTTTAGCTATAAAAATCAATCTATCCATCCATCGCCTTCCGCCGAGCAGCCGGGATGGATGGATAGAAGCGAGTATCTGAGAGAGATCAAAGAGAATATCGAGTACCCGTTTCTTTGTCAACAGTTCAACCGAGACGATGTGGATGAAGTGGTCGGGCTGATGGCAGATGTGATGTGTTCCACCCAGCAAACGATTCGGATCGGCGGCAATGACATCCCGCTGACGCAGGTGCAGGCCCGTTTCTATCGGCTGGACTACTCCATGATGGTCTACGTCTTTGAGAGCCTGCACCGAAACACCACCAAAGTCCGCAACATCCGTGCTTATCTGCTGACTACGCTGTTCAATGCGCCACTGACAATGAATAACTACTATCAGGCCGAAGTCCAACACGACTTCGGCCTTTGATTTTGGTTGAAAATGTGGCTCAAATTGAGACACATTTTTCGACATAAAACTTGAATATGGAGGTAAATCAATGTCCAACGAAAAGAAAAACCCGCTGATTGGTGCGTTTCGGACACCTGTTGCCGGAGCACCGCCCACTCCCGCACCGGCTGAACCGTCTAAAGAGGCCAAGGCACCGGTCATTCCGACCCAGCCTGCCAAAGCTGCCGTTTCGCCCACCACGCCGGACGAGGTAAAAAAGCCCGCTGTGCCTGCCAAGGATGACAAAGCGGCCAAGGATGGCAAGCCTGCCGCTGCACCGTCTGCTCCCGTTAATCCTGACGAGAGCAAGAAGCCCGCCGAGCCTGTCAAAGACGATAAAGCAGCCAAGGATGGCAAGCCCGCTGTGCCGCCGGTCACACCCAACAAATCTGACGAGGTGAAGAAGTCTGCCGAACCCGCTAAAGACGATAAGGCGGCCAAGGATGGCAAGCCCGCTGCGGCCCCGGTCACTCCCACCAAACCTGACGAAGTGAAAAAGCCCGATGAACCGGCCAAGGCGGCGGTGACGCAGAAATCGCCGGAACAGCCGAAGGATGCTACTACGGCTACCCGTACCGCAGATGGGCCAAAAGGCTCTGCCGTGACCAAGGTGTTTGAGGATCGGCTGGATGCCCCTGCCGAAGCTGATTTTTTCAAGCTGCCCATCCCCAATGAGGGAGAAATTTACAGTATGGCCGTTCATCCGGCATATCTGAAGGACTTTCTGGATCATCCCTTTACGGTGAACCGTGAGACGCAGGACTATAAAGACCTGTTTGAGTCCATCAAGACCTATGGTATTCGTGAACCTGTCCTCTGTCGGCCCGGTCGCAACGGTGGCCTTGAGATCATTTCCGGTCATCGCCGCCATGACATCGGCGCACAGCTGAATTACCCTATTCCTGTTCTGATCGAGCGTGTGGACGAGGATGACGCACAGATCCAATGCGTAGACGGAAACCTCCACCGTAAGGATATTCCTATCTCCGAACTGGCCCGTGCCGCACAGATGAAAATGGACGCACTGAAACGCAAGGCCGGACGCCGCTCCAAGGCGGATATTCTGGCGGGTAAGGAGCCGATGAAGCGCAGCGATGAGCAGGTGGGAGAAGATTTAGGCATGAGCCGCGCCAGCGTGCAGCGATTGATGCGCGTTAATCAGTTGGAGGAGCCGCTGAAAAAAATGGTGGATAAAAAGGAACTGCCGCTGGATACCGCCGAGCAGATTTCCCACATGAAGCCCACCGAGCAGAAAACACTTGCGGACGCCATAGAAAAAGAGGGCGGAAAAGTCCCATCCAAGACGGAGGCGGTCAAGTTGAAGGAGGAAAGCCGTGCCGGTACGCTCACTGCACAGAAAATTGAGAACTCCGTTGCGCCCACCAAGCGGGAAATCGACCCGCCGTTGAAGGTAACTTTTCAAGATGACGAGTTGCGCCCCTACTTCCCGGACAAGGGAACCACCGTCGCTACGGTCAAGCGCACGATGTTCGAGGCGATGGATCTTCGCAAAAAGGCGCTGGAACGCCAGAAAATGAAGATGCAGACCGAGAAGGAACCTAAGAAGAAATCTGAGCCGGAGAGGTGACGGAGCATGACGGTTGTAATTGTTAAACCGGGGTATGCTCCGTATGAGGCGGAGATCAACGGCTTAGATGAAATGCAGGAGGTCGTAGGCGGAATGATTCAGGCCATCTACCCCTTTGAGGATAGGGCCGCAGTTGTCTGCAATGATGAGGGTATTCTTTTGGGGATGCCGTACAACCGAAGCGTTCCCGGCGGATATGGCGGTGTATTTGGCCCGTTCTTTGTGTGCGGCTTAGGTGAGGAAGATTTTTGCTCTTTGACCGCAGCGCAGATCAAAGCCTACAAGAAGGAATTTCACTGTGCTGAAATCCTGATTGGAGCAACAGGCAATACTCCCATCACGATGAAAATTCAGCCCAAAGCGGTAGGCAACTCCGGCCAAGAGAAAGGCCGGAATGACCCTCCGGGCCGGGAGTGAGCTGTCATGCAGGAATATACTTCCCCAAGCGAACGGCTGAAGACGCTGACAGATCAATTGGAGCAGGGCGTGTCAGATATTTTTCAAAGCGGTCAATACGCAGCTTATCTTACTGCCATGTCGAAATTCCACCATTATAGCTTTGGCAATACCATGCTGATTTTCATGCAATGCCCAAATGCCACCCATGTTGCGGGTTATCACGATTGGAGAAGGAACTTTGGCCGACAGGTCAAGCGGGGCGAGCGTGGCATCACCATACTCGCCCCCTGCCCTTACCGCAGACGGGAGGAAGTGGAGGAAACGGCCCCAGACGGCTCCACAGCCACGACCATCCAACTGGTGCAGCGCGTAGGTTTTCGGACAGTCACCGTGTTCGATGTGAGCCAGACCGAGGGAAAGCCGCTGTCGGAGCTTGTCCATAAGCTGACCGGAGATGTGGCGGACTACGAGCGTATGACCGAGGCAATTTGTGCTCTCTCCCCCTATCCTATCAACATCGAAGCCTTTCCCGGCGCTGCCTATGGCTGCTGCAATTTCGTAGAGCAGCGCATTTTGGTGCAGCCGGATATGAGCCAGGTGCAGACCATCAAGACCATGATTCATGAGGTCAGTCACGCTAAACTCCATGCACCAATAGAGGACGGTGACGGTGAAACACCACCACAGCGCAAGCGGCGCTTTGTCCGGGAAATGGAGGCTGAAAGCGTGGCTTATGTAGTCTGTCAGCATTTCGGGATTGATACCGCTGATTACTCTTTCGGCTATGTGGCCGGATGGAGCCACGGAAAGGATCTATCGCAGCTGAAAGCATCATTAGAACTGATCCGCAATACCGCCGCAGAACTGATTGACGGTATCGACCCACCGAAAGAACTGCCGCCGCCTACACAGAAAAAACAGCGAACAAAAAGGAGAAATGCCTATGAGCGCAGTTGACGCCCGGAAAGAACACTATGAGGCCGTGGAGATTTTAGGTATCCCCGGCCTTTTCACTACCCTTCGAGTAGACCGTGCCACTATCCCAAAAGGCGTGTATGCCTATGATATGCAAACCAGTGAACAGGATTGGAGCCAACCTTGCCTGCTTGCCCGGCATATCACGGTGGAGCATTTCGGCACCGTCCTGACCGCAAGCCCTGTTCCCATTCCGCCCAATGGGTATCTCGATTTGTCCCCCGGTGATTTTGAAGGCCAGTTCTGCGGCGAGCGTATGACGCTGGCTGATTTTGAAGCCAAATGGCTATCCCCAGTCAAACGACCGCCCAAGAAAAAGGTGCTCCATAAAGCCGCACCCCGCCGTCCTGCACCGATTCGATGAGGTGCGTTATGGGAAAAGAAATCAGTTTGATCGCGTTTCTGGACGAAGTGGTGTCCCGGAATACGCAGCATTACAGAAAAGATTTTGAACTGGATGCTCAGAAACTGCGTGACGCACTGAACAGCCCCTATATGGATGAACGGATATTCTACTTCATGTCTCGCCCTAACGGGACATGGTGTGTGCTGGAACGGGATGTCTTTCTCCGAGACAGCGACGGGTATAAGATTTGGACACACTATGCGGATATGCCCGATGGCATCGAAGCCTATCGCGTCACCATCACTGGGCGGCGCGGCACAGCCCCTATGGGTCATGTTGTGAAGCTGAATTACCGGGAACAGGTACAGCGGGTCATAAAAGTAGCGATCCCCTTTGATGATGTGGAGCTTACTTTTTACTCCGGGGAGAAGTTTCGTATGCCGATGGAGCAGTACAGAAAGCAGCGGGAAGAAATTTTCTTTGAGTATGGAGCCATTCAGAATTTTCGCTGCTGCCCCAAAAGCGAGGCGGAATTGTACCGCGTTATTTCGATGGAACATCGCTTGCAAAAGGGCTGGCAGCCCAAAACAAAAAAGGGGCCGGACACTCCGGCCAGATAGGAGGTGTTGAGCCCATGCCTGAAAAGGACAGTGAGGACAGCTTTTATTATTTGAACGCATATCAGGACGATATTACGCCCGGCCAGAAAATGACGATCCTGCATAACATTTCTTTCAACGATTGGCGGGCCGGCCCTCATATCGCCCCGCTGGTCACGCTGACGAGAGAGGAAGTCACACAGCGCAAGGAGGCCAGCATTACGCTGGAAAAAGAGCTGTACGCCCAGCTAAAAAAACTTGCGGCGGCGTGGGATGAACAGGCCGCACAGACGATGCTGCTGGAACGGGCGCTGGAATATCTGCAAACGCCAGAGGTCGAGCATACCTCCAATGAGTGGAAACAGGACAAAAACGGGATATGGGAGATCAGCAACCGCACCTACAAAATGCGATATAAAATCTCCTATGAAAAGGCCGCCGATGTTTACCTCGTCAGCTGGGGAATCATCTACAACGCACCTAAACAGCCAGACAGCAACTACCGGAATTATTGGGGAGACAGTATCTATGTCGCGCGGCAGGATAAGAAAAAATACCCCAGCATGGAGGCCGCACAGCATTATATCCAAGGCCGGTTTGACCTGTATTGTCACCTGTTCCGAGAAATCTCCCCACCAGTCCCCAATGAGTGCAGACGGATGTTCAGTATCAACGGCTATTTGGCGGCAGGGTACACGCTGGCTCCACCAGATAAGGAAGAACCCAACAAGAAGGCCGTTGATGACCTGCTGGCCTGTCTGGATGACGCGGATGCCGCAGTACCTCCAGCGGAGAAGCCGAAAGTGCATATTTCTGAAAAGAAGGCTGAACGCAAAAAGTCCGTTCCAGTAAGATAGGCGGTGTGTCATGGGATACAGCCGTTTAGAACCGGGGCGGGAGTTGGAAGTCCGCGAGTACATCAGTTTTCAACGCGGCCGTGATGGCTTTTGTGAATTGATCGAGTGCAGCGTGGATGAATTGCTGGAACGCAAAGCCGAGAGTATTGTCCGTGAAAAAGAACTATGTCAGCGTATTGATGCCGCAGTGGAAGTATGGTCCAAACAGGCACAGCAGACCCAACAGTACATGAAGGCGCTGGAATATGTCAAAACGCCGCCTACACCTCATACCTCAAACCGATGGACGGTCAATGAATATGGCAACCATGAAATGAGCAATATGGTGTACCGCTTTTCATGGCGCGAGTATGAACACACCGAATGGGATAGGACGCTGGAAAAATCTGTCCCGAAATCATGGGAACTCACATGGTCAGTTACATTCAACACGCCGCATAACCCGGACTATTCCGGCGATGGCTGGAAGATAGCCGGTCAGGACAGAAAAATTTTCCGGGATAGAGCGTCTATGGAGAAATATCTGCAAGGCCGTATTGCAGCCTACGCTGACCTGTTTGTTGAGATATGCCCACCAATCCCGACAGAGCATAAAGACCGCTTTTCCATCAACGGACAGTTGATGCAGGGCTACATGGTAGCAACTAAAGAGCCGGAACGCCCGGATCAAGGCCAAGTGGATGCCCTGTTGGACTGCTTGGACGACGCGGATATGCTGGAGGTGCCTACTCTCGCTCCTAAGAAACAGCATCCCCAAAAGGAAAACCACACGATCAAAAAGAAATATTCCCCGACACGGTAGGACAGCGGCGCTCTGCGTCGCTGTCCCAGCCAGCATGGAATTTTGACATCAAAATTCCGCTGGTTAGGGGCGTACCCCTAAAACCCCGTGCCGTCCGTCGAAATGTGTCTCAAATCGAGACGCATTATTTTTTACAAGGAGAGTGATGTCCCTGTGCAAACCGACTATTCGCCATGGGGCGAAATACAGGCTCTTGAAACGCTGCATCCCGGTATCCACCTCATCACAACACCCGGCCACGGCGGCATCATGGCGGAATGGCCCGCCTATCTTGAGCTGTCCGTCGCCGCGCGTAAATGCGGCTTTCGTGAAAACGGCTGCCTTTGGTTTGAAGAGGATTGCTGTGAGCAGGTGGTGCTTCGTGAACTGCTGGATCGTGGGATGTGGACGCTGCCGGATCGAATCAGCGACCCGGCAAAGTTTGAAGAAGGAATCAACCGAATCATCCAGCAGTATCACCCGGACTATTGGTCAGAGCGAGAAGCAGGCCGCACCGTTCCGCAAACCCGCAAAGTGCGAGAGAAAAACAATCTGTCTATCCGAAAGGGGGAACAAGCCGATAAAGCCATATAAAACAATGACGCTTCGCCTGAACGCCGCGGAGTACGCGCACCTGTGCCGACAGGCAGAAGTGACCGGGCTGAAAAAGGAGCCGTTGGTACGGCAGCTCATTATGGGCGTAAATCTCCGGCCCCGTCCCCCCGATGCCTATGCCGACCTGCTTCGGGCGCTGTCCGCCATCGGGAATAACATCAACCAGTTGGCCCATCAAGCCAACGCCAGGGGCGCAGCCACCGGTGACGAGATCACGGAAGCGCTGCATCTGGTGCGGCAGGCCACACGATTGGTGCGGGAGCGGCTTTGAATGGCGTATACGAAGATCATTGTCATTCATAGCCGATTGGACAGGTGCCTGGGCTATACGCAGGACGAGGAAAAGACCTCTCTGGAAACGGTGCTGGACTACGCCATGAACAGGGATAAGACCGAGCAGGACTGCTTTGAAACTGCGCTGAACTGTGACCGGGAAACCGCCTGCGCAGACATGATGGACACCAAGCGCCGCTGGGGCAAGACCAGCCGCAAACGCAAGGGCTATCATGTGATTCAGTCCTTTGCCCCCGGTGAGGTCGCGCCGGAGCAGGCCCACGCCATCGGCGTCGAATTGGCACAGCGGCTTTTGGCGGATAAATACGAAGTAGTGGTGTCCACGCATTTGAACAAGGCGCACCTACATTCACATATCGTATTCAACAGCGTGTCCTTTGTGGACGGTTCCATGTACCGTGACCATATTTCGGACTTGCTGGGCGGCTCAGGGGTGGGTATCCGGGGCACATCGGATGCGATCTGTCTGGAGCATGGCTTGTCGATTATTGAATCCAGTGAGCCATCCGTCAGCCGTGCCGAGTGGGAGGCAGAAAAGGCGGGGAAGCCCAATTTCCGGGGGCTGGCCCGTGCGGACATAGACACCGCCATCGCCAACGCCTACACCATGCGTTCTTTTTGGGGAGAGTTGGTGAAAATGGGCTATCAAGTCAAGCGGTATCCCCAAGTAACCCATGCGGCGGTCAAGCCGCCAGGCGGTGCGCGATTTCTCCGGCTGGACAAGCTGGGGGCCGGGTACAGCGAGGCGGAGATATTCTCCCGTCTTACGGAGAGCCGCACCGGCACAGCGCCGCCAATCAGCGACCATACCCCTATCCTGCCGCAGCGGTATTTCCCCTATGGGCGGTGCTACCGTGTGAAAGGCCGTTTGCCATTAAAGGCAGGCCGCGCACGGGGCTTCCGGCTTCTGTACCTGAAATATCTTTATCTGCTGAGGAAGCCGCCATCCCGGCGCAAGACCCCAGTCTCACGGGCAGAGGCCATTAAGTTTGACCGCTACCAAGAGCAGTTCTTTTATCTTTACAAAAACCGCATCGACAGTGTGGAGCAGCTGACCATGCAACAGGAGGCGCTGCAAGCGGAGATCGACGCTCTGACTGACCGCCGGGCCGATTTGTACCGCCTGCGCCGAAAAGCCCCGGATGATACGGCTTGTTCCGAGGAGATCGGCACGATCACCGCACGGCTGCGGGTACTGCGCCGGGAGCTGAAGCTGTGCGCCCGCATTGAAAACGATATTCCCACGGTGCGGGCACAGATGGAAATTTCAAAGGAAAGGAGCGACCATGAAAAAGCTGATAAAAGCAGACCTGAACAAAGTGCTGGAGCTGACCGCGACGTACCAACCCATTGACCGTGATAGCCTGAAGGCGGAGTTGGAGATTTTGGAGCAGAGCCGATACAACGATTATCTCTTTCTGGCCCGGAAAGACCGCTTTCAGTTGATGGCCCTGTCCGAGGTCTACACCGCAGGCAGTGACGCCAATGGGTTTCTCGCCCTATTTGAGGTACAGACCTGCTGGCCGGTTCTGGCACTGCTGCTTCATGTGGAGTACATGGAAAGCGGCATCCACCGTGGAAGCGTAGTTTTGATGGACTATTTTGAACTTGTCCGGGATGTGGCCCTTTTTGACAGGCTCCCTGATGCCCAGCGGGAGGGGCACATCAAGCAGCTGATAACCCGCTGTGTACGGTATGCCCCGCAGTGTACGATGGTGGATCTGATCGAATATTTGAAAACCGGGAGGTGAAAGAAAATGGACGCAAGTGGAGAAGTGGCCGACCTGATGGTAAAGGAGAGTATCCAGCTGACGGAGGAAAGCATCAAGCTGTTGGCGGCAGGCTGTAAAAACCTGACCGCCTTTTTATATGCTCTGGCGAAGGATAATAAAAAGCTGGTGGGAAAGACCAGTATGAAGCGCCTGCTGCGGGAGGGCAAGGAATTGAAAACCTTTTGCATCAAGGCCGAGGATTTGAACGACTTCCGCAAATACGCCAAGCCCAATATCCTCTTTGCCGCGATCCGGGATACAAAGGAGGATGACGGTGTGGTGGCGCTCGTCACCAATACGGATTTTGTATCCCCGGTCAATCTGTTCATGCAGCGCCGGGGCTATCCCGCCCCCACGCAGACGCAGGAGGACGATACCGTAAAAAAAGACGCACCCCGCACTCAACAAGGGAACTCCTCACCAGAGCGCGGGAATGGCTCGACAGTATCGAGAATGAGCCAGACGACGAGGACTACTGATACGGCTGAGAAAATCAGCGATATTCCCACGGTAAAAGGCCGATTGGCCGTGTTGCAGAAAACCGCTGCGGGGATGCGGGACGGTCAGGCGAAGCAGCGTTCCCAGCCCACACAGCAGAAATCAAGATAACAGGAGGAATTTTTTGTATGGCAAATCTGGAGCAGATCGTGAGCCGTAAGGCCGAAAACGATACGAAGTGGAAAGAAGCCCAGCAGGCCGAGAGGGAAAATACTACGGCGATGCAGGACGCCGGAATCACGGAGATCACCAGCAATCCCGAAGCATACGCCCGCTATCTGGAGATGCAGGGGGACAACCCCTCTTACAGCGCCGGCAATATCGCGCTGGTGATGTTTGGGAACCCGGAGGCCACCGTGTTCGGAACCCGTGACCGCTGGAAAACGCTGAACCGTTCCGTTATGGACAGCGAGAAGAACAACGGCGTGAAAATTTTTGCCCGCTCTCCTATGGGGCGCGGTTATACGCTGGCGGATGCCTATGACATCAAGCAGACGCAGGGCCGGGATATTTCCCGGATCACCTTGCAGAATGACAGTAAGGAAATGGAGGCGGCGTTGACCACCGTTCTGAATTATGCCGTTGTGCCGGTGGTCATTGACAAGGAGCTTCCCGCGCCCGCCTTTTATGATTCGGCCAATCTGGAACTGGCCATCAACCCGGACTACCCCGACAACGAAGCCTTTGCGGCGATCACCGCCGAGGTAGCCCACAGCCGTTTCCATGCCAAGGGCGCCAATGCCAGCTATGACCGCGGCGAGTGTGAGTTGGACGCACAGAGCATTTCCTATATCCTCTGCCGCAGATACGGGATTGAACGGCCTATGCCGGATATGTCGAACCTCGCTGCTCTCTATGAGGGCTGGGAACCGCAGGAGTGCCGACAGGCTCTCGATAATATTCAGGATACCAGTAAGCAGTTTGGGCGCTCCATTGAGAAAAATCTGGAGATGGGCAAACAGCGCAGCCGTGCCCCGGTACATCGTCCTACCCGGTAAAGTCCCGACAACAGGGGGTGTCTCCCCTTTGGGGAGTATGAGCCACCGCCCACCCCTGTCAAGGCCGCACGATTGCTGGCGCAATCATGCGCGGAGTCAGCCAGTGCGCGCACTGGCTGAGCCTTGACCGGGCTGTTCGCTGGCTCATTAGGTAATCAAGGGGAGGACACCCCAAAAGCCGCTGACAGCGGCTTTTGCCATATTGGGAGCGCGGCGCGTCCAACGCAGTGCCAGCGAGCCCGTCAGCCCGCCCCGCCGTGAGCCATCGGCGGGGCGTTTTTCAAAAATGCGGCTCAATTTGAGACGCATTTCTACATTATATCAATATGGAGGAACCACTATGAAACGCACAGTATCGTTGTGCATCACCGCGTTGCTCTCCTGCCTGTTGACCTGCCCAGCCTTAGCAGCGGATACGCTGCTCCTGACTCCGACGCTCTATCCCACAGAGGTCAACGAGTACGCCAGCGGAGAGGAAATGCGGTTGGAGCGCACCTATTGCCTGTCTCCCACAGATGATCCGGCCAGCATCCCCGTCGGCGATTTTGACCGGGAGGGCTGGCACTACACGCTGTTGGATGTGACCCGGCAGGAGAACTCCAAGAGCGATGAGAAGGACTATGCCGAAACCTACACGCTGAACATGGACACAAAGGACATGGAGAAGATCATGCCCCAGCTGGCTGCGGAGCGCACCGTTACCACGGAGGACGGTTACACCGGGACTTTGGTGCTGGACACCTCCAGCATCAAGGTAGAAGCTGCGGGCTATAACACTTCCACCAAGACTGTAACGGCAACCCGAACCTACCCAAACCTGTCTGATGCGGATATATCCTTTGTTCCCAAGAGCATTACGGACAATGGCCGCACGATGGAATTGGCAGATGTGCAGTGGCAGGAGTCGGACGGTTTTTATCATGCCTCGGCTACCTACACAGGAAAGGTATCCAGCAAATATGCTACCGGCTATATTGTCACGGCGGATTATTCCGGTGAGGTAGTCCGTACCACGATGGACGATACCATTTACACCGCAATTTTCAGTGGGACGCCTATCCAGCCGGAACGCAGTGCTTTCGACTGGCGCTATCTGCTGATTCTGCCCGCTGGTGCCGGTGTGGCTGGCCTCGTTGTGCTGGGCCGTAATTGGCTGAAAAAGCGAAAGAACGAAAAGAAATGGGAGGAGTACACGAAATGAAATGGAAAACCTTGTGCCTGACGGCGGCATTGACCGCCGTGCTGGCTGCGGTGCCCGCCTATGCGCTGGATTACACGGTGGACGCCCCGGAGGACTATCTCTTTGGCAGGCCGACCAGTGTGGAAACGGTCACAGAGTACGGCGCGGACAATGTTGACCGCAGCAAGAACACGGCACTGATCCCGCCCGCCTTTGGCAGTCCCACCAGTTACCTGCCCGATACGGGTGAGCCCCTGACGCCTAACCTGACCCCCGGCGCCCACAGCGGCGGGCTGGTCAGTTCCGTCGGATCTGTTGGCGGTGTGCCCTATCCCACAGTGGATAGCGGCGGCAGCTGGAACAGCACGGCGTACACTCCGGTTTCCTCTGACCTTTATTACAGCAACGGCAGTTTGGGAACGCTGAAAATCCCGGCCATCGGTCTAACCGTCAAGGTCTATGAGGGGACGGATAGCAACGCACTGAAAAAAGGAGCGGGTCATTTCAGCGACTCCAGCATTTGGAATGGGAATGTGTGTATCGCTGGGCACAACCGCGGCGTCAACAATCACTTTGGACAGATCCACACGCTGACCGTAGGCGATACCATCACCTACACGACGAAGCTGGGGACACGAAGCTACACCGTTACCAGTGTGTCTAAGGTGCTGGAGACGGACACCAGCGGCACAACGGCCAGTAGTGACAACCGCCTGACCCTTTATACCTGCGTCAGAGATCAGTCGGTATATCGCTGGATGGTCTGCGCTGTGGAGCGCTAAAAACTGAATAGCGGCAGTCAAAATGCGGCTCAATTTGAGACACAATTCGACGATGTATTTCGTGGCCGTTGGATGATTTTTTGCGAGTTGTGTGAGATTATGACATAATAACGGTAGGCAGAAATGCCAATCATTCTTATGTCTGGAGGAAATGCCATGAAAAAACCATACACATCCTTTGTCACCGGATTGCTGGTTGGCGTTGCCCTGTTTAGCGGCACCACCGCCTATGCCGCTGGCATTATGGCGGAACGCAGCACCAACCGTATTTTTGTGAACGGAAAAGAGGTGCAGGTCGAAGCCTACACCATCCACAACAACAATTTTATGCAGCTCCGCGATGTCGGAAAAGCGGTCGGTTTCAATGTTTATTGGGACAGCGACAACGGCTGTGTGCAGGTGGAAAGCGGAAAGCCCTACACCGGAACCGCACCCCAGCAGACTGCCGCAGCCCCCACAGACGGTTCTCGGTATATTCCCAAGGTGGGTGATGTGATCCGCTGCGACGACGGCACGGACTACACTATTAAAGATGTGTCCCGCTGGGATAAAAACGCTTTTTCCAGCGCACCGCTGGGAGAACTGCCTGCCGCCACCTGTGACTGGAGCAAGCTGCCCCAGCCGGAAATGCCGCAGGCAGAAGCGCGCCACTTTACCAGTGGCGGACAGGACTACCTGTTCCAACGCAATCTCTATGAAACGCGCCGGATGCTCTACACCCTGTATAATGCCATCGGGGACAACCCGGAAACATGGCAGAACGGCCAGCCGGTGAAATTCCCCAGCGGAAATGACAAGGTGAAGATCAACCTGACCATTCCCGCAGATGTCACGCCGCAGAGCTTTTGGCCGTGGCGCACGGAGCAGATCACTGAGCTGTTCAACTCCTGCCCTCCGGGGACTTACTCCATGGAGGCATGGGATGTCTACAAAAACGGCGTATTCCAGTACACGGAGTACAGCATCCATGTAAGCTGACAACTTCATATCTCAACGCGCGGGCGGTATGCGAAAGCATACCGCCTTCTCTATTTCCCAAAATCAATAAAAGGAGAAAATGCACATGAAAAAACGATTGATCTCCATGCTGCTGTTGGCGGTCATGGTGCTGGGGATGCTCCCGGCCACCGCTCTTGCCGCCAGCAGCGAGGAGGAAGCCCTTGGTGAAGTCAATATCTACAACGGTGAGCAGAAACTCTCGTACCTCTCCATCAACGGACGCATCCGGGAACTGATCTACACCTATTTCAATTATGTGGGTGCCAACGGAAAAACGAAGGAGATCCCTGCCTACTGCGTCAACCCCAACACCAAGGGCGTCCCGCAGACGGTGGCTCCCGGCCAGAGCATCAAATACATGGCCAAGGAAAAAGGCAGCGACCCGAAGGTCATGGGCATCATCGCCAACGGGTATCCCACTCGCGGCCTTTCGGAGCTGAAGCTGGAAAACAAATATCACGCCTACTATGCGACCAAAATGGCGCTGTGGTGCTATCTGCTGCCCAACTGGAACATCAACAATCTGAAGGTCAACCCCAACCTGACCGGCACGGAATTGCAGCGGGCGCAGGCTATCCTTGCCGCTGCCAAGGACATCTATGTGCGCGGCACAGCTTGGAGCAAGATGTACTCGCCCCGCGTCACTGCCACGGCTGACCGTGATACCGCTTATGCTGTTACCGTCAATGGCCAGCAATACAAACAGCAGGTATTCACCGTCCACTCCGACACATGGGTATGCAACTATGCCATCCGCGTCAGCTTCTCTGACCCCGGCTCCGTTCCCGATGGAACGCGCATCGTGGATATGGACAATAAGGACATTGCCACCATCACCACCTCCGGCACTGGGGACGGCTACGGCGGCAAATTCAAGGTGCTGTACCCCGCCGCTGCGGTGGCAGGCAAGACCGGCAGTGTCCAGTTATCCTTTACCACCGATGTTTACAAATACGCGGTGTTCTATGCCACCTGCGCGGAGGTCAGCAAATACGGCCAGCTTCAGAACTATATGTGCGACACCGACCCCACTACCACAATGAGACTGTCCACATACAGCAATTACAGCGACGGTGAGAAAACCGAAGAACCCGACACCGGCCTGAAAATTATCAAGCTGGAAAAAGGCACGGACACGCCGCTGAGCGGAGCCGTCTTTGAGGTGGTCGGTCCTGATGGAGCTACTGTTGGCACCTTCGCTACCGGCTCGGACGGCACCGTGACCATCCCTCTGACGCTGGCTGGCAACTACACCGTGTATGAGCGCGTGGCCCCACTGAACCATCTTATCAGCGATACTCCCGCGCAGAACATCAAGGTGGAGTATGGCAAGGTGGCGGAACTGACCTGCTGGAACGAGCCTTACGGCACGCTCCGGGTTGAAAAGCTGTCCAACACCGGCGCACACCTGCCCGGAGCCATGGTACAGGTCAAGCACATTGAGAGCGGCGTGACCTACACCGCTGAAACCAATTTTGCGGGCTATGCCATTTTCGATGAGATCAAGCCCGGTGCGTATGAAATCCGCGAAATCACCGCCCCCTCCGGCTGGCTGAAGGACGACGCCACCTATACGGCTGCCGTAGCCACCGGCGAAACCACCACTTTTTCGCTGGTAAACAAGGAACTGCCCGGTCTGCGGATCATCAAGTATGACCGCAAGAACATGGTGGCGATGGCCAATGTCACCTTTGAAGTTTTCCGAGACAGCGTTTCTCTCGGCAAATTCCGCACGGACGAGTTTGGTGAAATCCTCCTGACCGACGCTGCCCCCGGCACCTACCGCGCCGTGGAGATGGATACCGGCAGCGATGGCCACATCCTCGACACTACGCCGCAGGAGGTGGAGCTGTCCGCTGGTGATGGCATTAAGGAGCTGCTGTTCTTCAACGATGTGAAGCCCAGTATACGGCTTATCAAAGTGGACAGCACCGACCCCAGCAAGGTCATTCCCAATGCAGTTTTTGAAATTAAGTCTGTGGCTGGTGACTACGGCCCGCAGGAATTTGTAACCGACCAGAACGGCGAGATCGACCTCTCCAAGCTGCCCACCGGCGCTTATGTGGTAACGGAAAAAGCCTGTGAGGGCTATATCATCGACCAGGCCCAGCGCATCATCCAGCTTGACCCCAACGAGGACGCACAGTTCGTATTCACCAATACCATCAAGCCCTCCTTGCAGATCATTAAGACCAGCTCGGACGGGAGCCGCCTGAAAAATGTTCATTTCCGTATTGCCAAGATCGAGGACGGGACGCATTATCTCGACCGCACAACCAACGAGCAGGGCGAAATTCTGATTGCCGATTTGGAGCCCGGCGTGTACTCCGTGCGGGAAACCGCCACGGATTCCTCTCACATTCTCGACCTGCGGGAGTATCACATGGAGCTGTTCGCAGGCCGAACCAGCACCCTGACCATCGAAAACCAGAAACGCCCCAACCTGACCGTCTACAAGCACGACGCCGACACCGGCGAGCCCATCGCAGATACCGTGTTTGAAGTCCGTGCCGCAGACGGTCACAGCGTCGATCAGATCAAGACAGACAGCGAGGGCAAGGCAGAGTTGAGAAACCTGCTGCCCGGTGTGTACGAAATCAGCGAAAAATCCGTGCCGTCGCCGTATCTGTTAGATGCACCCGCGCAGCTTGCGACGCTCTATCCGAACCGCGACCACACCGTTTATTTTGAAAACCATCAGAAGCCCGCGCTGACCGTTAAAAAGGTGGACAGCGTGACGGGAGACCCCTTGCAGGGCGCGAAATTCCATGTTACCTACGCCAGCAACAATACCGGCAGCGGCGAGATCAACGACCTCGGCACCTACTACACCGGCGAGAACGGTCAGTTCCAGCTCACCGGTCTGCGGGACGGCTGGTACAAGGTAACAGAGCAGGAGCCGCCCACGGGGTACGCCATCAAGGAGGCCACGCAGGAGGTCTACATCAAGTCCGGCACCGGTAAAGTGCTGACCTTTGAAAATATTCCGCTCTCTGCCCTCGTCGTGTGGAAGTACGACAGCGTCACCGGCGAAGCAGTGCAGGGCGCTGTGTTTCAGGTGAAGTATCTGACCGGCACCTCCGGCACTGGTGGCACAGTCATCGGCACCTACAAGACTTCCACCAACGGCAGCTTCACCGTGACGGGGCTGAAGGAAGGCACTTATATCGTCGAAGAACTCTCCAGTGACAGCGGCCATGTGATCGACACTGCGCCGCAGACAGCGTACATCAGCGGCAAGCAGCAGGATGTGGTGCAGCTCTATTTTGGAAATTCTCCCAAGGGGAACCTGCTGGTGAAGAAGATCGACAGCGCGACCCACAAGCCCCTTTCCAATGTGGAATTTATGGTGACGACCGCAGACGGAACGGTGGTGGGTGACACCAACGGCAAATATGTGACGGACAGCGCAGGTACTTTCACGATTACAGACATCGTCCCCGGCACAACGCTGGTGGTAAAGGAAACCCGCGCAAGGGACGGCTATCTGCTGGACGATGCACCGCAGGCCGCAACCGTCAAGGCTGGCCAGACCGTGACACTGGAGTTCCGCAATCAGCCGCAGGGCTCCCTTATTATCAATAAGCTGTCCAGTGCGGATAAGAAAACACCCCTGGAGGGTGTGCTGTTCCAGATCACCTATTCCGATGGCAGCTTCGTGGACAATGGCGCACTTTCCAGCAAGGGCCTGTATCGGACCGATAAAAACGGCCAAATCATTCTCAGCGGCATCACCGGGACGGTTATCGTAACGGAGGTTGAGACGATCAAGGGATACCGCATCGACGATGCGTTCCGAAGCCAGACCATCGAAGTCCGCACAAATGACACCCAGCAGCTATGGTTTTATAACACGCCCGTTTCCGGCATCCTGATCCATAAAATTTCCAGCGTAGACGGAAAGGAAATCCCCGGTGTGACCTTCCTGCTCTATGACAGCACCAATACACCGGTTGCACAGGCCACCAGCGATGACCACGGCTACGCTTGGTTTGAGGACTTGCCCGCTGGACGCTACTTCCTGCGCGAGATGGAAAACGAGGGCTATGTGCGGGATACGCAGAAAAAGACCGTCTATGTGAAGCCCGGCGAGACTACTGAGGTCGAATGGGAGAATACCCCCATCACCGGACAGATCCAAATCACAAAGCGTTCTGCGGACTACAACTCCACCAATGGCCTGCCTGCCGGGACACTGCTGGAGGGCGCGGTGTTCGAGATCACCGATAAGGCCGGGAATGTAGTCGATACCATTCGTTCCAACAGCCGCGGACTGGCCATCTCCAAGCAGCTGCCGCTGTCCCGCTATTTCGTCCGCGAGGTGAAAGCGCCGGAGCATTACGGCATCAGTGAAAAGGAACTGACGGTGTATCTGGAATATGAGGGCCAGATCGCCCGCCTTGAAGTGGAGGACAAGAGCCTGTCCACCGGCGTGTCCATCACCAAGACCGGCCCCAAGGAGATCATGGCAAATCAGCCGGTACGCTTTGCGTTCTCGCAGATCGCCAATACCTCCAATGTCAGCCTGAGCAATTTCTATTGGCGCGATACCCTCCCCGCGCAGGTGCGGCTGGAGAAGGTCGTGACCGGCACTTACAACTTCCCCGGCACTTATAAAATCGTCTATCGCGTCAACGGCGGCGATTATCGCACTCTGGCCGATAACCTTTCGACTGGAAAGAACTACACGCTGGCTGCATCCTCTGTGGCGCTGGGGCTGGCCGCCAATGAGCGCGTGACGGAGGTTATGTTCGTATTCGGACAAGCTCCGGCAGGCTTTGCCCAGGTGGAAAGCCCCTATCTCTACTGTAAGGCCGTGGCCGGACTTCAGGCTGGCTCCTTTGTCAATGTGGCGGATGTCGGCGGAACTTATAACGGAACATGGGTGCAGGCAGTCAGCCGTTGGGTCATTTCGGTCTATGGAAAACCGACTGTTCCCAAGCTACCCCGCACCGGGTATTGATGCTGTCGAAATGTGTCTCAAATTGAGCCGCATTATTGGGGCCGCTCCGAAAAGGGAGCGGCCCTTCGCTGTGCAAGGAGGCGCACATGAGACGGAATCAGAATGACAGTCCGCTGCTGTGGCTTCTGCCTGTCCCTGTGGTGCTTTGGCTGGCAGCACTGCTGGCAACGGAGTACAAAGCAGGAATGACGGTGTTTACACTGATGGGACGGTTTTCATGGTTGATGGAGCATCCGCTGTCTGTCCGATGGACGCCGTATACGCTCAAGTTTATGCTGGGCGCACTGATCGCCTATGGCTTTGCCGTGGCGCTCTGCTGCTCTACCCGCGAAAACCGCAGGCCGGGAGAAGAACACGGCTCTGCCAAGTGGGGCAGTGCCAAGCGGCTCAATGCAAAGTACCGCGACAAAGACCCGCGCAACAACACCATCTTGACACAGAATGTCCGCATGAGCCTGAACGGGAAAATGCACCGGCGCAACCTGCTGCAAATCGTGATCGGCGGCTCCGGCGCAGGTAAGACCCGCTTTTTCGTGAAGCCAAATCTGATGGAGGCAAATTGCAGCTTTCTTGTGACTGACCCAAAAGGCGAAACGCTCCGGGCGGTAGCCCCGCTGCTGCTCCAGAAAGGCTATGTCATCAAGGTATTCGACCTGATCGACCCGGCCCGGTCGGACAGCTTCAATGCCTTTGCCTACATCAAGGACGATAAGGATGTGATGAAACTGGTCAACAACTTCATAAAAAACACCACGCCTAAAGGCGCACAGCAGAACGATCCGTTTTGGGAGCGTTCCGAGATCGCGTTGGATACGGCTCTCATTTTGTACTTGATCCACGAAGCACCGCCGGAGGAGCAGAATTTTGAAATGCTCATCTACATGATTGAAAACGGCGGTGCAAAGGAGGACGATGACGATTATCAGTCCCCCTTAGACCTGCTGTTTGAGGCGCTGGAGGAGGATGACCCCAGCCATATCGCCGTGCGGGAATATAAGATTTACAAGCAGGCTGCGGGTGTTGTATGCTCTAAAAGACTTCTTAATCAAGCGGTTGGGAAGTCTCTTA